>Ga0123352_10019056_pt1 | contig 10942 bp, 8 predicted proteins | sample TergutLab28metaG_FD_89700 | JGI IMG/M metagenome (GOLD analysis project Ga0123352, IMG submission 89700) | Labiotermes labralis P1 segment gut microbial communities from Petit-Saut dam, French Guiana - Lab288 P1 | ecosystem: Host-associated > Arthropoda: Insects > Digestive system > Gut ... | reverse complement strand
TTTAATTATTTGTTTGTTCTTTGGTTTTTTTTTTTATTTTTTTTTTTGTTTTATTTTTTTTATTTTTTTTTATCTTTTTTTTTTTTTTTTTTTTTTAATTCTTGGTCGAAACCCCAATACACAAACCTGTGAAACGCAAGGGATTACAGTATCATGTCTTGAGTACTGAATCTCAATATATTTTTCTGGCAGCAATTACCGTGAATTATAGTTGCAAATTACCTACCTACAAAGTTCGTGAGAAGCCAGGATTCATGTGAAATGAACAGTCATAAAATGCCAGTATTGCTAAGAACAAATTATGGATTGCAACACACTGAAAAGAAATGTGTTCACATCTAGCTCATTACTGAAGATTGTGTCTGCATGTGTTTCCTAAAATAATTCGGTTTCTGCTTTCCTTTTGACAAACTTTTTTTTTTTTTAGAGGAAGAAGACTGCTCTTGAGATTTTGGAGAGTCTGGAAAAAGTAAGTAGATGGATCTATTTTGTATGTATTGTAGTTTTATTGTAATCTTTGATGGGTAACTATTTAAGCAGGATGTTGATTTTGTAATTAATGAATGTAATATTTTTTTATTTATTCAACAGTCTTTAAGGTGTACTCTTGAATTTTTTTTGTCTATGTGACCTTTTTTAAACTGCATTTTAATGTTAGAGGAATTGTATTTTCTGTCAGTTGTGAACTTACAGCTTCACAAAAAGAATGATCCGAACCCTTTGTAAAATACGTCAGTTATGCAGAAATAAACAGTAGCATCTTGTATCGACTTCAGTTTACTTCCAAAGCTTGAACACACATTAATAAATTGGAAAGAATCTGAAACCTTGAAGAAGGAGGTAAGCAGATAAAATGACATTTGATATCAAGAAAATTATATGAATTATCATTTTGATTTTAAGATGCACAGTTAGGACTGCTTTTTTGTCTGGGATGATTTTGCTATGAGGTGAGTTTGTACATGGGTAGTGCGTGACTGGAGAACCGTTACATCAGAATCTGTTGTGGAAAAGACGACAAATGCATGCAGCATTTTAACTGAGAAAATCTGAAGGGACAAGGTCATTTGGGAAACAGTTGTACATGGGATGATAATATTAAAATGAACAGAAATTGATTGTGGGAATTTGGACATGGTTTATCTGACATATGATAGGGACTGTCTATGGATTTTTGTGAACATGGTACTAAAGCTTTGGGTTTCATTAAAGGTACAGAATGGGTGAGTGACCTGGGTTCTGAGGAGGGCTTTTCCTGTTTGGAGCTAGATACGTCAGTTCTTTTTCAGTAACGTGGGGATGTCTAGGTGTGGATCTTTATACTAAATGTTCAACTGAATTCTGATTGCATAAAGCTAAGAATTAAATATAATGTTTTCTTACCTTATTTATTGAGACCCATTTTTGTAACTTCTGTCTGCAAGTACACAGTAGAATGAATTTCACGTCATGATGTAAATTAACTGCAGATTAATGCATGCGCTGTGACTTGTATGCAGATGAAAGAAAGTGCAATACCCTTTTGTGTGTTGTTAGTCCTGTTACTGTTGTCATATTAAAGGTGTAATGTTGCTGCTGTAGGAACAGTAAAAATTATAGATTTCAGAATGTAAATGAATGTAGTTTTTAGCCACTTTTCTTTACATAATAGAGTATAGAACAAGGGGACACAAGTTTTCCAAAAACTTGGGAGCCATCCCCCAAGTACTATTTGTCAGAAGGGTGATGAACAATTTCTGTACTGAGAACTCTCAATTTTAGGATGACCTGTGAACCTTATGTTGAAAATGTTATGTGCCAGCATACAAAATTTATTTGTCTGGGAAACCAGGCACTCTGGATTTGTGTAACGCTGGTGTAGCATACATCATGGGAATTTACAGATATCAAGTAGAAGGAAAGCATTTGTAAGTATTGATGTCTAACTGGTTTTGGGGAAAAATTTTATTTTAAAAAAATGTGTGTAGATTATGTGAATGTCTCCCTGTCCACCCTTTTCATGGTATTGACACAACATAAACCTTGGTGTTTCAGCACTGGATTGCAAAAGGAAATGATACATAATGAGTAGTCCATTGATTAAATAAGGTAGCAATGTAGGAAGTCTGTAACATTCATTTTATGATAACTGAAGAATAAAAATCCAACTAGATGCCACTTATTATTTTATTGTACTTCTTACAGGCTCAACATGTTTCAGGCATGGTAATGCCCAAAACATGTTATCACAATGATGCACAGTCCAATAAACAACAGATTAATTTTATGAGTTTGGATACTATATGTTTTACCAAAGGTTTGGACATGCCAATGCTAACCTGCAAGTACAGCATGCAATATTTGTTTGCTTTCAGAGGATTAAATCAGTCGAAGAAAGCCAACTGCATACAGAACAGAAGCAGCGAAAGTTTGTGGGTCATCTAATCCTTTATTCAGTTGGTGTATATATTATTGCTGCAGTGTTGTTTTATTTTCTGTGCTTTCCTGCTTCACTCCAAGATCAGCTCTTTTACATTACACCTCTACTCATATTTCCAATCATGTAAGTAAATTCTTTGTTTCAGTGGTTTATATCAATTGCTGGTTATTTCACAAAGAAGAATCACAGTACTGGATACCTAATTTTGTACAGCTGTTTTCATAAAAATACCCCCCAAAAAATGTGTGCAGTCAAAATGGAGTACCACTGGTAGCATTCACATCTGGAAGTCAACATTCCCCCTTGCCCTAACTCTGTGGAACAGAGTCCGTCTTGAGAAGGTGATGGGCACTTATTTGGTCATCCTTTTATGGATGTTGAGGACCTATTTTTGTATTCGTAAAAGCCATTTAAGTTAGTTGAAATTGTTCACACTTTCATCCCCTGTTTCTCAAACATCCATTTTACTTGATCCTTCCTTCTGTATCAATATCTACCAAGTTGTCTCCTACCATGAGGTTTTTGAACTATAATTTTGTACACATTTCCCATCTCCACCATATCTGTTGCATGCCTTGCCCATCTTGTCCTCATCCTGTGAGTCTTGACCAAGAACTATTGGGATTGGATTGTGAAAACCAGGTCACTTTATTTACAGGGATAGGACGTTAATCCCTTTACAAGTACACTCCATCATCATGTACAGTGAAACATCAGTCTTGAGTACAACAAATGATCAGTTGACACAACTATATTCGTTATCGGAACTGCACTACATGTTTTGGATCATTCACTCCATCATCAGGTGCATACAGACTCGAAACTCCTAGGCCAGTGCAACTCTTATCATTCCAGTCGCATTATTTGTGGGATCCCACATTACAAAATAAATGTTAAAATAAAAAATTATAATATAGAAATAAGCCACTGGTAAAATTAATGACAAGATTAAGATTACAGTCTTTTGTTAAAATTTAAAATTGAATAGGCCAAGAAGTTAGATATGGAGTCTGTAGGTTTTACTATTTCAGTATACCAAGGGAGTGTAAATGCTACATGTTGCAAGTCCTTTGTTGACTGGTACATAAGAAGTGAAGTCAGCATCTTTTTCAGTGCCTAGCCAAATCCAGTGATTGTGGAAGGTACTGAGCTATTTATCAGTACAGTGCCTTTTTTGTTGAGTTCACATCCATAGTTGCACTGGCAAATTTTGTAGAGAAGTGAATACAGTGTACACATTTGAGTGACACTTGGTGTTTTTCTATTCATATCTTTACTTGATTGTGAAATTAATTTTCTCCTGACTTGAGTATGGCCTTCATATTGTATCCATCTGCCTGTTGCTTCTGTGTCTGAGGGCAAAGAGGGGGCTTGCTTCATTTCATGTCTTAGTTTTATGACAAAAAGTAGGCTTTACTGAACTGATCACACACACATATAATTGTTTCAGTGTTATTTTAGTGAAACGTCTGGTGACTTGGTATTATAGACGCAAATTGACACACAACCAAGAGAAATTGCATGATATGAGGGAAGAGAAAAAGAAGCTTCTAGAAAATGTAATGGATACTGAAACATACAAAGTTGCCAAAGAAATCTTGGAGAAGTTTGCACCAGATCAACTATCGAAGTCATCTGTAAGTTGGAATCAAATCATCCTGTGGTTTAGTACTAATCCTCATAGGTAAAAGATGTTCCTAAAGTCAGTGGTTAAGACAAATTCCTGGTTTTACGGGTCATCTATGTGTGAGGAATTTAGTTACCGTTTTTTCATTATGTCAGCACAAATTTTCTCTACCATGCTGTAGCACATTGTTGTGTTGTTTTATTGTTGTCATTTGCTTGTCATTAAGTAATGCACCCTGATGCAAATTTGATTTTTTAATATTTATTTTAGTAATATAGGTTAAAATTAAACTGTGGGATATTTAATTTATAGTAAATAATGACAAAGTATGAAAGAGGTAAGATTTTCCTTTGATAGTTTAAATGATCAGTACACTAAGAAAATGTCTTCTGGGGTGTGACACCATGTCACTATTTTACAAGAACCTGCTGCCTACATATTCAGGGTAGAGGAAACATTACTCTAAAAATGGAGGAAACAGATTCCTTTGAAAAAGTTTCTATCTTACTAAGTGGCATCACATCAAAGTCATTCATGGTCATCAGCATGGGAAGCTGTAATCTCATGATCAGTAGACTATGTCACCACATAGTTAACAGGGACTGATACATGCAAACAGTTCTGTACCATAACCAAAATACCATGACTGTAATTCTGTGTTTAGTGAATTGGCCTTTCCTTTTCCCACCTGTTCTGTCACTTTGACTAAATTTTGAATCCATGGATTTTATACTGTGTGTGTTTATATTGATTAATAGTTTCTTACAAATCATTGTCTGTGGGTTGGGCTCATGGGTTGGTTTTGTTGGTATTTTTTCAGCTTCTTCTTCTTCTTCTTCTTCTTCTTTTTTTTTTTTGCTTTAGTTTTAGGTAATCATGCTTATTTCAGCATTTGTTATTGTGTTTTCTGTTCACCCCCATTGACAGAAGCTGTTGCTACATACATATGTAGAGTAGGTACCTTATTTGGTTGTCCAGTGATTGAGAATAACTCCTACTTCGGACTCATTTGATTAGGTGCCTAGATGCCTACCCTTTTGTCATTTAAGGGTGGAACATCCAGTTTCTGAAACGTGTTTATTGTAGAATTCCAGATGATGGACAAAGTCCAGAAACCAAGTAATCCAGAATTAAATCAATAAAGAATGGAGGCAGGTAGATTGCACAATGAAATGTGTCATGTCTGCTTTATTCTACATGCCTCCAAAATTATCATAATTGTATTACTTGTGTTGTTTATCTGAGCAGGTGTTGAAAATTCACCACTACCATATGTAAGAATGTATTATTGCATCTTCATCTTAGTGTTGGTGTTTAAAACGTAGTTTTGTAATTCAACTGTACTTAGTCTGTAAATAATAACAGTGTAGTATAGTAACAGATAAATAGACTGACAATTGAATTTTCAGTGGGTAGGCACTACTGTTTCATACAGGAACACGATCTGAATTTCATGCATGTTATCATTTACAGAGTGTAGTCATGCCAACAAGATTTACTGGAACATCACCAGACCTGTCCGTCAGTCGGCAAGCTACCTTAGCTGCACGTAAAACAAGTACTCCATCTTCACCACTCACAGTTGTCAGTAGTTCTAGTTCTTTTGCGAGTCATAAGCCTGATGCTGATGTAAGGAGACGATCTCTGCAGCAGGCTCCAGGCCTTGTGCAACCACCAGTATCGTGGGATCGTACAGGGCATTACATAAATTCTGGCCCAACAAATGGGCAAGGCCTCATGCCACGTAAGAACCCATACTTTTAGTATAAATATAACACTGAAGCCTATGTTGGACATTTGCGGTTCCACTTAAATTCACCTTAATTAACCATATGGGTAACTAACGGAGAGTAGTGTTAAAATATCTCATTTTTGTCCTGCTTTTGTTTATACAAAGGGAAGAAATTTGGGCTTAGAACACCACAATGCTGGGTGCACTTGCATACATGTATTTGTGTATCTGGTGTGAGAGAGAGATTCAACTGGGAGAAACTCATATATAAGTTGCAACAGTATTTTAAATCACAGTGACCCCAATTTCAATATTCGGACAGTTTACTGATCTTAATAGAAACTGATATGAATGTTGTGTCATCAGTGGACACATCAGCTCCATACTTCCTAATATTCTATAGTGTAAAATAACCATATAGTGAATGCATGAACATTTGAGGCAGCAGTGACATTAGTGTCACTTAGGCTGTGAAATAATTTGTGATAGTACAGCTTGGAAACTATGCAACTATTATTAAGGTTAAACTTTTGTAGGATGCAAAATTCTAGCCATGCAAACATTTTTATTAGATATCAGTTTGATGTTGTTAACATACGAATTACTCGAGCTAGGAATAAGATAATTGATACCAAGATAGATCTGCTTAGACACTCTATATGAATTAACATTTACAAGTCAACAGTTGACAAACATGATTACATTAAAAATTTGTAGGCTTATATCTGACAAACATAGTGTATACAGAGTCTGTACTTCAGTAATACTTTCATTACAAGAGTAATTAAAGCAACAGTAATAATACAAATTGATATGTGGGACTGAAAATTTGTGCGATAAAAACAGGGGCTTTATAAATTCTGCACAGACCTTGTTATGTATGTGAGGACCAAGGATTCAAGTCTTGTGGGATGTTACAACATACTGACTGGTGAATAGTTGCCAACATTTCATCTCATGAGTAAACAAGGTACTGCTAGCAAGAGGAAACGTGTAACTTTAACATTTTTTCAGATGCTTGAAATAATTAGGCAGCTTGAAACTGGCAAGAGCCAAGGAGAAGTATTTTTTCCTACAACATTGAATTGTCAACTGTTGTATGATACAAAGAAATAGATGGACCATTTATGATCATTATGGCATCTATTGAAAGTGTGAATGACCTTTCCAATTGACAGACGTAGAAAGGCCCTAAATTAGCGCATTTGTACAAGGTGTTGTGTAAGTGGTTTACAGCAGTGCATTCTGAAGGCAAATCTGTAACTGTGCCTGTGATAATTGAAAAAGCTAAGTCTTTCTTCGATGAAATGAAAATGACAAGTGTACAATTCTTTGAGAGCATTAGCAAAAAATTACCTGTAAGAAAATGGGTCAGTATAAGTAGTATGATAATCTGATGTATTTGATAATCTGGCACCTGTCAGTGACTGCCAGATTAAAGGAGTACTACTGTATATGCTGCATCTCATAAGATAATTATAACAGAAACAGATGGTTCATTTAATAGTGATGTAACACCTTATTTTGAAGTAACATGGGGGTTTGTTAACAGGTCCTACTGGCCCTCCTATGCCACGACCCATTCTGCCAAGAGATCGTAGCTATCTTGATAAGCTGGTGGAGTACTTGGTTGGTGATGGGCCAACCAATCGATATGCATTAATCTGCAAACAATGCGGGTCTCATAATGGCATGGCTCTGAAAGAGGAATTTGAATATTTAGGTAAGAAATGAGGCTTGTTAAGTGAGAAAGTATCTTGAGAGGGCTGGAGTTATTGTTTGATAGGTCTGTGTTGAAATTCACGTTAATTCACTAGAATATTATTCCATATGAATTGTAAGTTCAATTGCAAATTGTCACTGTCATTCCACATTTTATGTTCTGCCATCTTCAGTGATTTTTTACAAACAAAACCATTTGTCGCTTTCCTTTAATATTTTTGCTATATACATATTAATAAATGCAGTGTCACAATGCTTATACAGTAGGTGTCCTGTTTAAGATTTCCTGCATTTTAGGTTTGTATGTTGTGGTCCTAGTAAAACCCCATCCATGTAAATAGTATGTAATTTTTCTCAATTTTAGGTTTTCTCCCATTCAAGGAACAGAAAATTTGTCTCTACAACATTTGGAATGTCAGTGTAGGGTTAATTTGTACAGCTTGGGAATTTGGGTTGCATCAGTAATGCCATGGATACACACAATGGAGGTGAATCCATTGGGAAGTGTTAAGCAGTGTACTAAGGGCTCTAAAGAGTTTTCATACATGTGACTGGTCAAAAGAACCCATGGTAGGAGCCATTTGCATACAGGCATGTTTTTAACTCAACACTGGTGGTGGTTAATGATGAATCGTGCACATATGATTGGTTGCAATTATACACTTACTTGAGAGAAGAACTAACTCCGAGAATGTATTGTTTACTGAAACCCTAATTTTCAAATGTGTTTTAATTTTTTTATTAATGTCCCATAAATTAATGTAAAAATACAAATATATAATGGATTAAAGAAAAGTGTCATTAGGTTTAAATTTAGACAATATAATGTTTTTGTAAACACAGTACTAATTTTGTGACTGATTTTGACACAGACTCCATTCAAGATTCTTCTGTATTGAAGATACAGTCAGATTGGACAATATATAACAAGAACAGATTCATAATTTAAGATTTGTTACATCTAAGATATTATACTTATGATAATGAACTGTGTATTCATTCAGTATTAAATTATCATTATAAATACACTTTTCTCAGCATTCCGTTGTTGCTACTGCTTTTATTGGAATCCAGCACGAAAGCAGCGACCACAAGCACCAAGGCTTCCTTCTGGTGCTGTAGTGTCTGAGTTTTCTGGACATACGTCTTCCTCTGAGCTGGAAAGTGCCTCAGACACAGAAGAAGGTAATTAAATCCGTAGTCTGTTCACAGGAGTTAATAATTTGTCTTTTCTGTCAGAATTTACAGTAATCTGGAGAAGTTTCATTTTTAATTCATTATGCATTGGTTTTGTCATTTAACACTAGCAGCATGAACCTTCATGCCTGAATAAATAGGAGGAGTGTCTACCACATCTGCCTGAGCAGTTCAGCAGTTTGCAGTGATCCCTAAGATATCTGTACTGTGTTTGTGCATATATATATATATATATGTGTGTGTGTGTGACATATTTAACCCTTTAAAGACCTATGTTTTCAACGCATATGCCTGTTGGAAAACACCCCTAGATTTAAATCACCTTGGTAGGATAAAGGTTAACATGTGTTAATGTTATTTGTTTAGTATTACATTGCAGAATTGTTTCTGCAATTGAATTTGCAGATAACAGGAGTAACTTAATGTGATACCAGAGTTGAAGTACTAAGGAAATCATAACTTCTTTTGAATGTACACACACACACACACACATGTGCACACACAGGAAAAGTGATATGCTTTCTCTATCTATTTCATGAAATGTGATATTTGAGTATTTTTAAAAAATCTGTTGAGAAAATTAAAGTTTCATGAAAATCTGATGACAGGAATAACATGTCACATGAAGACCAATGTACATTTATGATCATTATCGCATTCACTTCTGCTTAGAATGAGAATTTTTTTAGACAAAAGTTGTAGAGGAAATCACAACACACATTTTATATTCAGTAACCTTTTTCTGAAAATTGTGTAATTTATGAGATGTTGTGGAAAAACATGGTGAGTGGTTGTTCTGGGGTTGTAGTTTAAATGGAGCATTCTGTATAATAAGATTATGTAATGTTTTAGGTGTTCATGGAGCAGATTTATACTAATGCCAGAACACCAGAATTCTTATTAATGCTTTGTTTCAGAATTTGATAGTGATCAGTTACCTGTCTCAGAATCAACAAAGGAAGGTGGAATAAAAATCTCAAAAGATGGTGAGTTGAAGCATTTATATGCAGTTAACAATCAATGATGGTGATTATGCTGACAATAACATGTATTGTTTTCAGTGTAAACATAAAACTTACTTCAGCAAAGTGCTGGCTGATAAACAGTGGGTTGTAAGTGGTGTAAATTGGCAAGGGGTGGTACAGCAAAAAGATGTAAAACAAATGGGTGGAAGAAAGGACTGGGGTTATAATGAAAGCAGTGTGTTACATTTCCTTGATTTATTTAACCATGCATTCCTTACTTTTTCTAAGTATTTTGCTGAATATCTAACTTGTGGTTTACATGTACAGTTCATTGTTTTACTATATGCTACTTTCTCATTCATATCCAACCACTTTTTTTACAAAATTGCACTCTTCACTCTTGTTTCCAGACATTGCAGCAGTGTGTGTTGGACATGCTGGACATATGCAGTATGTAAACTTAAAGGAAAACTTCCATTAGCCATTCCGTTTCTAATTCCATGTAATTTCCAAACTCATGCTTTCAGTGAAGTTATCCAATTTCTTTCCTTTATAGTACACTTTCAACTTTTTTAGATCTTCCGTAACATCCTCTTGCCATCATTGTCTTGGTCTTCGTGCTGGTATAGTTCCCATAGGTTTCCAATCTCATAGCTTTCCAGTTGGTCTTGCTTGGTCGATTCTTTGAATATGCCCCAACCATTTGATTTTTTATGCCTTGATGAATCTCACTATATCTGCACCTTCTATTAATTTATCAGTCTCCATGTTGTTTCATGTTCTCCATATACGAGGTGTGGCAATAAAGAAACCAGATTCATGCTCTAACCCTTTATCGAAAAAAAAATCAGACAATCGAAATGTTATCCCCTTCAATGTAGTCCCCTCCCCGATCCCTACACCGCTTCATGCGAATTTTCCACTGTTGGAAGCAGTGCTGCAGGTCATCTTGCGTTAAGCTGTTCAAGAGTTGCGTCGCTTTTGCTTTCACTGCATCCACGGACTCGAACCTGGTTCCTTTGATCGCAGACTTGATTTTCGGGAAGAGAAAAAAGTCGCACGGTGCTAGGTCCGGAGAGTACGGTGGATATTCCATCACTGGAATGTTGTTTTTCACCAAATACCTCTTCACAGATAGCGCGTTGTTTGCTGGCGCATTGTCGTGATGAAGAATCCATGAGGCATTCTTCCACATGTCTGGTCTCCTTCGTTGCACACGTTCACGGAGGGTCGTCAAAACATTTTTATAATAAACCTGATTGACAGTCTGACCTTCAGGC
>Ga0123352_10019051_pt1 | contig 10943 bp, 4 predicted proteins | sample TergutLab28metaG_FD_89700 | JGI IMG/M metagenome (GOLD analysis project Ga0123352, IMG submission 89700) | Labiotermes labralis P1 segment gut microbial communities from Petit-Saut dam, French Guiana - Lab288 P1 | ecosystem: Host-associated > Arthropoda: Insects > Digestive system > Gut ... | reverse complement strand
GGTCTATGTTGTTTTTTGGTGTGGGGATATGGTGTGGTTTTGTTTGCCCTTCTGCCCCTTTTTTGGGGTTCCCCCTAGGAGATGTGTTTTCCCCCCCCCCTTTTCCCCCCCCCCCCCCCCGAGATTTCATTCTTCCTTATCATACTCTAAAAGTAAACAAAACGAGTGGCAGAGACGAGCAGACACGACCAAGTAGGACTACTTATTGATTCCTCTCTCTCTCTCTCTCTCTCTCTCTGGTGCTTCTTTTGTTGTGGCACTTGGGGCGAGAAACACACGGACAGCAGAATGTGATAGGTTATGGTCATATCGATGTATGGGTACACGAAAGGAGGGGGTAGTAAATCAGAGAGACGTAAGTGAATGGTATGTGAAGAAATGAGTGGTAAAGTGGCGTATATCAGAAGAAATAAATGTGAGGTTTGGAACCGAGTAAATATCAGTGGGTTAGCATATTTTATTTGGCTTATCTAAACCTTTCAAGGCCCAGTGGTTACTATATGTACCATCAGATTTACCGCTCAAAATTTCTACGTTCTGCCCACACAGTGTATTTGTGTGTTCTGTGTGGATCTCAGAACAAACAGCGATCATTTCCCTATAGAGCACTGCCTGACCGGTTTTTATAACCGAGATGGAGAGTGTTTACTGCGCGGTACGGACTGAATATTTATATATAATTCTACGTTCTGCCCACACAGTTTATTTATATGTTTGGTATGGATCTCAGAACAAACAGCGATTATTTCCCTGTACAGCATTAACTGACTGGTTTCTATAACCGAGACGGAGAGTGTTTACTGCGCGGTACGGACTGGGTATTTAAATTTAATTCAGGTTAATCTTAGTGTTTAAAGTCTGAAGCAATCAGATGTGCTCTCAGCCGAGTGTGGACTGACCCGCGAAATTGTGGCACAGTTCACGAAGTCACGTAAGCCTACTTCTCTTATTCTCAGCATATTTACCAGAAGCCCACAAATCCTCTCTGCAGAATCAGGCGCCATTATACTGCTCACAGTTCACCTCTTTACTCAGACACAATTTTTCGGAATGAGTTATAACTGCACATACATTCACGTTTCTACCACGAACAGTTGCAGCTCACCAACCTTCAATCAATGGATGAAAGTCAACAGACCTCCCTGCACGTGGAAGTTAAGGGAAATATAAGGTACAAAACGGAAATTGCATAACAGCAGCACCTTTCAAAAACACGGCACAACTGTAGGACACTGTGTGACCCACAAAAATAAAAGAGAATGATCTTCACGTGACCCATTACTTTCTGTCTCAAAAAGAATGTTCGAACAACTCGTTTTCGACGTATGTGCCATTTCAAACGAGAAGCACCGAGGGACTGCAGCAAGTCATCCTCTGATGCTAGCACAGGTTAGTGCTCAGTGTGAGGTGAGACGTGACAGTTAGACCGGAAACAATAATGCAACTCTGAGCATACAGCATGTACCAACATTACTAATGTCAGCATACAGCATGTACCAACATTACTAATGTCTGCATACAGCATGTACCAACATTACTAATGTCAGCAAACAGCATGTACCAACATTGCTGCTGTCAGCATACAGCATGTACCAACATCACTAATGTCAGCATACAGCATGTACGAATATCACTAATGTCAGCATACAGCATTCACCAATATTACTAATGTCAGCATACAGCATGTACCAACATTACTACTGTCAGCATACAGCATGTGCAGCATTGCTACTGTCAGCATAAGGCATGTAGGAACATTACTACTGTCGGCGTACAGCATATATTATCATTACTAATGTCAGCATACTGTATGTACCAACATCACTAATGTCAGCATACAGCATGTACCAAAATTCCTTGAGCCTACCTACAGGACATTCCAGCACTACTTCTGTCAGCACACGTCACAATATCCAGTACGTTGCATTGTTTATCTGTGTTCCAAAACACAGCGACCATCGCAACACATGAACACCGCTCTTACTGACATGCAGAACAAACGCAAAACATTACACTGCATGCAGCTCCCACAGTACAAACGGAAAGCTACTCCCATTTTAAAACAGCACAAAGGCAACGTTGCTCTCAGCAGATACGTGACACGTGCGCTCATATGACACGTGCGCTCACATGACACATAATACCGCTAGTGCGAGTGCTGAATTGAGTGACAGGGTCACACCCTCTTTCGAATGGTTACTAATGATGTCATTCAAGGCTTGTAGTAGTTAGTGTAGAGGTGAAGGCTGTTCTCTGTGAGGTACATTCTGGGGGCTCAAGAAGTGCTGAGTATCGATCATTCGACACAAAATAGCGTAACCAAACGTCAGGGATTCGATATACGAAATTTACGCTTGGTTCGTGATTTCAGGCTTCCGCCACGAAGTAGATGAGAACTACGCTCTTCTACGCTGTTACGCAGATAGCAGTACTAATTTTTTATCAACGTTTCGGGACAACCTATCGGTCCTATATTCAAGGGTAAAAAATCCTTGAATTCTGGAGTCTTGACTCTTGAATATGGGTCCCGATAGGTTGTCCCGAAACGTCGGTAAGAAACGACCACTACTCGCTGCGTAATAACCCATAACAGCGCAGTTCGCAACCCTTGGTTTACTCTAAGAATAAGGAAACAAGGAAGAAAAAGATCCGTGGAGCAGCGGATGAACATTATGGTGGCCAGTCATAAGACTTGCACGGGAGTAATTTTATACAATTATACAAATTATACGAACACTTAGGCACAGTGTTAGCACAACACAAGAACTGCGAACTGACAGATACTGGAGGGGCAGCACAATCGGCAGGCCTACACACACACACACACACACACACACACACAAAGGCAGTAACCGCACTCTTTCACTCCCTGAACATTTATAACCCAATAAAAGCGGCACCAAGTGACTCCCTAGCAAACCCAATTTGATTTGGTGCCAATTCCACACAATTGGAGAAGGCTAAACGCTAATCCCTCACACTTCTGACCCCAATACAAGTTACTTCCTGGCTCCCCCTCACTTGGTCGGAAGGCTGCTAAGAGGGCAGTTTCATAAATTTGTACTCTTTTTATTGAGAGGCTACGTTGTCCCATCGCATGCCATGAAAGTACACAGGGGGAGCGGAGGTATAGCTCCACATATTCTTTACGTCGACACTAGACGGAGGTCGGTGGCCAGCTTCACGCGCCAGCCGTTTTGCCTCTGGGAATAAACCTCAGCACGCATTGATTAGGAGGCTAGGTAGGCCCCATGGACGGTCTTGACGTTTCGGAGAAGAAACAAATTCATATGACACCGTAGTCAGTTACTGACTGAGCTACGCCGTGAACTCGACCTGCATGGAGAAGAGTCCTTGTAAGAAAGCCAAATGAACAAACCACCGGCATGGAATCAAGCCGGCACTTCACTACCGTCTTGACATCGCCGGCAGCCGGTCCCTGTACCGCGCGGAGAGACGCGAGAGTCCGTAAAGGTGTCAGTAGATTTACCCTCTGCACACACCACGAAGTCTTACAGGCGGCACAGACATACGGCTCCAAGCGTTCTTAACCTCAACACCAGACGGAAGTTACGTCGTCATATTCACGACACTCTCGATTTTGCCCCGGGGAAGGGGCTGGCTATTTTCTTCGCGCAGGAGGCTTGGTGGTTCCCAGACCCGGTCATGAAGGTTAGGGAAAGAAGAAAATCCGTTGCTGCTGCCGGTAATCGAACCCCAGATCTTCCAACCTGTAGAGTCGCTATATCGACTTAGGAATCTCGGCGAAGTAACATGGGTTCAAAAACTATTTTTTAAGGGTGTGTCAACTTCAGACGTCATTTTAAATGACAGGAAGAACGTGCGACGGAAATGAGAAGACGTAACGTGAGATGCAGTACAACGGGTGGGAACGACACGTGCGCTATCTTTGGTGGGACACCGTCCAGCATCTGACGACTGTCAATATTTAATCCTCTAGGGACTAAGTCGAAGTACTTTCTATCCAACGCACGTCAATTTCCAACAAAAAAGAAACATTGCTTTTGCCAAGGTTTCCAGGATTCGCCAGTTCGTCCTTCCGGTAACATCGATGTATGAAGAGGCTTATAGACTACTGGTGGAATGATACTGACATGAGAAGCCCGAAATACTGACAGAAAAACCTTTGTCAATGCCACTTTGTATACCACATATCCCACATGAACTCACTTTGAAATGAAAGCGGCCTCCGTCATAAGGGGCCGGCGACGAATTGCCTGAACCATGGCAAAGCCTTAAAGTCTAAAAAAAACTTGAAATGCATTTAAATATCCAGTCCGTACCGCGCAGTAAACACACTCCGTCTCAGTTATAAAAACTAGTCACCTAATTCTGTATAAGAAAATAATCGCTGTTTGTTCTCAGATCCACACAAAACACATAAATACACTGTGTGGGCAGAACGTGGAATAGTATATAAAGACCCATATCGTACCGCACAGTAAACACACACCGTCTCGGTTATAAAAACCAGTCAGTTGATGCTGTATAGGGAAATAATCGCTGTTTGTTCTGAGATCCACACAAAACACATAAATACAGCTGTGGGGGCAGAACGTAAGATTTGTAAATGTTAAACTGATGGTACATATAGTAACCACTGGGTCTTAAATTGTTAAAAAGTCAAGATAAACCGGTCTGTCATCCTATTCTGGAAAATGTGAGGATGGCCATACTCGTGTTCCGCCTACTCTGGCCACCCCCGCATGTATAGGAAATCGTCGGCTTCGCAATGGAATAATCCGTACGGATTAACGTTATCTGCCCACGAATTATGACAACAGCAGTTCATGATGAGATCATCGGCAAATCAGGTCCCGCACACCGCTGCAGAAGTCACTGGCAAGTCTTCAGCGTAAGCCAGGTCATTTCTAGCTTGCCATCAATCAACAGAGCAGCGTCTTCTGCAGCTGCCATCCTCCAGAAGCTGCTGTAAGGATCTTTAGTAACGTCAAACAGCTGTGGTCACAGCCCTCGTCTTCGTCTCCCTCGATCTCCTGCCGCGAACCTGCATGTTACTACTTCCTCATGACCCCGAAGAATGCTAGAAAGCGTCTTACTCTGTGACATTTGGCGCCGACAAACACGTCCTAGTGACGGCGACTGAGCACAATCTCATGGCTGAACACACGGTCAGACTCGATAGGTATTATCGATCATCTCTGCTAATCACCGATCGCGTTTATCACAAAACAGGTTACCGGACTACGGAAATAACACTGTCGCTTCACGCCGCGCACTGTCCAACATCATGATTAACTCTTTACAGCCCAATGGTCACTATATGTACCAACAAGTTTGAGATTTAAAAATTCTACGTTCTGCCCACACAGTGTATTTATGTGTTCTGTGTCGATCTCAGAACAAACAGCAATCATTTCCCTATACAGCATTAACTGACTGTCTTTATAACCGAGATGTAGAGTGTTTACTGCGCGGTACGGACTGGATTAAAAAAAATTCAGGTATATCTTAGTCTTTCATTGCTCTGTTTGAAAGTTCCTAGGGTTTGCCCGCTCGTCCTTCAAATGCAATATTACGAACGAAGAAGAAGACCCTGTAATGGTGACAGAAGTAGCCTGAGAAGTGACTCACTACCCTTTGCTCTTCACTTTCTTCTTCTTATTCTTCTACCCCTCCCTCTTAGTCTTTCCGTGTTGGGAAGGGTCCTTCTAGAGGAGGCCTTGCCCAACGGCAGACAGCGCCGTCAAATACGAAGCTATCATTATGGATTCACAACATGCATTATGGCAAGCAAAGGTTAATTCATTGCCCAGCTGCTAATGTACACGACCGTAGCCTACACCTTGGCCAATCCAAAGGATGGATATAAGCCGATACGAAAACATAGACTTATTCTGAACAATTAACGCATCATTACGATTTTGGCAGAAAATGCTCCTGGAATTTGACGTTCAGATGACCATGCATCGTGACAAATTCTTATAATAAAACCAGCTAGATGCACTAATTTCTCAAATTTATTTTTGGAATAAAACTCTACATGTTTCGGACAGTTCCTCTGTCCATCATCAAGAGTTTTTCACTGTACACACAGCAATGGTATATGTCATACAGCTTGCGAGCAGGATCAGGACGTTCCGTTCTGATCCTGCTCACAAGCTGTCAGCAAACGTGTATGACATATACCATTGCTGTGTGTACAGTGAAAAACTGCTAATGATGGACAGAGGAACTGTCCGAAACAAAATAAATTTGAGAAATTAGTGCATCTAATTCGTTTTATTACAAGAAGCTCCTGGAACACTTCTTGGACTGCTTGACCCTTGAATGTGGGAGAGAGAGGATGTCCCGAAACATTGGTAAAAAATTACCAATCTACTCTGCGTAAAATCTGTAGTTTATCCGTATACCAAATGACAATACTAATGTTGTTGACAAGCATTAAGGTAAAAATGTAAAGGTAAATTTCAACCTAGAACAGGTCACGAAGGCCCAGGGGGGGAGTAGAGTTATAGTTCTACTTTTTCTTTAACCACGGCGCTAGATGCGGTGGATGACCGACGCCACGTTCCGGCCGCTTTACACCCGGGAAATACCCGGTACCCATTGTATAGGAGGTCGGGTTGGTCCCAAGGCCGATGTGGACAGGTGCGGAAAATCTCGCCCCCCACCGGCATTCGATCCCCGGAACGTCCAGTCCGTAGCGAGTCGCTATACCGACTGAGCTGTCCCGGCCCTCCGACAGTGTTAAGTCAAGTACAATTTTCTAAACAGTGCGAAAATTCGAAGCCGTACTTTGTCCAGCTGTAGGCACAGCAAGTTATCTGGCAAAATGCTGCAAAATGACAAAGCTGTATCGAAGCTACCCTCATAAAATAGCTGGTAAAGAAGTTAAGGTTTTCACTTTGTTCGCCTGCGGAATAAGCAAAAAAAAAACGCGTTATGGGCATGAAAGCGCCCACCTAATCACGTGGAGATATATGAATGATTTTGCTGTGGAAGCGATACCCACTCACCCGGCGCTATTCCTCTCTGAACTCCAGCAATCCTATGTCAACACAAAACTACACAAGTCGTAAAAGTTAAACGAACTGTGACCTTTGAACCAAACCATTCTGTATAGAAAGCTGCGTAATATTACGATTATTGGAAATGTCTGAGTTCTAAGGCCGCGTTCCCAGAATCGGTTTTTTAAACAATAATTTTACGATGTGAAAAGGGGCCAAACGATTGTCATACTGTTTCCATAATTGGTTTATTCGGCAAACATTTTAAATCAAGTATGTGTGGCAAATGTTCGTCTGGTCAATGTAACAGCGTTCCAAAGACACCTTTTACTTTGCCATTTGACATACGTACCGAGTGATATTAATTATCCACATGCATCACTTGTCTACTTGTCAAGTACAAGAGAGCCGTGGGAAAGCAAGACAAATCTCACTTGACAAGTGACCAAGCATTCTTGATTGCTTTTGACGTCTGTCGCATTTGCTGACAGTCGGTGGGAAAGAGACAAATAGCAACGTCAATAAATGACCAAAAAGATGCAACTATACGCAGTTTATTTTATCTGCAAACTGTTCTACATGTTTCGGGTGGTACCTCCACCCATCATCAGGACACAAATAACTGTATCTACAGCATCTGGCACTAGTCAACAGTCGTTGTTACAGTTATTTGTGCTCCTGATGATGGGTGGAGATACCACCCGAAACATGTAGAGCAGTTTACAGATAAAATAAACTGTGTATAGTCGCATATTGTGTTATGCTACAAATCCGAAGGTCGCTGGTTCGATCCGAGCTGGTGTCATTGGGATTTTTCATTGACATAATCCTTCCGATCGCACTATGGCCCTGGGGTCGACTCAGCCTCTAACAGAAATGAGTACCAGGAGTATTTCCTGGGGGAAAAGGCGGCCGGTGCGTATGGCTGACAACCTTACCACCATCCTGTGCCGTTGTCATGTAATCTGGGAACCTTAACTTCGTGGAACACTCTGGGCCACTCCAGGCCTGTAATGGGACTGCTTTACCTTAATAGTCGCGTTTTGTTGGACATTTATTGACATAGAATTGCGATGCACGGTCCCATGAACATAAAGAACATAAAAGACAAATAGCCAATAACTGTACAAGTGCACCGTTTTCACGACGTGGTAAGTAGCCACAAGTAACAAATTTTGTCAAACACAGTGAGAACCCAGTTTAGCGTAAATCCACATCCTTGAACCCTATATCTCTGACGCTAGCAGAGATCTTTAATAAACAGAAAATGGACGGAGAAAAGCGAACACCTGCACGGATGAGAAGTCAGGTCTTCTGGGATGTGACGATGGCCCTTGAAGATGAAGACGCCAGGTTCCTCCGAAACCACTAACCCATCGGCGTCAGAGTAACGGGGCCCATACATTCGCAGTACTATACAATGTTTCGCTTGTCTGAACGTGTAGGAACAGTCATTGTTTTCAAATCTGCCTACTGGTATCAGCGATCTAAATATGCCCCCCCCCCACCCCTGCAACTGGATAAACAAAATCACAGAACCCCCCGGCAAGTGCAGTGACCATGGTATTAAACACGTATTAGGCTGCTTTACATTGCAGGTCGATACCTTCGCCAGCAGCCTATAACTTCAAGCACAGACGCTGACATGAGGATTTCGAGGGTATTTACAGCCGCCCCACCTCATCCCCCCACTGGGTCCTCGTCACTAATCCGCCCAAAGTAACCCATTACTTCCAGCAGTATCACTCTCCACTGCTCCCTTTCAAGGGGCTTGTGGTTATGTAACATAAACACGACTCCCAGTTGTAAAGCTTGCACCTTTATAACAGAGCTACAAAAAACAACTTAAATATCAGCAGTTGGCTACTTTTCATCATCGGACAGGTCAAACGGCTGTTTCACTAGACGGAACTTAAATTCCTTATAATTTTGCGAAAGCCGAAGTTCCCAAAGTGTTGTTTCTGGTGCTACAAGTCCGCTAGGATATTATGCTGTGTAGTTGGGTAGTTTCTGACGTTTCGGCAGTATATAATGCCATCCTAAAGTCGGCAAAATTTTACCCGACGAGACTGTGTCATATCGTACGCAGACCTCAACCTTCCATGCGAATTTCTCGTACCATTAACAGACATTTTTCTGCGGTTTAGTCGGATATCGTAAAGCTTGCAGGTAATTAACCACAGGTACTTAAATCTTATATGCTAAAATTAACTATTATGTGACAAACCATGATTGTTCAGTCTAATACTGACTGAATAAATGTAGTTGGTTTGAAAGTAACACAAGAGATTGGCTTCCATAGCGATAACTATGACTGTCCTTCAGGTGAATATGAGGTGTGCCGACTATCTCACCATCGTTTGAAAGCAGCCTGCTGCCTATAACATAACTACATTCTGATACCCAGTGTCTCATTACAACCACATTCAGATATTCACTATCTCACCATAACCATCTTTTCGTACTCAGCTATCTCCCCATAAACACCTTCTTCTACTCACTCTCACCACAAACACCTTCTGATATCAGTGTCTCACCATAATCACCTTCTCACATCCAGTCTCCCCATAACCAACTTCTGCAACCCACTGTCTCCCCATAACCACCTTCTGTTATCATTGTCTCCCCATAACCACTTTCTGACATCAGTGTCACCATAACTACCTTCTGATATCCCTTGTCTCCCCATTACCACCTACTGCGATTCAGTGTCTTCCAAAACCCACTTCCTTATATCCGGTCTCACCATAACCACCTTCTTGTATTCCGCGCCTCCCTATAACTACCTTGTGATATCCATTGTCTCACCATAACCACCTCCTTCTATCCGCTCTCACCACAACCACCTTCTGCTATCCAGTGTATCACCACTACAACCTTCTGACACCCACTGTCTCACCATGACCACCTTCTTCTATACAGTCTCCCCATAAGCACATACTGACATCCAGTCTCACCAACCAACTTTTGACATCATGTCTTATTACACCCACTTTCTGACAACCTGTGTCTCACCACAACCATTTTCTGAAATCCTGTCTCAACACAGCCAGTTTCTGACTTTCTGTGTCTCACCACAACCACCTTATGACATCATGTGTCTCACCACAACCACTTTATGACAACTTGTGTCTCACCACAACCACCTGATGACATCCTGTGTCTCACTACAACCACCTTCTGACATCATGTGACTCAACATAACAATACCAACAAGTCTAACGCAGGGCCGATACAAGGCTACAGCAATCTGTGCGACTGCGTGGGGCCTCACCATACGAGTGGCCCATGAAAAGGTTAGTTATATTTCGGATTTTGTGTAAAACCCGCTTTATACACGTACCTAAATTGTTAGTCTGTTCCACCTGCACTGTCAGTGTACGACCACACCCAAGCCGAGTCCCCAAATATATCTTTGCTTTTGGCCCAGAAACATCTTAAACTTGTCCTGCTTTAACATACGTATTATTTGTCACTTGCAATCAAATATAACACTAAATAATTTTTATTTTATTACAAACCCATACTAAAGTACAACAAACCCCTTTAAGACCCAGTGGTTACCTTATGCACCACCGAGTCTAACATTTAAAAAAAATCTAAATTTGGCCCCCAGGTTTTATTTCTGTATTTTTTATGGATTTCAGAACAGCTTTTATGTCCCTATACAGCATTAAGTGATATGCTTTTATAATTGAGACGAAGTGTGTTTGCTGCGCGGAAACGGCCCAAACCTTCATATTTCACATTTAAATGGATAAATTATTATTGAATAACCAGGCATATATTACTATAAAATAAAAGGTTAAAGGCTAGTTTTAGAAATTGGTTATAAGAGCACAAATCCGACAGTTATCATTTCTTTAAAAAAAAAAAAAAAAAAAAAAAACAAGAAAAAATTAGAATAGAATGACCAAAAATCCAACACCCAATAACAAACCAGGAAAATGG
>Ga0123352_10019050_pt1 | contig 10943 bp, 9 predicted proteins | sample TergutLab28metaG_FD_89700 | JGI IMG/M metagenome (GOLD analysis project Ga0123352, IMG submission 89700) | Labiotermes labralis P1 segment gut microbial communities from Petit-Saut dam, French Guiana - Lab288 P1 | ecosystem: Host-associated > Arthropoda: Insects > Digestive system > Gut ... | reverse complement strand
TTTGCAGCTAGTCAAGAAATTCCCCGCATTTCACGGAACCCGAATGTTCATTACCGCACTCACAAGCGTCCGCCACCTGTCTCTATCCTGGGCCAGCCCAATCCAATCCATATACCCACATCCTACCTCCTGGAGATCCATCCTAACATTATCCACCCATCTGCGCCTAGGCCTCCCCAGTGGTCTCTTTCCCTCCGCCTTCCCCACCAAGACCCTATTCATCCCCTCTCCTCACCCATACGCGCCACATGCCCAGCCCATCTCATCTCATTCTTCTCGATTTTATCACCCGCACAATATCGGGTGAGAAGTACAAATCATTTAGCTCCTCGTTATGCAGTCTCCTCCATTCCCCCGTTACCTCGTCCCTCTTAGGTCCAAATATTCTCCTCAACACCATGTTCTCAAACACCCTCAGCTTCCATTCCTCCCGCAATGTCAGCGACCAAGCTTCACACCCATAGGTGGCTACTTAAAATAAAACAAGCTTCCACGAGCATAAATGAATAACACTGCCAGGATTGTTACTCGCTATGGAAACAATATTATTGTACGAACTAAAGGTTTTGCAGCCATTGGCTGCAATGGCGGTTAAGTTCATGAAATTTCGGGTAGCAAGAAAACGGGTGTTTTTTTTTTTATTTAGGCGACTGTTGACTGATAAGTGGATTGTTTGAAGTCTGCATTCTTCTGGTGTATGGTGTTATGTCGCTGGGTGAGTGGAGGCCGACGTTATGAGGCAGCGTATTGGTCTTATCTTCAATAGTCTAGTGTCCAATGAAGAATTGGCTGGATTATTTGACTATCCAGTTAGTCCGTTTTTTAACGTAAGTATGTCATATATATATATTCGAATTTTACGTAGTTACAAGGAAACAGTAAAAGTCAGCTAATTCCAATGCTTTTAAAAACGGCAAAACCACGTCTAAATGCCTTATTACGGGATTAATTTTGCCTCAGTTTGGTGCTGGAAATCTGAAGAGGAAAGGCAACGAAACAATTTGGCTATTTATTTTCGTTGTTATACCGTGCATGTTGTCAAGTCACTCAATTATTTTACCAACCACTGCACTTATATAAATAACAGGGCACTCTTGGCAACACAACACAACACGGCATGCTGCCACAAAACCAACTGGAATATTGAAATTAATATGACTTTTAATAGTGTAACTTTAGCAAGGACGATATAGCTCCCTGATGATGGTCCTAGGACCGAAACATGTTGGAGCGTTTTTAATGTTTTAAGGTGTGAATTTGATAAATTTATATAAGTGCAGTGGTTGGTAAAATAATTGAGTGAGGGAATTTGGCTATTGTTTTTCTTCTTTTTAAGTGTCATTTAACGAGACGGTCAGTTGACGAGGCTATATAGCTATATAGCTATATACCGTAAATGATACAGGAACTAATGAACATGGAGCAACGGTGAGAACATATCTAACAGAGGAAAACCGAAGTGTTCGGAGAAAACCCTGTTCCAATGTCATTCTGTACACTACCATTCCCACGTAGATTGGCCTGGGGTTGTATCCGTTTCTCCGCGGTGAGAGGCCGACAAAGAACGGCCTAAGCCATTGCACGATTATTATTATTATTATCATCATCATCATCATCATCATCATCATATCCTTTATGCAGGGTATTTATACTTATATTCCTGAGACAAACTATGTCCCTAGGGAATACAGTGTTGCAGCTATTCTGTTATTACTATTCATGGTTCTCATATCGTTAGTTTCAGTGTTGAATCTATTGTACTTTTACATTAGCACTTTCCGAAGTATGTGTGCAGTGCCCAATGTGGCTGTTTTCTGGAGTTCTTTGACTTCATGTTTTCCTGGTATTTATTATTATTATTATTATTATTAGTGGTGGTAGTAGTAGTAGTAGTAGTAGTAGTAGTAGTAGTAGTACAAGGGAGAAATAGAATAAGGCGATAAAGATACGGAAGACAGAATGAAGTGGAAGACCAATATGGCCGGCTATTATTCTAATAACCGTCTTCCTCCGCCTACTTTAACTTGCCCATTGCTGATGAAGACACCTTTGTAATTGAATGACGAAAACCGTGAACACTTTGTGATTAGTCAGGCCAGCTGTCGTAATCAATTTTACTCCAGCGTGTGTTGGTGGCGGTGGAAAGAGGCGGACACGTCCTGAAAACCTCCATAGCCTTTCTGCTTGTAGTGAGAGACTTCCGGCAAAACCGGCCTCTTTTTTTTTTCTGTACCTCAGATGACGAGAGACATTTTGACACCAAAAGCAGATCAGCCTTACCGAACTGCTTTGTGTTGCAGTAACGCTTGTCTTAGAAAGATGCTCGGGATCGAAGCTTGCCCAGAACACCAGGTATCCTGACAGGTCTTTCAAGCATTTCTTTATTCCGTGCAGGCGTGTTTGGATTTTGCCGACCAGTGACGTCGCTGAGTTTTGAGGCGCCCGGAACGAGTAACAATGGCTGCTCCTAACAGAAATTACGAACATAAAAAATAAAATTTATTTCATTTTATTGGGCTCAATAATTTAAAACTTATGAAACACAGAAAATCAAATTTTTCATGGAAAATATTCACTTCGCCGTCCATTTTGCTGCTCCTTGGACTCTGCCTTCCAGCGCCGCCGCAACCCCCCCCCCACCCAGCTATGCTTTTGACCACGACAGCATTAGAGTCTTTCTAATTCCTCTCCAGTTCATTATTTACCAATATAATCGTACCATCGGCAGAATGTCGACAGCTAAAAACCACACACGAAAAGAGATAAAATTTATATAGTTTTTGTGCCGATACAATTTTCTTCTTGATTGATTGCTATTTAACGACCGTTTTTAATCGAGCAGCTTGCTTGGGGTTGTTTTGTATTTTTTATATATTTTTTTTAATGTTTTATTCAATGACGCTGTCAATTGCCGAAATTGTATAGCATCCCTGATAAGTGGGTGAATTAGTAAGGAGCGTTGGTGGACTGATACTGACAGAGTAAACTGAAATACTTGGTGGAAAACTTGACTCAGTGTCACTTTATCCACCACGAAACCCACACGAACTGGGATGGGATTGAATCCGTGTCTTCGCGTTGAGAGGCCAACGAATAATCACCTGAGCCATGACACGTTCCCTCTTTGTATTGATAAGCTGGATAGGATGCGGATGGAAATGGTCGTCACCTGTTTGAAAGTACTAGCCACGTGGACTTTCATTTGACTGAAACGGAGTTCGCTTGGACGACCGTGAGATGAGTACCTCGGGTACCACGGCCCGTTTTATGTGATGGTCGTTTTATTTATGCAAAATAATTCGTGAAAAGTGATTACCTTTGGTCGTACTGTAGAATAATTAAACTGTACTTTTTGTAGCAAGATAAACCCTAAGGCAAGAATGGCGCCCTTTGGAGTAGCCTGGAAATGTCATAATCTTGACAACCCAAGTTCAGTTTCACATACTCTCTATGTACGGTCCGAACATTTTAATTAGTTAATTGTTTAGAACCTGTAGAAAGAAAGAAAGATGTAGACTGCGTTGGCATTTTACATCTTTATTGTATGTCATTTGTTGAAGGTCAGCCGCATAATTAAGAGATATAATTTGGTTATATGTTAACAGCTGAAAGAAGAGTTTGCTTCCTAATTATGCATTATTCTTGAAGCATAGAGGCAAATAAATCCCTGTACTGGCCTATTAAAGGACCAGAGAGTCCCAGGAGGTTGAAGCTCTCAGATGTCGAGACATTCGGCAAATGAATGTGGTAAGGTTGTCAGCCCTACGCACCGTCCGCCATTACCCCCCAGGAGATAATGCATTAAAATATTAACTCAGTTACACTAATTTTTTTGCGAGTCAGTATAGTACAATAGGGAATTCGTCAAATCCCTTTAGTCGCATAATTCAGCAAGCTCTTTATTTACTAGCATAATAAAAATTAATTAATAACGGTTAGAAAATATAACATTTATGTGTGTAAAAAGTAACAAATCACAGAGAATGTTTGCGTTCAAGATATGCATTTAGTGTAAAGTGCCCCCCAAAAAATGATTCGCAGCAGGCTGCAAGAAACTAGAGCATTAAGCATTACGTGTCCACTTCTGTCTGTTAAGGTACTGCAGTGCGATTTCCCCCCTTAAGACTGAACACTATTTCCTTCCACCTTAAACGCCACGGTTCATCATCCCATAACCCCACTCTCTCTGTAATGAGTGGCGTGGAGAATTCGGGGAGGTGAAATCGTGGGGTAATTATCGAGGAACCCTCTCCTTTCACATACGTAACTCACATTCCCTTCTCTGAGCTATGGTTTTGTTTTGAAAAAAATAAAAAATATATGTTGCCCCATACGGTTGCTTCTTTTTTCTTTTTGTTTACGCTAAATCGTATTCTGATGTTGAATTGGTTAGTTAACGGCGAATGATGTAGGTGGTCGTGTGTCCGGGACGGAAAGACGGTTTGTCGCCAGCTGCTATTTCATTTTTTTAAGGGAGCCATCTCGTTGTGTATTGTCAATTAGTTATTGTATTTGTGCTGTCAATACACAACAAATGCAAACACCACATGTATTAGTACAACTGGGTTATATCTGACGACATGTTTCGGCCGTTAACCGGCCATCCTCAGACCAACAAGGAATATATTGGTGGATGGAACGTGCTTCACTCGCTGCAAATCTGAAAGGAGCCATCCCGTTGTGTATCGTCAATTATTTATTGTATTTGTGCCGTCAATACACAACAAATGCAAAGACCAGATGTATTAGTAAAACTGGGTTATATCTGGCTACATGTTTCGCCGTTAACCGGCCATCCTCAGGCCAACAAGGAATATTACTTGTTGGCCTGAGGATGGCCGGTTAACGGCCGCAACATGTCGCCAGATATAACCCATTTGTACTAATACATGTGGTCTTTGCATTTGTTGTATATTGACGGCACTAACGTAATAAATAATTGCTATGTCATAGCAAATGACATAGAGACAACAAAATATTTGCTTTACTCTAAGTTCTGGTATTACTTTAGTCTCAGTGACCTTTATACACTTCCATTTCTTCCGTAACCAATGCTAGAATTTGTATTTTTTATATCTCGTGTTTATGAAATTGGTGTATAAATTATGAGACGTGCAATGAAATGAGGAAATGGTGTTCGGAAATTGCTGGTTTGTTAGAGCTGTCGTGAGTCATAATTTATGTTTCGCTGCTTCTAAATTTGGTCTGAAACACGACAAATTCACAGACATGTACATTTAACAAGCGAAATGGCTATTCATAATCGTTTCTTTGTCCACCTTGACTTCATGACGTACCATTTCTTACAGACGTTAGGCAGAGAGCTGTAGGGTATTATGCATCAAATACACAAGCTTTATGTTACGGAACTGAGGACAATTAAATCGCATGAATACGATACATCGCGAAAATTACTGTCCTCCGAGATATGACGCACGTGGTGTGGTGTGGTGTGGTGTATGCTCAGACATGTCAGAGGATCCTGCTGGCCTCCTTCGTCGGATACACCACCCTTTTATTGCAGACAGCATTTTACTGTGAAACTTCGTTGCGTACCTACCAGGATGCTTGTCAACACTTTTCAGTAGACAGCAGACTTCTCAGTTACTGCTGTGAGAAACTGAAGTCACACACCAAAACATTTTTAGCTGAAACGTCCTGTGTGACCGAAGAACTGATGTCCTCTTGTGTTGTGTGCTCTTCTTTTTTTCTACCCTTTCCGGAGGTCCTGCCTTCGAATCTCTGGCGGGATATCTGTTATCCTTATCTAAACTATCTTCTTTCTTTTTTTTTCAGTCATTGCTTGTCTTTAACCTTTTGGCGCCATATTTATTTTTTAATTTTAGCACATCCTGTATATTCAACGTGAATAATACAGGAACTAAAAACGTTAGAATTATGAAACAAACTGCATTTTGAAGAGAAAAAGACGGAGAGTATAAACCATGTTTAAAATATTCGGTACATATGTTTGTTGAATAAATATATAAAATGCAACTTTGGAGGTTAGCGGTGTGGTACGTCAACTATAGTTGACGTTAGGTGTCTAAAGGTGAAACATATTACTACCACTTCTTTGCACATAGAGTGGGGTATGCTAGAACGAACGTAACTGATTCTAGAACCACGTTCGTTATAGCATCTGTTCGTTCTAGCGTACATTGAAATATATGTATTTAGGTGTAATCCGTTCCGGACCTACAGCCTAGAGCAAAGTTACCATCAAACACAACCATTTAAAGAGGAAAAATATAATATAAATCAAAATTAAAAATATAAGTGTAAAAATAATATAAAATTAATTTATTTAACTTTTATACACTGCAGATAACTGAACTAAACTGATAGCTGAACCTTACAAACGATAACAAAGATGATGACTGTAGCTGTAATCAAAGCGGGAAGGCCCGACACGTTATTCGCATGTGCGCGCTACGTCGGCCGATAGTATTCCTCCGCGTTCGTTGAAGCATCTCTGTTCGTTGTAGCATCCTGATTTGGTTGATAAAAAGTGTTCGTTGTAGCAATCGTTCGTTGTAGCATACCCCACTGTATTTTAGTATTCGCAGTTAAGACTGTCCTTTAGTTGCATGTGGCACGTATAACCCTTGCGACTAAGAAGATATCACTCAATAAACGAGGAAGGAAAAGTTTACACACTCTACAACAAAAGTTTACACACTCTACAACAAAAGTTTACACACTCTACAACAAAAGTTTACACACTCTACAACAAAAGTTTACACACTCGACAACAAAAGTTTACACACTCGACAACAAAAGTTTACACACTCTACAACAAAAGTTTACACACTCGACAACAAAAGTTTACACACTCGACAACTTATAAAATGCAAGCAATTTTTGTTGTTAAACGAACGACCTTACCGGGCATTATGTCAAGAAAGAGACGTCCTCTTGTTTGACGTTCAGGTGACCATGCATCGAGATAAATTCTTACACTAAAACCAACTAGATGCACCCATTTCTCAAATTTATTTTTGGAATAAAACTCTACATGTTTCGGACAGTTCCTCTGTCCATCATCAGAAATTTTTCACTGTACACACAGCAATGGTATATGTCATACAGGTTAGCTGACAGCTTGCGAGTAGGATCAGGACGTCAGCAAACCTGTACGACATATACCACTGCTGTGCGTACAGTGAAAAACTCCTGATGATGGACAGAGGAACTGTCCGAAACATGTAGAGTTTTATTCCAAAAATAAATTTGAGAAATTAGTGCATCTAGTTTGTTTTACCATAAGAATCCTATTGTTTGCCTTCTGATATTCCGGAAGCACGAACCTGATGTAAATTTCTGCATAGTCGACATCAATTATTTCCCATACAAGAATCAGAAAGCTTGTGTGATCGGCTTCCAGTATATCGCGAGAGCTTGATCTCTCTGGGAGGCCCAAGTGTGCACAGCATCCATTAGATTCTATGCTAATAAGCTGCCGGAGCCTGACTTCTCAATTATGTGTTAGAGTTACCCTGGAGCGCCATTCAACTATAGATACCACAGAGAAATAGGAACAAAACGGTGGCAGAGAATGTGGAATATTTGTTTTGGAATCTTGCAAAGTTGTAACTGGATTTGAGGGTCCTAACAGGCGTCTAATGCGCAGGCGCAACTTGTCTGGAGAGGTGGTAGGCAAAGTGTGGTCCGAGGTAGCCCGGAATCCGCGTGCGATTTACAGGGAGTTTGCAAGCACATGTTCTTTCTAATGAAATTTGAAAATACAGTTCTGGTAATGTTTTATTTTATTTTTATTTTACTCCTCCATATTTGACCGTAATCGGCTGTGGCCTATTTTCAGTCTAAATTACTGATAATACTTCATTTTTCACAAATTCCCCCAAATTGATTATATTCTTTAGGTTCTATTCTTTATCAATTTGTATATTGTTATATTCCTGTTTAATACTGTAATTTACGTATTGTTATTGTTATGTCTATGTATTCTTATTGTATGTTTATGTATTTTCATCGTGCCAGCTGGCATTCTTCGGCTACCCTGACTGAGGTTTTTCCATGCTTTTTCCTCAGTTGTAAGGCAAATGCCAGGGTAAAACCCGCAAAGACGGGGCACGGCACGTACTCTTCCATATTTTTGTGTTGTTCTATGTATTGTTTATTTTTGTGTTGTTCTATGTATTGTTTGTTTTGTGTCGTTCTGTCTATTGTTTTTGTGTAAATTTGTACTGTACTACTGCCACCGGGTGTCAACCAAGTTGCAGTTAACAAATATATTATATCAAAAGCTTCATATTCTAAAGTAAAAGTGTATGTTTGAAAGAGTTCTGTTATTTTGGCACCCAGACAGTAAGCATTTACTTTACAAGGGTTCCACGAAAATTAATATTTAGTAACAGGTGTTATATTATACATAAATTAAGTGTGAAGATCTCTGCTCTAGAGCAGTGGCGTACCCAGGAATTTTGTTCGGGGAGGGGGGGGATTCAACAAATTCAGCTTAGGACAGAGGACAGAGAGAACGGGGATCTGGGGAGGGTAGTCCCCTAGTCAGGGGTTCTGGAAGCAGCTGTAATTTGGTACAAGAAATTTCATTTCATATAGTAAAAAATTTCTTAATTTTTGGTAATTTAAGACTATTTATGATGACAACCAATTTATTTGTCATAGCTAATGTAAAACAATTGCGAATCGGCGGTAGATTTGGAATTTTACTGCCTTTTTTTCCGAACATCTTGGGGTGTTGGCGTCCTAAATTCAACAATTTTTAACAGTTTTCACAGTCGGGTTGAGTTTGGCACAATTTTGGAGGGCCTTCGGAATTTCGGGGGGGGGGAGGTGGTTTGAACCCCCCCAAACCCCCCTCCCCCACGGTACGCCAATGCTCTAGAGAAAGGCAGACAGTAGTACGCCTCACTGGTGAACTAGCCTGTCACTGATGTTGTGCGGGAGAGTATTCTGGTGTTCAGAACTAAAGTCCTTGGTTTCTAGATCTTAATGATTAACATGTAATATTAATTGATTAATTAATTAATTAAATATTGGAAAGCTGGCAAATACGAGAGCAGCCTTTAGCTATGATCGCGCATGGTTTCAGTGCCTCACTTGTTTCATGAGAACAGTAAAAATGCGGGCAACGCTTTAGAGGAGCGGGCTGGGCAAGCGACTGTTTGAAACATGAAGTAATTTGTGTTTCGTTTCGCTCACAGTTTCTCTTCCACTGCAAATTCCCCACTCTTCCTTTCAGAACTCGGCTTAATTTGCCATCGCCCTACGCCACCATTATTATTATTGTTACTTGCTAGCTCCTTTTTATGCGCCTCGTGTTTTCAATTTTCAATTTCCGTATTTACAACTCTCCTCTTGTTGATGGACCTGTGGTGTAAGGGGTACATGTTTTGGAGGGCCACACACATTTGCTTGATTGAAAATAATTCCCTGTAATTGTATGGCAGCCACCTAGACGGATTGGACCTGCAGCAGGGGCTGAGCGGTCGTCCGTAATGACCTACTATCTCCGCCCAGAACATCCGCCCCTGTGACGGGGCGAGCCCTTAGGGAAGGAAGAATTTCATTTATTACGAACAGCAATGTAGAGAGGCACGGCCCTCAGGTAAATGAACCGTTTAAAAAAATATATGACCAAATTTGTTCTGTCACGATGCTTTTTTTTTTTGGGGGGGGGGGGGGGGGCCTTGTGCTGTAAAATTTTTGCTAACTGCAGTCCTGGAATTGTATGACCGATTCTTATGAGTTTGCGACTTGACGCACTGATTATCTTAATCGCGCTGTACACTGCTGTGCATTGTCAATACATTGGCAGCAGTGATTTTTGTTTTAGTTGTAATGTGTTTTGATGGTGTACCAAATATTCTCTCAAAATCAACATAAATGTATTGTATGAAAATGTATAGTTTTAAAAATGTGGTAGCAGATTTACAACCGGGAAAAGATCCTGAACCTGTCACATCCACCTCCGTTCCTCACAACAGGACAGTCGCTGTTCAGATGGTAATCGGTTGAAGTGGCAATAGGCAATGCAGACTGGTGGCAAAATATTGTATCGCAGGAAACGCAGTTGAGCTTCTGAACATAGCTGCAGTCGGTATGGCGTGCCCGCTGTTACGCTCACCTTGGAATGGCTAGGGAGTGTTATGCCTGTTTCCAAAAACATATCCTGTGTTGGGTAAACGTTGGTGTTAGGTCTGGATAAAAAAAATCAGCTTCTCTTTTAAAGCAAAGGTAAAGCAATCCCTGTACAGGCTTGGACACGCTCTGAGGGTTCCAGGAGGTTGAGGCTCCCTGATTTTAAGACATTCGACACATTTATGTGGGCAAGGTTGTCAGCCGTTCGCACCGGCCGCCTTTACCCCCCAGGAAAAACTGCTAGTACTCTTCTCTGTTAGAGGCTGAGGATTGTGTCAATGAAAAATTCCAATGACACATCTGGAATCGAACCCGCGTCCTTCCGGCTTGTACTCGTAGCGCAGTGCCTCAATCAACTGCGCCACCGCGTGCCTCCCTGTGTTAAAGTGTTGTGGCATATTCCAGGTTCTCGCTCCTTTAAAAGAAACTGGAAAGCGCCATATTTAAAATGATACTTACCAGTCCAGTGTGGGAGTTTTTTACGAGATATATGTATAAGAGGAAATTAGAGGCGTTTGTATCAACTAACTAAAGCGTGTAGAAATATGAAACGGCGATGAACAGTTTTAGTGAGCAGTTTAAACTGCAACTGTGTTTTTTTTATGTTTATTGGACCGTGCATCATCTTGATAGTTGAATAAAGAAAGACCAACTTGATGTCACTTGCTTTATTATTTCACTATTTAATGCTCAACATGTTTCTGATGTTAATACATCCATCCTCAGGAGCTTGCGACTTATTTGTTGAGTTATTTCATGGGTTGTATTGCTCTGGTTCGATGTGTGTTGGTGTTACGTTGTGGTTTGGCTGGGGT
>Ga0123352_10019049_pt1 | contig 10943 bp, 7 predicted proteins | sample TergutLab28metaG_FD_89700 | JGI IMG/M metagenome (GOLD analysis project Ga0123352, IMG submission 89700) | Labiotermes labralis P1 segment gut microbial communities from Petit-Saut dam, French Guiana - Lab288 P1 | ecosystem: Host-associated > Arthropoda: Insects > Digestive system > Gut ... | reverse complement strand
TTTCCTGGTGGTAAAGGCGGCCGGTGCGTAAGGCTGACAACCTTACCACCATCCTGTGCCGTTGTCATGAAATCTGGGAACCTTAACTTCCTGGAACCCTCTGGGCCCCTCCGGGCCTGTTACGGGACTGCTTTACCTTTTACACTCCCTTTTTAGCAAGTATATGTTGCCGCCTTTCCTTGCTTTAATTAATACCTAACCGCCTCATGTTGTGAATTGTCAGGGACGCAACAGATGGACATACTTTGCCGGTTATTTACACTCACTCTTCATCCACTTCACTTAATGCAGTCTACCGACCATTCTCCGGCTGTGCACTAAGGCCTCGAAATAAACATTTCCCATCTCTGGCTATTTTTGGTGACTCAGGAGTACGACTTTGACACTGGTAACGGTCTCGCGGGTGGAAGTCAGACCCGTTGGATATTCATGACCAGTTGCCTGTGTATTTCAGTTAAGACTGTGTTGGCCTGAAGTACAGCCATGTTCTGAGAGGGCGATTTGATTCTATAATGCGAGATACTCTCAGATGCTCTGTTGTATTCTGTGTGGTTGAATCTGTGCATACGTTTGTTTCTAGACTTTTTATTTATCGAACACGTAACAAATAGCGTACAGTGGAAAGTGGTGAGGACCTCTGTTTTGGCAGAACACTAGTTTATTTCTGCTAACTCTGTTCTGGGCTAAGAGGCCATCTACACTGTCACGGCCACAGCTTTACTCCTGAGTAATGATTAGTACAGTTTCAACAGATATTCCCTCCAATTGCTTTACTATTGTGCGTTAAATCACACTTTTACTGTGTATACACGCTTTTTTTTTTTAAATTGGGTCAGCACTGCTTCCGTGTACTTCCTTTCCAACTTGCTATTCTCAGATGTTTCTGTGCTGTACAGTCTGAGCTAATGACATCGTCGCTGTGTGAACTATAAACAAATAAAAGTAATAATGAATTCGCTTCATGTAGTCGATTGTTGCGTTAGACGAGTTTTGTCAGCAGATTGTGCACGTACTCGTGCTATGAACCAATCTGTAAAATTACTCCTTCTCTCTCGGATCCTGCTCGTTTGTTTCGCACCGTGAGGTACCCACTGGTTTAAGTGCATAACTGGACGTATCTGATATACCAAACTTGTTTGTGTAATTAATTGTAGCCTATATTTTCACAGAAGGCAGAATGTTGTAACCACATGTATTCCAGTTTTGTGCTGTGTTAATAGTGGAATATTTATTCGTGGTCTGACCTTTTCTGCCGTTTTTAGGTAAGTAATCCAGAGATCCTGTTTCATTTCAATTTAATTAACTCGCTGGGTGAGTAATAAACGCGTTGCAGCACACCTGAGTACGTAGATCAACAACTAGCAGGCCAACATCTATGTCCGGAGCAACATTCGAGTCCCTTGTTCCATTGTTCAAGTTGCTAAAGGTAGCGCACGGATCAATGATCAGAAGTTCAATGATTACAGTTTGTTATTTTTACCATTGACGATCAGAAAAATATTTTGGGTGTTATCCTTAAATATGACTCCAAGAACTATAATGTTTATTTCGTATTTTATTAGCGCAACTGAATGAAGGAAGATGGATGGGTGGGTCTTCCGCTGTGCATGCATGAGATGGGAAATTCATACGAAACTTTAGTCGAAAGTTCTGAAAATAAAAGATCTCTTGGAAGACCCGGATGTAGATGACAGGTTAATGTTAAGATGTATATATATATATATGCATGAAAGTAGGAAATGAGGGTGTGGATTGGCTGCAGCTAGCTTGGGATGTGATCCAGTGGCGGAGTGTTTTGAACGTAGTAAAGAACCTTTGGAGAATAGTCGAATAGATAAGCAGCATGGCTTCTATTTAGTGAAGTTGGGTTACATGTGTTCTTTGATTCCTAGCCATTTGTTCATATTTTAGTTACAATACATTGTTTATTTTGTTCATGCTTAAAAATGCACATTCAGCGTCTGAATGAGCCATATTCAGTACCAAACGAATGAAGACTTGAACACCTTTGCAAAAAGACCAACGCCCATACGGAAAGAACACACTGTTATAGAAGTTCGTACTCTATGATCCGTGAAAATTTCGGATGAATAGAAATAACGACCGACCCCCACCTCGTTTTGGATGTAGTTTTTTCGCTTTCCTCGATGAGAAATTCCCGATGTGGATTGGTCGTCGTGGATGAACTGAGTGTCCCACAAGGTCCGCTGCTGCTATACCTGTGATTTTCCATGTGGGTTAGAATCAAACATAAAGTGTCCTTATGTGTTGCAAGTGAAGGAACAAATCCTTGTGGAATTTAACAGTTTAATGCAGACAAAAAAAATGCAGCAGTTTGGGAATCAGTGCTCTCGAAATGTGAAATGTGTATTCAGCATGGTGTACGACTGAACATGAAATAAAGTGAAATGTCAACCTTATGCAATAAGGTAATTTTATTGATGTATTCTTAGCTCGACATGTTTCGGGTACATACGCCCATCATCAGGAGCATTAGATGTTGAGTTGCAGCATACGGTTTTCTGCACCGAGTTTTTGGATTGGTGGTGGTCTTGAGAGCAGTCGCACTGCACCATCCGCACCGTACACACGACCTATGCAGCGGCTGTCAAGACCACCGCCCATCCAAAAACTCAGTGCAGAAAACCATATGCTGCAACTCAACATCTAATGCTCCTGATGATGGGCGTATGCACCCTAAACATGTCGAGCTAAGAATACATCATTAAAATTAGAGCAAAATAAAGAGGACGTCCAAGAAAAACATGAATGGAAGGAGTACAAGCAGCCATGACAACAAGAAATTTAGAACCAGATGAATGGAGAAACAGAGAAGAATGGCGTTTGGTTTCCAGAAGACGGCGACAGCTGTTAAAAAAAGCCGGACAGATAAATAGATAGAAATTACCTAGTTGCATCAAGTTGGCATTTCACTTTATTTCATGAGGAAGATGCACGGTCAAACAACCCTCAACGACTGAACAGTTTGTATAGCTGTCTGTCACTTTCTGTTAGTGGCAGGTTGTAAATAAAGTAGCGTCTTCTGGAACGTCAGAATAATCTGCATAAAGTGACTTATAGGGCACACTTTTTTCTTTACAATCCGCCATCTTGAAACTCTATGGGATGGCTTTGTTTCTACCGAAATTTCCGAATGGATGGAAGAGCTAGCAGAGTAATCGTTTGAATACTGGTATGCCGTGTTGTACGAGATGCTTGCATGATTGAGTAGCAGCAGATCTTGCACAACCACTGTTAGCTGTATCGAACTCCTCCTACCTTGAGGCTTGCCCCAAGCCCTACACTTTTAAATTGTATTTTCTTCGCGTTTTCCTATTTTCTTAAGTCCTCGGTCTCGTATCCCTCTGTTGCCAATCATTCCAGTCTTCTGCTTTTAGATTTATTTCTTCCATAGCATTATTGATTCCCTGAAACACAAAACATCAAGAAATAAACGAAGCAACTTACAATATTATATTGTCAATATCGGAAAGTATGCGAATCGGCCTGTGTACTGGTTTGCAGCAGAGTGATGGGTATTAAACCAGACGTAACGACCTCATTTGCAACACGTACATGGGAAACTGGGTAGGAATTGAGGAAATTGGTATGGAAAACTGGGTAGGAATTGAGGAAACAGGTATGGAAAACTGGGTAGGAATTGAGGAAATGGGTATGGAAAACTGGATAGGAATTGAGGAAATAAGTATGGAAAACTGGGTAGGAATTGAGGAAATAGGTATAACTAAGACAAGACAGGCAATATACTATGACGTAACATTGAGGCGCATGTGCGTAACCACTGTTGCCTTGGAAAAGCAATGAGTATTACATATTCTGAGTGACTGTTTGTCGCTGTAGTTACCCAGCATGCCAAGCGCATGCGCCGTATGATACTGCCATCTGTGGCCTGTCTGGCTGTACCATGTTTTTTCCTAATTGCCCCATAAGGTCGTGATTTTTTTTTCCGGGAAAAGTTATTGAACATGAAATATGTGTTGTGGTTTTTTCTACGACTTTTTTTTTATGAGAGATTTCTCATTCTAAGAAGAATTGAGCGAGATATGATCAAAAATGTATATTGCTCTTCGTGTAAAGTACCAGTTATTCCTGTCAGGCTTTGATGAAGCCTTAATTTTCTCGACATATTAAAAAAAAAAAGCTTCAAATAAATTTCATGAAAATACGCTTTGTAGGAGCTAGTTGTTCCATGCGGACTGACGGACGGACATGACGAAGCTAATAGTCGCTTTTCGCAATCTTGCGAACTCGCTTAATAAAAGGGACATTATGCGTTTGATGGGATACGTGTTGCACCGGAATGGACGGATAAAATGTGTAACTGATGCTTTCATTTCCCTGGACATCAAATGGTTAACGCGAAATTCGGAGACCAAAATTACAATTAATATTCGCCTGAGCTGTAGTACAATGTAGTTTGGTAAACAACTATACAAGTTTCAGAAGAATATTTTGCCTCCATCTTCAAGGTAGCAAAATATTATGCTTTGGAGATGGAGGTTTCAGGGCTATAGTTTCCTCTGAAATGTCTGCACTTTTATACCAGACGTTTCGGAGTTACATACAACAATATCGTAATCTTCAGAGTCCTGGCCGAAAGTACCTGAAATGCCACAAAATATATGGGTTGCAAAAACGCGAAATTTTAGAACCGTAGACGTAATTTACGTTGTCAATGAACAGTACTCTCAGTTGGAGTGGCACGTTCTCTCCTGCATGACACGGGCGATTGATTGGCTCCAAGAGAATGAGAGTTGATGGAAACCATTATGAACTAATGTTCTTGTTATTAACCGTTCGCTATCGTGTGCCTCCTTCAAACAGGAAAGTACAAATAAAGGAAGGGAGTTCGGGTGTTGCGTGAAATTAATATCTGGTAGACGAGGCATCGGTTTAATTCCAGTTGCTCGTCGTTCTGGTTTTCCTTGGATGTTCTGTGGTAAAGTGGTTTAAGTTGCGAAGATGTTTATGTTGAGAGTACTCTTACTTACAGTCGGTACCGTTCATACATTTAACATGTGAGGTTTTCAACAGGTTCATTCCACTTAATTAATAACCACCACATGCACATATATTCATTTAATGATCTAAAATTCACATTATAACACTTAAAACGCTCATACATGTTTCGATCATACGATCATCCTCAGGGAGCATACATTGTTCCTTGCTAAAGTTATAGTTTAAAATCACTGAGTGTTTTTAAACTATAACTTTAGCAAGGAACAATGTATGCTCCCTGAGGATGATCGTATGATCGAAACATGTAGGAGCGTTTTAAGTGTTATAGTGTGAATTTTAGATCATTAAATGAATATATGTGCACCTGTTTGTGTATGAATTAAATAAACTACAGAATGCACGGTGCAACGATAAAGATAGGTTCATTCCAGTTCCTGTAAATGCACTCTGTATTTCGGCAATATTCCACCATATTACTCTCCACATGCATGAATTTTGATCGTAAAATATTTGGTCTGTCAAATCTACTCTTGTCATTTTCGGTCAGTTTACGTAACTAAACTGAATTGTGTTCAGCATACTGTACAGGGGTACTGATAAGTCCTCAGCCCGATCAGGAAGGAAACAAGCTAATGTTTCTGTCAAAATTGCGTGAATTTCCTTCGGCGCCTTGCCTTGCAAAAAAAAAAAACTTCATGACAGCTCGCGTCTCGATGTTGTTGAAATCGCGCGTGTCCCTGACATGCTTCCGAGCTTGTTTCCTTCCTGGTCGAGCTAGGGACTTATCAGCACCCCGGTATGTTTGGTTTATGAGAACGAAGGCCGTTTAGTACGCTGAATTACGTTGTATGCGAACATAATGGGTGAGGAAGGCGAGTGAGGTTTCCCATTGGCGGTAGGTCAGATTTATATTCATACGGGACCCTGTTGTAAATCTTGAGCAGGATACCTAGTGAGATATTTTGTAGTCGCATTATTCCCCCCTCCCCCCAGAGTAATGGTCGTAGAAACACTGAACAGACCGTAAAATGTTCCCTCAATTCGCCCTGCATCGTAGCTTAGCATCGTATTCGGTGTTACTTAGTAAATATGGTGTGGAATTAGATCGTGAACACCAAAAATTGTGTACGACAAATTTCTGTGCTAAATTTATAAGATATGGCATTGGACCAAAATTATTAGGTTATGTCCGAAAATATTCTACGTCTATAATCTGAATAGAGAGGTCAGTACATTTGACGGGTATTAATTTGTAGTGCCTTGTGTCAACACTATCACTGAACAGAGAAATTTAGGTACCTTCGTGTACAATATGAAATGTAAATGGGGAAACAAGGGGAAGAGAGCAGTATTGGGGTTTGGGAGGGGGGAGAGGGACAAGAACGAGTTTGTACGTAGGATTGATATGCTATAAATAACGGAACCAGTTCCGTCCTGATCCTGCTCGCAAGCTGTCAGGAAACCTGTATGACATATACCATTGCTGTGTGTACAGTGCAGAGCTCCTGATGATGGACAGAGTAACTGTCCGAAACATGTAGAGTTTTATTCCTAAAATAAATTTGAGAAATTAGTGCATCTAGTTGGTTTTATTACAAGAATTTATCACGATGCACGGTCACCTGAACATCAAATTAATAAAATTAATATTATTAAAAAAGTAATGGTTTGTAGGGGCTGTCTTGGTTAAATGCGCCTTATCGAACTTAACAGAACCTACAATAGATCTGTTTTGGTACCGAGTACTCTTGCACCGGGGTAGAGCGACCGGTGCGTTAAGCTGACCACTTACCTCCATCTAGTCCTGAAACTAAGAATGAACGGAACTATGCTTCTGCTCCCTCGTGTGTCTTTAAGGCCTGCAGAGGGACAACTTGACCTTGCGTCTACTGTAAGATCTATCGTTATAAAGAAAGACAGTGGGACTTGACGCGGCCTCCTGTAACTGACATCAGTCTAGTGTCGAGATTAAGAATATGCGAAGATTTATTTCTATGCCTCACGCGTTTTCATGGCGCGAGCTGCAGCACACGTACAGTGTTGGCTTCACTTTAATTTTGTTTGTCCGTTCCAAGGCATAGAAAACTCTATCTTGCAAGGAAAAATTGTAAATAAAACTTCCGATATTTTAGACCTCATTTTTAGCTTTCTGTATGCTTGTCTTGAACTGGAAGACGGACTTAAGGCACATCATCCATCTCTGCCTACCTGAGTATCTTCTGTCCATTACGGCTGTACTTCCTTCGCTGTTCAGGGATGTTACAAGGCGTAAGTTGGTGGTTGGTTACAGACGTTTCAGATCAGCCTATCGGTCCCATGTTGAAGGAACGCAACTTAAAGGGACCCTTGAAGATCGGATCGTTAGGCTGTCCCATAGCCTCGGTAATCAATTACCAACTTAAGTCGCGTGACATCACAGAACAGCGAAGGTCTTGACTACACCGTGGCAGAAGTTTGATATCTCGCTTGTCGTACTTTCCTGTGCCATTCGCAAAGTCATCATTCATTTCCAAGTCTTGTGATTGCTAACCTGCCTAACAACTTCGATAACGTAGCTTCTGTTAACATTGGGAAACATAAAGCAACTCAACCAACGGAGTCCATTCCATCTTGAGAAACTAATAGTCGTCTGGCTAATACAGTAACTATTCTTATGTTATGGAACCCGAAGATACATTGCCGTGTTCACAAGAGCCCGCCATTGTACCTTTTCCTATACCAGACAAATGCAGTTTTTACCGTATCACTACTTTAATAGCCATGTCTATGTTTGCCTGCCATCTACTCCTAGATTTTCTTGTGGTATCTTCCCCACAGGCTTTCCGATTACAAATATCTACGTACACGTGTGTGCTACATGCCCGAACCAACTCACCTTGCATTAGGCGACCCGTATAATTAGTGAAGGTGTCATATCGTGGATCTCTTGTTCTATTTTAAGAGACTCGCGGCTTTTATCTCTCTCCAAAGTGAATTTTCTTTTCATTCCTGTGTAAATTCTTATGATTTATTGTCGTTCGTATGAAGTTATTGGCAGGGGAGGGTATGAAGGGTATTACGTGAAAGGGGTTTTCTTGCTCAGGTTCCAAGTTACGGTAAAATGTTAAAGCTCTTTGAATAAAGTGTGGACTGGCCTCACATGCTTGTTTATATTCCCGAGTTGTTTATTTTCCTTGTATTGGTTTATTTTACAGAGCTCTTAGTAACTGCGTCTCAGCGCAAAGTGACGAATGGTATGGTGATTGGTGAGTGACGAATTGCAAAGGATTTTGGCAGGAAGCGGCAGAGAAGTAATCGAGATACTGTCTTGGAAATTGCCGGGAGGGACTGAGAGCAAACAGGAACTTCAGTCAGAATAACCGTTGTACCGGCGACCTTCGAACGGGAAACTCCTGAATCCAAGTCTGAATACTTAACGTTAGACCACCTCCTTGGCTTGAGAATGTTTCTTCGTGGAATTATATCGCTCTTCCAACGAAAGGCAAATTACCCGGAAAATCAGTGTTCATTTTCCTGTATAAGTAAAAGCATTGCTGCCTTCCACTGAAAGAACAGCGATTATTGACTTGTTCATTGTTGAGGGGGTTTGTTGCTAAACAAGATATGCGAATACAACAATCTTCATGTTAACTTTGATATCTGAAGTTCGTTTTTCAATGCCATGCGTATGTCTTTTTAATTTCCATACTGGCTTCTTTGAATGTTTATTTTTGTATTTAATTTTAATATTTTGCATTGTTCGTGTATTGCACAGTTACGTACAGAAATCCAACGAAATGCGCTTGGAGGCAGTTGGGGTGTTTTTTGACGTTCAGGTGACAGTGCATCGTGATAAATTCTTATAATAAAACCAAATATATGCACCAATTTCTCAAATTTATTTTTGGAATAAAACTCTACATGTTTCGGACAGTTCATCTGTCCATCATCGGGAGTTTTGCACTGTACACACAGCAATAGTATATGTCACACAGGTTTGCTGGCAGCTTGCGAGCAGGATCAGGACGGAGTTCCGTCTGGATCCTGTTGTCAGCAAACCTGTGTGACATATACCATTGCTGTGTGTACAGTAAAAAACTCCTGATGATAGACAGACGAACTGTCCGAAACATGCAGAGTTTTATTCCAAAAATAAATTTGAGAAATTAGTGCATCTAGTTGGTTTTATTATAAGAATTTATCACGATGCACGGTCACCTGAACATCAAATTAATAAAATTAATATTATTAATATTATTTTTCCTACATTTTTTGGCTGAACCGAAGCATTATCAGGGAGGAACAACTACAAGAGCAAACATACAGTTGCATGTTTTCTCTTTTACTTGGTTCTCCATAACGATGGCTCAAATAAGCCGAAACTTGCAGCAGAAAGTAATATTTAATTGTAAAATACGCAGATTGATTCCAAGTGCATTTCGTTGCCCTTAGGTATGTAATTTTTGTTACACCCTATAAGAAGACGTCTTGCAACATTAAATGTATTACCTTTTATTTTATTTCTCGTTATAATTGCAGACTTTAAAACAGTCATGCGTCGCTTAACGACGGGGATACGTTCTGAGAAATGCGTCGTTAGGCGATTTTGTCGTTGTGCGAACGTCATAGAGTGTACTTACCCACAAACCTAGATAGTGTAGCCTACTACACACCTAGGCTATATGGTATAGCCTATTGCTACTAGGCTACAAACCTGTACAGCATGTTACTGTACTGTATACTGTAGGCAATTGTAACACATTGGTAAGGATTATAATATTATAATCTTGTGGGACCACCGTCGTATATGTGGTCCGTCGTTGACCGAAACGTCATTATGCGGCGCATACCTATATTGTGTTTATGCAAATTATTGTAATGAGTTTTAAGGACGATACAGCACTTTACTATTAAAACGCCCGGCTCATCAATCAGTACACGTCCTTGTACCGCTGGGAAATTGTGTCGTCTGCCAGTCTCTCTCTCTATCTTCCTACCTTGGATGGGTACCGCCTAATTAAAACGATGCATTGTAGTTCATATTGTACACGGTTCTTGTATGCAGCAAGCTTGTCCTGTAACCACATCAACTATTTATATATGCATGACTTTCTGACACTTTGATGTTCTGAGTGCAGAGTTGAAGCGACTTTTCCTCCAAAGTACCGTAGCGTTATTAATCCCTTAAAGTATGACGACTTGCATCAAGTGATACAAGAAACAGAATAGATTTCATATTAAATTATTCTGTTGAAATATTTATGAGGGTTAAAATTATCGTAGAACAGGGGTGTCGAACCCGCGGCCCGTAAGGTTGTCTTATGCGGACCGTGTGGTTAGTAGTATACCACTTCCTGTTAATTGTACAAGTGCGGCCTGCGAACTAGTCCACATTAACGGTTGTGGTACCTTACGGGAAAAAAAATAAGATTGGACAATCTGTCTTAGAAATATGTACCAGAGCGCATATTCGAAAGAAATACTTAAACACGTTTCCAACTTCAGAGCACCAAAATCAGAATGGTGAGAGTTCCAAACAGTTCCGTCAGAGAGGGATAATTATTGTGACGATAAACATATCGGCCAGATTTTGGTTTGCAGAGAACGCCCACAAAATAGCTGTTCCTGTTAGGGTTTATCCGATTGAAATCTTATAGCATATCTCATTTTTCCCATGTTGCCCAAGTCCCCGCCAGTCATATACTCGTTGGCCTCATTCGCATATTAATATTTGGTTAACAGTAAGCATTGGGATGTGGTAGACTGCGTTTGAAATGTGATGGCACACGCGCAGAAACCACATTTCGTCTTTCGGCGAAACGGACGAATTCATTTAAATCGGCGGGGGCGTCAGTTCAGTCAACTACTGACAGCCGACGTGTGCGCATCAGCGGTAGTAATGTTGGATACACCATGTTCCGAGGTAGTGTGAAGAGTACTGGCTACCCACTCCATTCGCCAGTTTCCCCTTCACTTCCCCT
>Ga0123352_10019046_pt1 | contig 10944 bp, 13 predicted proteins | sample TergutLab28metaG_FD_89700 | JGI IMG/M metagenome (GOLD analysis project Ga0123352, IMG submission 89700) | Labiotermes labralis P1 segment gut microbial communities from Petit-Saut dam, French Guiana - Lab288 P1 | ecosystem: Host-associated > Arthropoda: Insects > Digestive system > Gut ... | reverse complement strand
TATTGTAGCTCATCCCATCTAAAATAAAAAAATTTAAAAAACAAAATTTTTATCTTTTAGTATGGGGGGGGGGGGGGGGGGGGGATGTTATCAGTAGTTTGCACATGCCCATAAGGATGACTAAGATTTGATCACAGAATGTGCAACCTTATATAAACACATGGCAGTTTGGTGTTTTATAATACAATTTGTCACGTAAAGGATCATGACAGTCTATTTAAAATTACTGATATGGATTCCAATAAAATGAAATTTAATTTCAAAATTAAGAAACTGAAGTTCACTAATTGAACTAAAAAAAACTGAGAATAATAATGTGATCCATGTATGACAATTTAACCACAGTACTTGCATATTGCTTAGCCATGGCTACCACACAACAGTATGAATACAGAGTGAATTTCATAAGGAGGAGTCAAGTCTTGTGAGGTGTGACACTGCCATTAGCCAATGATTGAGCAGTTACCAACTTTTTAAGGAATGCATCTGCCTTCTTCTCTAAGGGTGCACGGTCCAAGAAGAATGCCAAACAGATTATGTGGTGAGGACATACAGGCAAGATCCGACTAGCTGTTGCTGGCAAGGGGCAAACGGTGAACTGCAGTGCAGGGTCATCACTGACTTGTGACCAACTAGTGTACTTGAAGGTGCAGGAAAAGCAGAATGGAGAAAGGGGGTGAATCCAAAAAGTTGGCAGTGCCACACAACACATCTAACCATAATCATCACATCCAACACCAAGACACCAAACTCCTCTCTACCAAACCCAGCTACATGAAACAGTTAATCAGGGAAGCAAGTACCACAGAGCTCCATCCCAACAGCAGGAAGAGGCAGGATAGCTTAATCGGTCATTGAAACATCTATGAAGTGTAGGAGGCCTCTCAGACATGGTCCTTCCCACAACTCCTTCCTCCAACCCCTCTTCTTTCCCATTGGACACTTCATAGTGCCCACACACCCCAATAACCTTGTTTTCCTAACTTCCTCATCTCACCTGTAACCCGTTTGGGATGACCCTCTTCAGGGACCCTGTATCATATAGAGGAATGTTTTTGTTGCTGGACCACTTTCTGTGTGGCAGGTGACACTGGAACTGCAGGGTGGCCAATTGGGCTGGCCGCGCTGCCACGCTTAGTCAAGCAGTCGAGATTGTTTTTCGTCTAACTGATCGCCTCTCCTCCTTCCATCTCATATTTTCCCCATTCTGCCTGTTATGAAACTGCCAGCTCCCCAGTTGGTCACCAACCAGTGATCTGCCCGTCATACTTCTAATTAAACCCTTACTCAGAATCCCAGCTATACATCTGAGCCCCCCTACACATATGTGCTCACACTCTTCTGGCCAGCAACAACTGATAAGACCTTGCCTAAACATTCCTACCCTTTAACCTGTTCTGGCATTTTTATTGAGCCACATTACCCTTGAAGGCGATGGCACAAGTTCCTTCAAAACATCTGGAACCATTCAACCAATAAATGCAGCATCACAGTCCCAGTGATTGGCATCCTCATTGACACTGCTGAGAAAATATCAACACCCTCATATTTCATAATATTACAAAACTGGAAAACAGAAAAGCCACATTTTTAAATTTGCTACAGCAGGTATAATGTTACCTTAATAGACTTTACAGCAAACGGACATGTTCCGTCATAGAGCTCAGTTGATATGCATAACAAATTCATGCACTGTGTTCCAACAGATATATCCTACCTTGTGTATAATAGAAGAGACAGAAGACCATGTTGCTTCAACAATGTTATCTTCACCATCCACCATTCCCTGGTAACCTTCTTTAATGAAGAACACTTTGCAGCCCAGGTAAATCCCCATTCGTACCACAGCCCTGACAGCTGCATTCATGCCTGTAACCACCCAAAGTTCTATTTCATATGATGGGAAATAAAAATAAAAACTTTTTTTTAACTTCCAAATAGTACTGCACAACAGATTTAAAGTTTGTTCAACTGAAATGCATGTGACTTTTTTTTTTCCTCGCTACCAAACAATAAATGGAAATAGTCAAGGCAAAACCCACTGTCCTGGGATATGTAGTTTCTTCCCATGAAAGTCACATAATAATCACGGGTGATTACGTAAAAACACAAATATTAACAGCCAACATTAACTGTGAAGATACAGCAAAACTGTCTTTGCTGTTTCATATAGGTGAAAAAAATTAGGGCAAAAATGAAGATTATATCTGAAAATAAATCACCAATGGTATTTCAATCTACAGGAAGCAAAAGTAAAGGGAATGGTGAAAATCACACGCACAACTTGCAACTACAGTTGTCAACAAGATTATATTATAAGTCAGAGTGCTTAAGTGGGTGGCATAAATGGTGGGAGAAAAGAAGTATCATGAAAATAATGGTTGGAAAATCAAAGAGAAACTGACAGTTGGGACAGGAAGATGCGGTAGGACAATAAAACTGAAACAGTCACCATGGAAATAACTAAACTCATCAAATTTGTGAATTTTTTTATTGTCTCAGGTAAAAAAATTAAAATAATTAAGGTAACATTATGTCTAAGGGGCACGTTCTGCCCGTCTTCAGGCATGCTTCTAAAATATATTGTGATGTGATAGACAATAGAAAAGTCCACAAAGCTGATGAGTTTTGTTACTGCACACCATCATCAGAACATTAGGGAATAAGACTGTGGAAACAGTTTGCAAGGCTGTTAACAGGATTCACTACTGGATCCCTGGTATGGCAGTACTGAACTAGTCAGGTAAGAGCAAAAATTGACCTTAACAACTGTACCAGGTACTTTGTTGCTATACTGTAAGAATGTAATAAATGTAAAAGGATTTCTTGCAAGGATTTTATTTAATTACAATGTAAGCGTTACAATTATTTACTACCGATGGCAGAGGAAAGAAATACGAGTAGGGTACATCAGTGGACTGACATCAGCAAAAGAAATTGAGAGTCCTTGGAGAAGAGTCAGTCCCAGTGTCATACTGTCCACCACAAATCCCACACGAACAAACCAAGTCCTCCACAGTAGGGAGCACACAGTTTATGTCCTTCCAAATAATACTGTTAATTCTCATCACAGTGGACTGACATCAGCAAAATAAATTGACAGTCGCTGGAGAAAAGTCACTCCCAGTGTCACACTGTCCACCACAAATCCCACAGTAGGGAGCACACAGTTTATGTCCTTCCAAATAATACTATTAATTCTCATCACTAACAGTTCTACAAATCTGGGCAAAATCATCCTATTGTGTTTGTCAATCACTAGTAATATAGTCCACAAAAACACAACACATAAAATCTACACAATTATAAATGTAAAAAATATACTGTCAAACACAACTCAATTAATGATTTTATTAAGGTGTATTTCTTATACTGTTTCGTTCGACGACATGTTTCGGCTCTAGTTATTAGCCATCTTCAGGTTGACCACTTTTCTTAGTAATCGTCAAATACACAATTAGCAATGGTATTATTATTGTTACCTACTAGATCTCATAAAACATATAAAAATTTCAACACTGATTCCAATGTATAGCAGTATTAAAACTACGTTGGTGGAAGTTAATTACAAAGAATATTAAAATTACAGGGTATTATAATCATGGAATGTGGTGTGGGTACTAAAAATTACTCTATAGAACTGTGTTTATGGATTCTTCATTGATGCAGTGGTTTTTTGTGACAACAAAACATAGGTCTATGGAAGTTATCAGAAGTTTGTCGACTTTCTGTGACAGCACCTGTAAGCATTAGGTTTTAAAAAATGTGGGTGTTTTCAGTTTATTACGTGTCATGGGTGATATTTTGTTACTTACATTTAGGTTGTTGGTAACTGATGTATATACTCACCACTTAATAGAGGATAACTGTATTAAGACATTGTTTATGAATTAATGTAGAAAGTTTCTTTTGGAAATACGGTGTGTGGACTTCATCAAATAGATGGTATATTTGTTTATGTTGCATCTGTGAATATAATAAATATATTTTATAGTGGATTATTAATCTGTGTAGGTAATAATGTCATTTTGTGAGATGTATAGGTTAGTTTAAGTTGGTACTTACATTTTGAAGTACTTGTTGACTGTTGTATGTTTTTGTGTCAGGTATGCAATATTTGAGTTTTCTAGGTTTTCTTACAACACCTAGAAAACTCAAATACTGCATACCTAACACAAAAACATAGAATCATAAACTATTTTCAATATGTAGATGACATTCTTCTGATTTTTGACCCCATCTATACAGACATATAAGCCATTCTAACTGATTTTAATTCTATACACCCAAAATCACATTCTACAGCAGAAATAAAACAAAACAACACATTAAACTACTTAGATATTTCCATCCACAAAACTCAATATGACATAAAAACTTCCATCTACAGAAAACCCACATTCACTATCATCCCTTACACATCCAACCACCCCACAAAACAAAAATACACCACAATTAGATCCTATACAACAGACTAAACAAATACCAGTTACACAATGAAGAATACCACCAGGAAGAAAACATCATCCATAATATCCTCTATAATAGAACCTTCCCAATCTATCTACAAAAACCCCCTAACCTTAAGCAGAATCAGAAACAAAATTCTCCAACACTCAAACGTAAATGGACCACATTCACATATATATAGGTAAAGAAACCACATACATCACCAATATATTCAATCACTCAGACACAAGAATAGCTTACCATACAAATAACACCACACAAAATTTCCTAACACACAAAAGCCCACTACTTTGACAAATTCTGCTTACAAGCATGCATAGGACAAACAGGATGCTACATTGCAAAGAGATACAATGAACACAAATGTGCCTTTCAGAACCATAGCCATTCCTCCAAATTCGCACAGCATCTAAATGAACATATACATTCCTTGCAAGTCATAAACGATATCACGCAAATACTACTCTATCAGAAGAAAGGCCCTCATTTAAATACAACAGAACGCTTTTATATTCATACAGAAGCCACATCCAATAACCATCTCAATGACAACCAAACAATATATCCTAAGAGAATCTTTGACACCATCCCAAAAAATCTACCAACCATAATTACTCCCTCCTTACACTTTCACATCATCCCCTCCCCCCTCCACCTCCATGAGCTTCAACTGATCAATACCCAGCAGTCTTTATGCAACACAACGACAGAGACCAGTATACCACAAGGAATAGACGCATGTATATTCAACGATCTCCACTCATAAAGTAAATAATATTACAACAATTCAAGAAATTATTTTCTTTGGCACATATGTAAACATACATCTGTCACCAAATACTTCTTAACGCAACACAACATCCAGGCAGAGAAACTTGTATACCACAAGGAATAGACGCACGTATATTTAACATTCGCCACTCACAAAGTAAATAATACAACAACAATTCATGAAATTATTTTCTTCGGCACAAACATAAACATACGTCAACAAATACTTCAAAATGTAAGTAAAAGGTAAAGGTAAAGTGATCCCTTTACAGGCCCGGTGTGGCCCAGAGGGTGGGTAGAGGTATAGCTCTACTCTTCCATGATGGCGGCACTAGAAGGGGGTGAGTGGTCAGCAGCATGCCCCTGTTGCACTTTACGCCCGGGAAAGACACGGTACCCATTGTACAGGAGGCTGGGTGGGCCCCAGGACCAGTCTGGACTGGGGGAAAATCTCATTCCAACCAGGATTCAATCCCGGACCGTCCAGCCCATAGTCAGTCGCTATACCGACTGAGCTACTGGCCCTCACTTCAAAATGTAAGTACCTACTTACGCTAACCTAAACATCCCACAAAATGACAATATTATCCACACAGAGTAATTATCCACTACAAAATGTATTTATTATATTCACAAATGCAACATAAACAAACATACCATCTATTGAATGAAGACCACACACCGTATTTCCAAGAGAAACATTCTACATTAATTCATAAACAATGTCTTAATATAATTATCCTCTATTAAATAACGAGTATATATATCAATTATCAACGACCCAAACGTAAGTAACGAAATAATACCTACAATACATTATAAACTGAAAACACATTTTTTAAAACATAATGTTTACTATATAGGTGCTGTCACAGAAGGTCAAAAAACTTCTGATAATTTCCATAGACCCATGTTCTGTCATCACAAAAAACCAATGCATCAATGAAGAATCCATAAACACAGTTAAACAGAATAATTTTTAGTACCCACACCACATTCCATGATTATAATACCCTCTAACTTTAATATTCTTTATAATTAACTTCCACTAACTTAATTCTAATACTCCTGTAAGGTGGAATCAATTTTAAAATTTTTATGTTATACGAGATCTCATAGGTAACAATAATAATAGCATTGCTAATTGTATATTTGACCTTACTAAGAAAAGTAATCAATTTGAAGATGGCCCATAACTAGAGCCAAAACAAGTCGTTGAATGAAACAATGTAAGAAATACACCTTAATAAAATCATTAATTGAGTTGTTTGACTATATATATTGTGTATGCTTATAATTCTATACAACACAATAGGGATGTCTCACCTGAAAGTTGAAAACCCTACACATTCATTTTTTATTTATACTACATGATTCAGTCACACATACTGACCATCATCAGGTAGAAAAAACACAGGTACAGAAGGAAAAATGCTATAGAAGAGGCCTCCCATTCACAATCAATCTGCTAAAAATAGATTAGATAATATTCTCACAAAAGGAATAATAAAAAGGGACAACAATAACATAGAAATCATTCTATACCATTTGTATTAAAATCCAATATGTCAGAAATGAAATTTGAGATATTTCTGTATATTGTACTTCTACTGTAAGGATATAATCCTGAAACTGATACTAATGAAGCAACCACAATTATCCATGTGTTACTGCAAAAAAAAAAAAAATCAATCATCCTCATCACCTAGCTAACAAGGAGTTGGGCCACATGTTGACCTGTTCCAGATTCACATATCTATAAGTCTCTTGAATTGTTTCCCCTGGCTTCTTCTGCCTGTTTGTAGGTTGTTTCTTTAGTATTCTCATTAATCTATTACAGGGCATTCTGTTTTATATGTAGCAACCAATTTCCTCTGTATTCCTGTATTTTGTCCAAAACTGGGGTTATATTTAATTCCTCTGCAACCTCTTTGTTTGTTTTATAATCTATCCAAGCACGTTCCCCTGCTTTTCTCATATATTTCATCTCTTCTTGTGTCTCTTGCTTTAATGGTCCAGTTTTCACTGTTGTATAACAGAGCTGGAAGGGCTAGTGTATTGTATATTATTATATTCGTTTTCATTAAAGTTTTCTGTGGTCTATATATATTGTTATTATTGCCTGTTACTTCCAAACAGTTATTCAATTTGTTATCAGTGTCCACTTCTTTTTCATAATTTCCTAAGTAGTTAAAGGTATTTACTTCCTCTATAATTTTATTGTTTTCATCACATTAATAAAATAATGAAATTGTAAGTAAACTGAAACTGTGAAGTCACCTGTAACAGAAAAAAACCAAATGTATTACCACTCACAAAATATGCGTGGTATGAAGTTCTTTTCTATTATACAACGTATTAACCCCGGTGAATGAATACCCCGACTTATTGAGCACCCTGTGCTGTTCGTGTAAATGTCAGATGTTTGCTGTTTTCCATTATTGTATGTCAACAAATGTAGGTATGTATGAATTCCTGTGACAGTAAAGAATATTTTTATTCATAAATGTTGGCAATAAAACTAATTCCTGTAAAGATGTTTTATTACAGAGTTCTGTAGGTTGATGGGCACAAGTTCTATCCACATTCAATCTACAACAGAATGAAAGCATGTTTAAAAATACTATGGAAGGTGTATTAATAAATTATTAGAAAATACTCATTACTGTTCCATGTGTAACATAGATGGGATATGCTGTGCCTCTATAGCATGGTGTATGTTGCATGTTCTTTCACTGCTGAGTGTAAGTTAGCTGCAAAAAAGCTGTGGGAGGGTTTGTTCGCCATCTAGGGTGACTCTGGCGAACTATCATTTCGAAAATTTGTGTCCTGTTGTAGATTTATCATTTATTTGGTTATTCATTTCGGTTTCTTTATAAATGTTAAACTTTTCTTGTACATTCATAACACTACTTTTACTACCAACTCGCACTATTTCCAGGACCAATCGAGTGGTGATTTTCTTGGAGGTGTTGCACAGACCTTGAATTTTGATTTTCATACTTGTATGACATGAAATGCTCTTTAAACCTGGCTCAAAGAACCATACCAGTTTGCCCCACATAGCATTTACCACATGTCAGGCAATTGAAGGCATAAATTCCATTTTCACTATATTTATCCATAATTTGCCCACTGTATAAGAAGGGAGCCAGATTGGACTGTATGCATTATAGACCAATAACAATGTTAAATGTTGCATATAAGATATTTGCAATAATTCTGAATCAGAAGCTGGTAGATATTATAGAAACCGAGTTAGGTGACTATCAGTTTGGATTGAGACCTACTAGATCCACAACTGACAATATCTTCATAAGGCAAATTACTGAAAAATGCTATGAATATAATATTGATGTTCATAATATATTTATAGATTATATGCACGCTTTTGACTCTATTAAAAGGAACAAAATATTAGACTCTTTCACTCAGAATAAAATACCCCCCATATTAATAAGGTTAGTTATGCTAACTCTGGAAAACACAACAGCAAAGGTAAAAGTAAACAATGCATATACATCGGGGTTTAGAGTGGAAAGCAGAGTGAAACAAGGTGACTCGCTTTCTCCTACATTATTCAGCCTGGTAATCGGCATGATATTAAAGAAACTGGACCTGAAAGGTAATATTTCCACACGACTTAGACAACTTATGGCTTATGCAGACGATGTACTGATAACTGCACGCACCAAACAGTCACTAATTGATACATTCCAACAACTGAAGAATAACTCAATGGAAGATGGACTAACAATCAATGAGAAGAAAACTAAGTATCTAATATGCACATAAAAAGACATAAGGATTGAGAACTTAAAGATTACAACTCATATATCGAGGAAGTTCAACAATATAAATATCTGGGGTCCATCATAAATGATAGTAAATCAATCGAAGAGGAGGTCAAAGAGAGGACAGCTGTTGGTACAAAGGCATACTACGCAAGCCAAAATTTCTTTAAAAGTAGATTAGTCATTAAGAGCTCGAAATTAAAATTATACAGAACTGTTGTAAGACCAATAGGGACATACGCCTCCAAAACATGGGTGCTGAAAGAAACTTCAATTCAGAAATTGTTGGTCTTTGAGAGGAAAATTTTAATAATAATATTTGGGCCTATAAAAAAAAATCAAATATGGAGGATTAAAACTAGTGAAGAATTAGATAAACTGATAAAACATAAAAATATAGTCAATTATATTAAAGCTCAAAGACTAAGCTGGTTTGGTCACATACAAAGAATGCCAGATACCAGAACAGTCAAGAAGATATTTAAATGGAATCCTCCAACCAAAAGATCACAACGAAGACCCAAGTACCAATGGGAGGATAACGTCAAACAGGAAATGAAGTTTAAAAATTTGATAACCTGCATCCAGGATCGAAGGAAATGGAGAAATGTCGTTGAAAAAACCATAACTTTCAACTACTAAAGAAAATTCAGTGCCTGAAGAAGAAGAAAGACTATATTTATCCACACTTTCCTGTTGTCTGTAGGCCAAAATATTTTATATGGTGTTGGTAGTTCTATATGATATACTGTCGTTTGTGTTTTTGAAAATTTTTTTTATAAATTGTATTTCCCTCCCTGCATAAGTAAAGGGCACACGTAACTTCCATTTCTTCTTTGTGGATCACTAACTACCATTTTAATTCACTTAGAACTTTAAGGTTAAATTGGTTGTTACATAAGGTAGTATTTACTGTTCGTACTTTGAGATCTTCACTATAAGGGGAGGCCACTTATGTAGCACTTTTCCTTCCTCACCTGCATTTTTCTATCTGATGATGGTCAATATGTATGACTGAAACATGCAGAATAAAATAAAAAATGAACGTATAATTTGTATCTGTGTGGACTGCATTACTTGTGCACAAGTTCCACATGAGTTTTTAGGTTCCCATAGTGGTGTGGGTGGGACTCCATTCTTCTGGGATATGTGCTGCAACAATAGGTAACTAGTTCCTAATATTGTGAAGTAATACAGTCCCTTCAACTCCAGGGGTATAAAAAGGCCAATTAACCTTTGACACAGTATCATATCCAGTAACAGCAAAATCATCAAATTCCACATACCTACATCTTGCAATTCTGAAATATTCAGCCAATTAATTTTATACAAAAGATGTCACATCTGTACATAAAACAAATTTTGCCACCTACAAATTGTCCCAGTACTTAACAAAATACAATGTCTTAATTTGTGATGAAAAAATTCTCATTCTATATGTGTAAGACCACTTCTTCCTACAAATATTATAGGATCCAGACCCATTCATTATGCTTATGTGGAACACAATGCCATTATCTAATATAATCAAAATTTAAGAATCCAAAGAACTGTCATTTGATGAAGCCACAATCCCATGGCTGGGTTGCCTGAAATTTAGAACATGCAATCCAAGAACAATAACAAAATATGGAATACTGGACAGAATGGTGTGTGTGGCAGTATCAGGTTACATCTGTAATATGAAGATACGTAGGCTGATTGAAAAGTTTCAAGACTGCCTCTATTTCTCTTTCCCGGTGTTAGACGTGGCAACACTGCACTAGGAATTGTGAAAGTCATACACTGACGTGTCTGAACCTGTAGTTGGACAGCTGTGGCCTTGAGGATTTGGTCACAGCGAGTGGAAACACCTAGTACATTTTGTCATGGCGGATGAGGAAGACGTCTGTGTGAAAATACGGCAGAG
>Ga0123352_10019045_pt1 | contig 10944 bp, 6 predicted proteins | sample TergutLab28metaG_FD_89700 | JGI IMG/M metagenome (GOLD analysis project Ga0123352, IMG submission 89700) | Labiotermes labralis P1 segment gut microbial communities from Petit-Saut dam, French Guiana - Lab288 P1 | ecosystem: Host-associated > Arthropoda: Insects > Digestive system > Gut ... | reverse complement strand
TTTTAAAATAAAAAGGGTGTGATTTTTTTTTCAAACCGGAGAGTTTTTCTGTGCTCTCTCATGTGTGCGAGTGTTGTTTCGCTCTTCTACACACAGTACACACCACAGAACTGCCTATATATATATATATATATATATATATATATATACACACACACACACACACACACACACACACATAATACAACGCTTCTGAATCGAACTCACTAATATGGCGTCCTTAAATTATTCTTCGAGATATGACACGCGGAATATATTTCTACACTCTTAACCGAACGACTCGGCACAAAACACTGAATGATCTGTATTGCCGGCGTCGTCAAACCATGTTCGTCACTGTCAGATTCGAAGAGAACAACAGGGACTTTGAGAAGATAGATGGACAAGGCACCCAAGTGGGGTTGGGGTGGGGGTGGGGGGCCTCTTAACTTGATTGAATCCTTGTCGCGATCGAGCTCCAGGGAGATCCTCTGCACGAAAGACCTTCACTTGTGCCTCCGGCAAACCGCCACGCGCGGAGCGGGAGAAAGAAAACAGTGTCGAAGGCTTCTTTCTAAGACAACGCGTTTTGTTCACCCCAGTATAAGAACATTGTACCCAAAACACTGCACGGCTGATGTATGCTTTTGTGTCGTGTCGTACTCAGACATTACTATTTCACCTTGCCAAACCTGTAATGTGTTAATCTTTTGAACCCACAGGGTACTCAATGTCAAGAAAGTACTTCGGAATTTTGGGTTCATTCCATTAGGGTCGCCCGTAAAGATAAATAAAGCAATATCTGTGCACGCCATGACGGAATTTTGGTGGGGTGGAATTATAGCTCTGTGTATTCTCGATATCGACACTAGTTGGTGGTGAGTGGTCATCTTCACGCCCCGGCCGTTTTTACACCCTAGAAAAATAGTCCTCGGAAGCCACTAGAATGCAGTCTTGGTGGGCAACAGTGTAGGTTGATAGTGAATTATGGTATAGAAATGAAACGGTAGGTACTGTTAGTGGTGTAATTTGAGGTATAATACGAGCATTTGCATAGAGGAACTGAGGAAGAAAACGCCAAACATCATTCAGGAAAACTGAGTGCGGAGCCGAAATTTAGATCCAGCAATTCCTGAATGTTGGACTGGATGCTACACATTTGACAGCCTCGTTCGGTGGCATCCCACACAGTTTCGGCTGTTTGTTATTGCATGTAACGACTCACAGTGCTTCCTGGTGCATAATCTTCGGTTTGGTTCCGACTGATATGCAAATTCGCGACGTGTCGCCCGTTACACCTGCTTTAGTTTTAGTAACAATGTTGAAACTACACCGAGCTAAGTAGGAGTGGGCGACTCATTTTATGCTGATAAGTGATTGGTTAAAGTAGGAGGGGAAATGAAGCGCCGTTGGCAATCTTGACTGCTGCCTTGTGATAGAAGACAGGTAACGGTATTAACAATGTTTTGATACCAGTAGAGACCTCGTGGGAATTCAGGTCTCCTGGTATGTGACCATGTAATTCTGAGGAGGTGGTTACCGACGTTTCGAAAGAACATCGCAGTACACTCGTCGTGAAGGACAAGGATTGACATACCTCTTGCACGTGTTTACCTCTGAAGATGAAGGCACTAAGTTCAGGCGATAATTCGGGAACCGCTGTGGAAATCTCAGATCTCAATAGAATTCTTCCTTCCTTCCTACTTTCCTTCCTTTCTTCCTACCTTTCTTCCTTCCTTTTGTCAAATTTTTTCTGTCTTTTCTTTCCTTACAGCCTTCCTTCCCATACAGTGTTCTGTTCTCATATTTTAATTTTATTTTTAATTTATCGTCATCTTCTGTCCTCCTTTTCTTTCGATTTCTTCTATTTTACAGTTTCCCTAGTGCAATTAATTTGCTTTTCGTTTGTCATCCACTGTCTAAAGTACTTACCATTTGTATTGTTCAAGAATGATAATAGCGCATATAGACTCTGGGGCCCGTCCGCTTACTCAGTGGGGACCGGGGGACGCTTTCACTGGGGTTGGAACGGCCGGGACGTGAAGCTAACCATCCACCTCCATCTAGTGGTATTACACCTCTACTCCTCCATTGCCTTCATGCCGTACATTGGGACGATTCTACTCTCTCTCTCGGCTTCTTTGTCTTCGTTTTGTTCCCATTCATATTTTGTACTTCCTTTTCGTTTTTGTTTCTTTGGTTCTTATTTCGTTTAGTTCCACCCCTTATCTTCTATTTCTTATACATTTATTTTCCTATTTAATCATATTCTTTCGGCTTCCCCCCCCATTCTTTCTGGCGCCCTTTCTTGTTCTTTGCTCCTTCATCTTTATGTCTTGTACATTTCCGTCTGTGTTTGGGCATAGCCCTCTAATGCAGCGGAATTTTTCATTGACATAAAATCCTTCCGATCGCACTATGGTCCTGGGGTCGACTCAGCCTCTAACAGAAATAAGTAGCAGGAGCATTTCCTGGAGGTAAAGGCGGCCGGTGCGTGAGGCTGAAAACCTTACCATCATCCTGTACCGTTGTCGTGAAATCTGGGAACCTTAACTTCCTGGAACACTCTGGGCCACTTCAGGCCTGTAACGGGACTGCTTTACCTTTACCTTTACCTCTAATGTATCATTGGAACCTGACACACTTCCGTTACATTGATACGCATTTTATGACCTCGCATCGATTCATGTCTGAGGGCTTTGGTATTCACCTGATGTTGTTAAAATTGCAACTGGTTCAATACGAATATATATCCTCTGTGAGCAAAATAGAGGGGAAAACTTTCGCAGCATATTGAATGTTTGTAGTCATGTATTTGTGGTTCGGCAATTTACTGAACAGCGAGCTCTGTAAATTGCCATAACAAGTCCCTACAAACACGCATGTGCGCAACAGCGGTACAAGTTGCAGTCCCTGAGTGCAGTAAGCTGCGGCAACGTGTTTCACCACGCCAATCGGAAGACCAGTCACTCACTGGGTCAGCATTGTTAAACGCTGCTTTTACATATAGCAGTGACACATCCGTAGGACTAAGTACTGTGTTGGACTCACGAGACTGGCGTTGACCTTTGCAGTGTTTTCGCAAGAGGAAGTCGGACACTGGATGCTTATGACTAGCAATGGATTTATTCCAATTAAAAAAGCCTGGGGCTGAAACGCATTTATGTGTTGTGCTTAGAACTTTACTATTAATTTATGTTGTGTTCTGTCTGGTTAGAACTGTGCGTAAATTTTACTTAGGTTTCTGATAAACTCAATAAGTTACCAATGGCGACCAGTCGAAAGAGTGGTAAAACCTATTGCAGTGAAGCTAGGAAAAAAATAAATGTGTCAATAAGAGCCACAGGAGAAAAATGTAGAGCTGTCACATGACTACAATTGCGTTCTTAGAACATTTGAACTTGCAAAACGTTTAATTAGCCACAGGAATAGTATTACTATTACAAACAATAACATAAGGTAAAATAATTCCTGTACTGACTCTGAGGGTTCCAGGAGGTTGATGATTCCAGATTTGAAGACAACCGAAACACGAAGGTGGTAAGGTTTTCAGCCCTACGCACCGGCCGCCTTTATCCCCCAAGGAAATATTCCTGGTACTCTTTTCTGTTAGAGGCTGAGTCGACCTCTGGGACATATTGCGGCCGGCAGGCTTATGTCAATGAAAAATTCCAGTGACACCATCTGGAATCGAACCCGCGACCATCCATGCCTGAACCAACCGCGCCACCGCGCCTCTCGACAAACAAAATTGGTGTGCTCAGTTAGAGGAACAATATGCAAAAGATTCTGATTCTCATACGTTTTGTTTAGGCCAATAATTGCAGTTGGAGCAATACCAGATACACGACAAGTCTTGCATCAAACGAAATATTTTCACCGTCTAATAAAACTGTCCAACAGCGCCAACCAATGACGCGAATTAATCGATACCTGGATGGCTGGATAGCTAAAGTGACTGGCAAAGCTACTGTTACCTTTTAAGGACAGCTGAGGAAGCGTGTTACAAGGGACGACATCGCTTTTGGTGTTACAAGTAGGATCATAATCCTGCGGTATGGTGCTGCAGCCCCTTCTGGGCCCTAACCTCCCGCAGAAGACGCTTCCATTCTTTGACGTTCAGGTGGACGTGCATCGTGATAAATTTTTAAAATAAAACCAACTAGATGCACTAATTTCTGAAATTTATTTTTGGAATAAAACTCTACATGTTTCGGACAGAGAAATTTCCGAAACATGTAGAGTTTCATTCCAAAAATAAATTTGAGAAATTAGTGCATCTAGTTCGTTTTTTATAAGAGCCTCCATTCTTCTCTGTCTTCTGCTTGTCTCCTCCTCCTTAGAGCCAGATCGTCTTCTGTTTATTAGTCCTCTCCGAGGCATCTCTGAGGTTTTCTCAGCATCAGCTTATTTACAGGGGAGGTCAGCTTCACGCCCAACCCCCTAACTGGAGGACCAAGGTATATCCCTTTTCGTCTGGGTCATCACTTTTGACCTGTTCGGCATGGGAGACCCTACCAGTAGCTACGCTACGGCCGGCATAGCTGTCAGGATCGTTTGACCACGCAAACCCCACCACTACGTCAAAGTAAGGATACCATCGGAGAAGATCGTAATATCGAACACAAATAAAGAGTCTTCGTCTGGAGACGAAGAGGATATAATGATGCCATCTGGAGTCACGAACTCAGATTCTTCGGAATCCGAGCTAGCAAAGTCCCTGGATTAGCGTCTCAGAAATTTAACTTTTTATATTGATACAAGGAAACGACATATAAGACGCCAAACTGCGAAATCTATCAGAGCCCGTCCATTTCCTTTCCTGCTCAATGTTCATTTTTATTTGCTAACGTCGTTGTTGCTGTATAATCTCTGTAATTTTAAACCGCACTATTAAATAACGAAAGAGTCAACAGTAATGTTCCAGAAAATAAATGAAGACAGCTGTTGAACCTTATCTTGAGAGAAACTGAGGGCCGTAATATTAGATCAGCAGTTGGCGCTGGAAGCGGCCGTTCCCCATCCTGTATTAATTACCACAGTTACGTCTGTGTGGAGTAGCCTACAGTGTTATTACAAGAGTGTCTGTTGAGAAATCTGCCATTTGGTTCTAGTATAGGATTACTGTAATATAGTGACGGGCTCTTGCGAAGAGGGTTATGAATGAAACATCGGGTTTTGTAAAATACAGAGACTTTATTGGCTAAGTGAGGACCTGTTTGCTTCTCTGCACCACGTAGTTAGTTAGTTAGTTAGTTAGTTTATTAATTTAGTTACTTTGTTGCTTACTTGCTTGCTTTGTTGTTTGGTGGTCATTTATTAGGTGGTTGTTCAGTTGTTTATTTCTTTATTTGGTTTGTTGGTTGGTTGTTTGGTTGGTTGGTTGGTTGGTTGGTTGGTTGGTTGGTTGGTCGGTCGGTCGGTTGGTTGGTTGGTTGGTTGGTTGGTTGGTTGGTTGGTTGGCTGGTTGGTCGGTTGGTTGGTTGGTTGGTTGCTTAGTTAATTAGTTGATATTTGAACACGTAGCCGATTCTGTGTTTTCGCCTATGTGCTAGACATACATGTAGTTCAGTGCGTACGAAACTGCTTTTTTCCTAATTCTGGATTAAATCATTCACCTAAACCAAAGCACGAAGCTTTCGAGTTTATTTCCACAAAACAAATGTCAAATGCACGTCATTCAATACAGTCGGCATACGACCATATCTCGAGTCCGTATTCTGTATCCGCATTTCGCTTTTGCGCCTTGCACTAAGTTAATAAGGGACCCATTTAGTGTGTAGTCAGAATACGGGCACGTGAAACACGAGCATAATTTTGGCCCAGAAGTCTCTAGAAAATCTGCAACTTGGAAGTATGAAATGAAGGGGCCGGGGGGGGGGTTGATTTTAATTCTTAACGACCCAAGTTTTAATGTTGTAGAATGTTGGAAATGGCACAGGGTTGTATTCATTGATTGGAAAATTTTTATTAGCGGTGAACCTGCGGGACCTATTAGGGCAATCAAGGTTAGTTCGGACTAAAGCTATCCTAGTAATTAAAATGTAATATTATTGGTATGCTTGACTATTTGAGATATGTCCACAGTGTCTTTTTGTCTCTATTCTTTACGGACGGGAATTACAACAGAATTTGTTCTGCTAATTACGGCGAATTAAGCGTCTTTTATTTCTAATATACTACCTCTAACGTCAACTTCATACCTTTTTGTGACGCGAGACATCCCAACGTAGATAGTAAGTTCACACCTCTTGTACTGCACACATTTGTATAACAAGAAACAGTAAAATGTTTTTGTGTGGATGACTTCAGATATTCGCGTCTCATATAATATTTGCCCTAGATATCTTCATAAAGTCGCAGTATCTAATCGGCACTTTGAAGCTCCCCAAACTTACTGCATGAGATTTCAGTATTGTTACTTGAAGGCATGGCAAACGTAATAGTTTGTCCTTGTAGCTGGGATGTACAAATAAGTGACTGAGGTCATTTTGTAACTTGTTTCACCGGTCAGTTGATTAAAAAAGTTTTAGGAGGTACATGTTTGTAGCTTAAGGACACTGGGATAAGGAAACAAGGGTTTAAAATCAGGCAATTTGACAAGTTCCTTGACTTCTAGTACTTTCCTACTATTTGAAGAATGTGGGATGTTGCTATTGAGAAGACGTTCGGTACGTTGTATGCCCGTGAAAAGTCGTCAGATGGCGTATAGCTCTAAAGAGAGCATATGTTTCTTCTTTGAAACTGCGTAAAGTTAAAGGTGCCATTTCAGGCACAGAATGGGAATAGGATTAGTAATCAATACCAAATCTCGGCTGGTGCCCATTGTAAAGGTGGCTGGATGGGCCGCAGGTTCGGTCTGGACGGACGATTAAAAACTCTTCTCCACCGGGGTTCGAACTCGGAGCCGTCCTGCCAGTAGCGAGTCGACATACCGACTGAGTTATTTCGGCCTCTTCAATTCTGAAAATATAAGTCGATTATGTATTCTAAATGGACTAAATTGATATATTAAATTTGTTGTCTTAATGGTGGCGGATTTTTGTGATGCTCATGTGATTATTGGAAAGCTGATTTTACTTTTTCCGCCTGCTAATTATGAAGTAGTGATCATCACGAAGCTGTGTGAAGGAGAGGCAAGGAGCGTTCTTATTCAACGGAAAACCATTTCGAAGGAATGGTTTTAGAGCTCAGTCAGGGAGTGTTGCTTTGGTATATATTTTAGTGGGAATGTAGCACTGAATCTGAACTTACCCATTCGAGCACCAAATTCACTCTCAAGATTAAATTACGGTAACTCAGTTTTTTAAATTCCTGTCATGTGTCTTTACAATCCAACCAGCATATATACAATTATGCGAAGTGCGAAGAATTAGAAGTGTGACCCCCTGTAGATTTTCTGCCTTGTTGAGTGGTTTAATGGACATCTGCTGAACTCCATGCAGAGTTGTAATAAAAGCATTATATGGGGTTTGTGCTTGTGTTGAGGAGGGTGTGTAGGGGGTGAGGGAGACAGTGGATTGATTCTACCTAAGGCGGGAAAAGGCACCAGGCATATTAATAATAACAGAAGCTGTAATTAACTTACAGGAGGAATGCCATTACGTAAACTGTTCGTTCAGTACTGTGTTCAGCGAATGGACAGCTCCTTCTTAAGAGTTGAGAACTGCGCTCTTCTGAATTATTACGCAGCGAGTAGTAGTAATTTCTTACAGACGTTTCGGGACAACCTATCAGTCCCATCTCTAAGGGTCAAGAATCCAAAAATCACACAAATTCTTTTTTAAGTACGTTACTGTTGTGAACAAGATAGCCCCGCATACAGGTAATATTTTAATCGATTTTAAATTGACGAATTTTCGATGTTGTGCTTCACTGTATGCGATAAACATCAAGATTACGGCCTGCTTGGGTGTGACGCCGTCCAGTTAGTTACATTGGAGCCGTTTCAAAGGGAAATGATTCCCCCAAAACGCCTGCTCTTGTAGTTCGAGGCAGCTTTCCTCGAAACGGCGGTACACACCCTTGTTGTATCCCAAGCCCTAGCCGAGCGGTGAGTAGGAATTGTGGGATAAGCTGATGGTCGAACGTCCAAGACCGTAGGATTCTGAGTCGCTTTATTATTGTATCGGGGTGCAATCTCGCGCCCCAAGCTCCAACGGTGACAGTTACAGCGTCGAGAGTTACAGCAAGAATAGAGAAAATACACAGGGTTGCAGGGTAGTTAATTGATCTAGTCACATGCTTCTAGCACAAAGGTCATATGTGTTTGTGCTCTGTCCCGTGCATTAAGCGCTGAGGCCAACGGCCAAGCTGGGGTGTGACGTGGGGTGAGGTTCACAGTGCAGAGTATGGTGCTAGCAATGGTTTGATACAAAAGTTAAATATAACAATTAGCCAAGCAAAACAGGGGTGCCCAAAAATGTCCCTGCGGGTTCTTGGTGTGCAGGCATGCAACACCCTCCACACGGCACGTTGACACTTTCCAGATGTGAAGACCGCCACCTCTTCACTTTACACTGTGTTAAAACAGTTTCTTTGAAAAGCTTATCTTTTTCTGGGAGTTATTACTTGTATCATTTCAGCTACGTCAGTGGTGTTAGACTTGCCACCACTTCACAAATTCCCGCTTCCTCCGTGTTGTTATTGCTGATCGCAGGAAGTTGGACGTTCGATGTGTTTTCCATCGGCACAGTCTTTATACGAAGTTTCGTTTAAATCTCTCAGATTATACAAAACATCAAGTTTTGGTGCACACACAGAGAAATAGTGTGTACATAGGCAAATTTTTCCGCTATAGGGAAGAAAGCTAAGAACAGCGAGTTGATCGATCGGTTAGAAATCGATTAAATACATTACTTGGGTCTACTCTAGCAAGCCCCTGATTAATTCACTCGTAGTAGTCTCTGCCTGCAAACACTTACCTGTGACGAGAAACACCGAGAGGATTTTTAAATTAGGGGGCTATTATTGTCGGTGTTTCTAAGTATTTAAGTAAGATGATTAGGCCTTTAGCCGAAAAATGAAATTATGTTCCCTTATTTTTATATGTTAATATTCTCGTCAAAAGTTTGTTGTTTAACTTGCCAAATTACTTTTTCGGAATATGAATTTTAGTTCTATTTCCTCCCGTTTTTCGGAAGAGAATTCTCTGCGAGAGAATGCTGTAATTTTTACATAATTCGGAATAAAATACACATCTTCTTTAATTAAAATCGAGTTAAATTTCATTCCACCAATTTATCTGGTTGTCAAGTTCCGAGTCAACCCACTTCTTCTTCTCCCTCCCATTAATTCATCTCAAAATTGAACTCCACCTGCTTGTGAGAAGAGTGGTCACTTGATCACAGCACAGCCGATCACAACGGAGTGACGCGCTCGAAGAGTTAAACCCTTTGTTCATCCTGTGACATGCAGATCTATGTGAAATTTCACTAATGTTTTTTAATACCAGGGCTGTTATTTATCGAAATTGTCCCTGACATTAAGTTTTTCCTAATAATCCACGAATTCATTTCGATAAGTGCGTGGAAATATTAAAAGCTATATGTTTTAGGTGGGCTTTGTCTTATTTTCTCACAGAATGATTTGAACCGAGGTTACTGACATTGCTCTCTAAATTAAAGTACGCATTTCCACTACAAACACCCAATATAACGATTAGAGAGTGGAAGTGACAGGAACTCACCAGCTACTGGTCCTGACCAGGGTTTCTGAAACTCGTGCTATTGGTAGCACCACTGGGAGATGCATCTTTTTCGCGGCACACTATAAATGTAATAGAGACCTAAAATCAATGGGGGTACGTCGATATTTAAACACTTAATTTATTGTATAAAAGCCTGAAATTGTCGTAAAGGCGAAAGAAGATTAAGTTTTAATATCAGTGTAGTAAGAAAAATAAGTAAAAAGTGCACATTTCTTCAGGGACTTATACAGTATCATGGTGCTACTAACCGGACCCCCTACACCTTTTGTTAACTCGTGTGTGTGTGTGTGTATGTGTGTGTATACTGTTGGGTATGGAACACCGAAACTGTCGTGTTGTAACTCGACCACTACTGTTTTGGCTTAAAAGGAATTTAAACATCATGAATTAAGTCTCGGTAATTATGACAAACTGCAACCACTTTGTTCATATGGCGCAACAGCCGAACTGGGGCGTAGGTCGGCTCACTGTTGATGTTTCTAGATCACCCACAATCAGAAGCACACACACACACACGGTAGGACTTCTGCGAACGAGCGATCAGCTCGTAGCACAGGCCGCTACCTACACAAGACAAAACAAACACAAGAGACGGACATCCCATGCCACCATCGTGATTCGAACCCACGATCCCAGCAATAAAGCGGCTGCAGACCTACGCCTTAGACCGCCTAGTGACCAGGATCTGTCCAGTTTATTCAAATTTAGATTATAAACGATTAATAAAAGTGTAATAAACAATTTGTAATAAGGTATGAATTACAGACTTCTATTCAGGAGACAGTACGCTGCAATGTTTTGTAGGATTTTCCCAAAACTGTCTGCTTTGCGAAAACATTAAGTTAGGTTAGGTTAGGTTAGGTTAGGTTAGGTTAGGTTAGGTTACAACACAGTACACAGTGGTGGGGTTATAACAGGAAGTTCCAGAAAACATTTTTCAGTTTTTCATTTTTAAAACTGTAATGTAGCATTGCATAACGAGGAGCTAAATGATTTGTACTCCTCACCCAATACTATGCGGGTGATAAAATCGAGAAGAATGAGATGGGCTGGGAATGTGGCGCGTATGGGTGAGGAGAGGGGGGCGTATAGGGTCTTGGTTGGGAAACCGAAGGGAAGGAGACCACTGGGGAGACCTAGGCGTAGATGGGTGGATAATATTAGGATGGATCTCCAGGAGGTGGGATGTGGGTATATGGACTGGATTGGGTGGGCCCAGGATAGAGACAGGTGGCGGACGCTTGTGAGTGCGGTAA
>Ga0123352_10019044_pt1 | contig 10944 bp, 6 predicted proteins | sample TergutLab28metaG_FD_89700 | JGI IMG/M metagenome (GOLD analysis project Ga0123352, IMG submission 89700) | Labiotermes labralis P1 segment gut microbial communities from Petit-Saut dam, French Guiana - Lab288 P1 | ecosystem: Host-associated > Arthropoda: Insects > Digestive system > Gut ... | reverse complement strand
GTTGGATTTTTATTAACTAAAGCAATATTACGTCTCCAGACACGACCGTCCATAGAGGCAAGCAGACCTTTCGTCACCTTAAGCCCTGAAATTAACCCGAATTTTGGTGCAATTTTTTATTTCCTTGTGGTGTTTCAGTAGCTCAGTCTATAAAGCGTCTAATGACGGCACTGTGGTTAATTGACAAGTCACTGCGCAGTTTGTTAGAAACTGAGAAAAGCAACTGAACACTGGTCACGACAGCCTGTGTTGGTGACGAGATTTGAACCCGGGACTATACGAATACGATGCAGGAGTGCTACAAGCTGATGTAGTCTGAGGTCCAACTAATGACTTATTTGTTTAGGATTTTCTTAAATAGCAACTAAATCAGTCAAAATTAAAAAAAATACAGCAAAAAATCGCATTGTCTTCCACTTGCTGGTAACTCAAAATAGTCCCAATACTGTATATTCACAAGATAATGAACCTAATACCCAAAACCGAAGTCACTACAAAGCTGACTTGCAGGCAGCCCGGACATCAATAATATTGCTTACTCAATAACATTATGCAAAACGGACCGCGGCTTGATGACGTCGATACACACGCAGTCCGATCTTGGAGTTATAATAAGCACAGTGACTACATAACGCGTGACGTCAAAACAGCAGTGTTCCTTATGTTTCAGTCCTGAGGAACCATAAAACGGACATTATTATGGAAATGGTAAAATGAAATGTTACAGAAACCTACAGAAAAACAGCCATACTTATTCTTGCACATGGATCAGAAATCTAATGTTAACGAATTATCAGATGAGAATAATAAAAACAGCAGAAAGACCCGCTGGATACTAAATGACAGATCAAATACATAACGAAGGGAAGTGGACGCAGCAAATTTAAATGCAATTTACCCTAACAAATCAAGCAAAATAATGCTCAGAATTGATAAACACTGAATGGAAAACTAATGCCGAACATGATTCTTTGATAGACACCGAAATATAGCGCATTCCAGGCGTGTCATGCATAAAATGAAACATTTTAAAATATTGAATGCAGAAATAAACAAGACTTCAGTACGTGCCCGTGACAACATAATGTTGACAACGATATCGATAAATTTGAACTGTCCTCATATGAAACCAAATTGCAAATACAGATACAACGAACCCACACTAATAACAATGCGATTTAATAATAGGCAAATGTTTTTTTTTATGGTGTGAAGAAAGGAAGATCACGTACTCAAAAATATACAGCCAACATGCTGCTTACAGTCTTAGTAACTGACCAACTTAATACACAAATTCTTGTTTTATAACAAGTTTATTATATTCCTCTACATGTTTCGAGCACTATGTGCTCATCATCAGGAGGTCAAAATTGTATTATACAGCATCTGGTATCATCGCACTCTACACCGGACGGCCACCTACAGGTGTGAATATACCAGGTGCTGTATAATACAATTCTGAACACCTGATGATGAGCATACAGTGCTCGAAACATGTAGAGGAATATAATAAACTTATTATAAAACAAGAATTTGTGCATAAGTTGATCAACTGCTAAGAATATACTGAGATGCACAGTAAGCAAAACATAAAAAAATGCTGCTTAAAGGTCGAGATTGCATTGGCTGGTGCATGTCCTGTTTCCACTAAAACCGTCTTCCGATTGCATGACGTGATGACAGATCAGCCACGATGAAAACCGCAAAACGTCGACAATATATAACGTAGGTTAGGCACATGTAAGAGTTTCATTCCATGATCGATAAATAAATCATTCCGGCTCTCTGTAAAATGGACAGTACTACAAAGCAGTGAAGGAACCCTAAGGTAGTTTTTTCGCCGTACATACCCTGAAGGCAAATGGGAGTGGTGGATAGCTCCACTCATTCTTAACCTCGACATTAGATCGAGGGGGTCAGTTTGACGCCCCAGACGCTTTACCCACGGGGCAAGATCCCCCGGCGCCCACTAAATGGGAGGCTAAATGGACCCACAGCCGGTCTAGAGGTTGTCGAGTAGACAAAATCTTTTTCCCCTGCGAGTAATCGAATCGCGGTACCACGGCTACCCAGCCTGCAGTCAACCATACCGGCTTCGCCGTCCCAGCTAAAGACGGGAAACTCTGAACTGGCAAAAACAAACGGTTGGCGCCCAATTTATCTTTCGAAACGGTTCGTGTTATTGGTACTGTTCCAAGTACACACTGTCGTAAGATATTCCAGATGAATTTTTGAGTAAAATATTTTACGGTATGTTCCCGGATTTCACTCAGTTTCAGTAAGAACGCTAGTCGCGTCTATAAGGAATAACGCATATAAATATGTCTATGTGCATGGAAAAAGAAGCAAGAGTTCAAATACTGTCTGACGTATTGTTCACAGTCACCTTTCGAACAAGAGACGTGCCGCCAGCATCATCTCAGCCCGTCGTATATTCACGTCTGTTCATTGACAATATTAGCCAGCTGTTACATCCTTGTATAACGTAACAATACGCACATTATGAAAGCAACTCTCATAGTTTCTTGGACATATATTTGTATATACCATCAACAGTGATTAGACCTACGAGCATAAGCAGTTAAATTGAGGTTCCAAAAGCGCTAATTTTAATACAGTTCACACTTAGCAAATTTACAAAAGCTTTTAATGAAGCGTTCTACGTACGAGACAAAGAGATAACAAAAAGTGTCCTCTGATGAACGTCCTTGTAACACTGTGCAAAACACCAAAACACAATGACGAGGCGCTGGAGTATTTCCATTGCCTCAGTGCAAAAGATAGGATAGAGAAGAGTAATCCTTGAAAGTCGATCCGAACGACATGAAAACTGAATGACGTAAGCTGACAAAACACATATAATAATGCTAATGAACGGCAAAGACATTTTAAAATGGAAATCTGAACAAAGTATCTGGCACCAAGCAGTGTCTCAGATAATGCGATGTGTGTATGTGCGTGCGCGCGCACGCGTGCCTGCTCGCGAATGTGGGTATCCAAGCTCACCGGCATCAATGGCTAATTACTTTGCGTAAAAATACATACACACATTTACAACTCTACACAAAAAGCAATACAAGTTTCCTTCGAATAAAATACTATCCCGAATTTTAATACATAACTTTCCAGAATCGAGAAAATCACCAGCTGTGTACACTGTGAATGCCATACAGGTGAAGTGTTCACTCGCTACAGACATGCACTATGATCCATGGGGCTGAAATTATTAGTTAGGAAATCCCAATGAGTTACTATTCACACTGGAACGACAAACGTCTGCATTCTGATGTCACAAATCTCAGTGGGATAACATCACTACTGCCAGAACAAATGCCAATGTGTCTGGTTACAACAGGTGCACATAACATTATAACACTCAAGAATTATTTACAAATATGCCAGTCGATTTTCATATCGTTACAAACGGTCTTCCTTCCAGTATACAGTCGGGATATTGAAGAGTAAAAGATTGATTTTACATTAAGATTTAGACCGACACATATACCTACAAGGGAAAAATAGGCATGCTAGGATCAATATCCTGCACACACAATTCCATCCACTACAACATATCAACTACTTTGATAATGAATTCAAACTAAAGAAAACAATCGTGCAGTTTATGGTGTATAAAATAAGGCAGTCCTACTACGAATGAGGTCTTGATTTTAACTTATCAGAATTAATACATATCATTCATGAGATCACGGATTTCATCAAATTAGGCCGGTAACATGCAACAAAATGCATGAACGTGACTGCAAAAATCGTGAAACATCTGATTTTGGCGCCAATTGCATGCCGCCTTGGCACAAAACATTACCACCTCATCGTAATAGCGGCACCTAGAACAATATAGGAGGGTATACACCACGTGTGCGATTCGAATACACAGTTTACATTCGGTGTGATGCCATGTATTTGAACCTCATGACTCTAATCTTAGCAACTGACCAACTTAATGCATAAATTCTTGTTTTATAACACGTTTATTATATTCCTTTACATGTTTCGAGCACTGTTGTGCTCATCATCAGGAGGTCAAATTGTATTATACGGCATCTGGTATCGTGCATTAAGTTGGTCAATTGCTAAGATTATACTGAGATGCACGGTCAGCAAAACATCAAAACTCATGACTCTACCCAACAGCTTCCCGCTGCTCTGGATACACGAGCAGAACATGGACTTCTGGCAGCAATCTATTACAGCGTCATGTATGACTACCTAGTGGGTCCCGTCTTCTCTGCTTACCCAAAAGCCTTCTTCTTTAGGAGGAGATATTTGCTGTGATGAGCTTTGCTCTTCACTCAAGCTGTACTCTTCGTCATCACCTCCTTTGTTGTCTTCTGTCTGTCCGTCGGTGCCATTTCCTTCAATACATTTCTCCTCCTCTTCCGGCTTCCACTCGTCAAATTTCGATTCGTTTCGTTCTGTGGACACTGTAGGATAGCCCGTGATATCGTTCGTTTCCTTCGTTTCTTCAAAGTTTTCTTGTTCATGTTTCGTTTCTTCACGTTCAGTCTCCCCGCCCTCCGGAATTGAAACATCAGATATTTCTTCTGTCGTATTCGTCACAGATTCTTCTCCTGCCCCTTCTGTTTTAATGCCATGCAGTACAAGATCTTCAAATGATGATGATTTGACAGGTTGACTGTAGCGTTTCTTCGGCTCCCTTAGACTTGAAGCACGGCTAAGTATAGGATTATTTTCACTGAATGACCTGTCTTCAGCTTCTTCGTCACGTGTCCTTATTTCTACGGCAGAATTGTACCTCTTTTGTTTGTAACTCCTCCGCCTGTGAAGTTTCAGCTCTTTCTTTGAAAAGTCATTCCCAGAAACGATGCTCGATGGTGACTTCTCTCTGTAGATAATCAGATCGGGTTCTTCAAGTAAGTCGCTTCTCTCTGATATCCCAACCAATTCCAAGAGCCTTCCCTCACTTGTACTTGCAGTTGAATCGGACTCAGTCACCGTACTATTGTCATCCGATACAATAAGGCTTGAAAAATCACTAGACTCTTCTAAACAATGGCGTAAAAATTCGTCATCATCATTTGCAGATACTGATTCCGGTGTAGCAAAGGACACTGATGGTCTCTTAATAACGGGAGTGCCAGGAAAAAATGTTGGCCAACTTATATCAGTTTTGGACCTTTTTGGAGTAGATGGCACTTTTGGGGGGGATACAGATGGCTGACGATCAGTAGGTAAAGGAGTAACGGAAGCAGGTGTTTCAAGTGCGGTATTGATGGTTAAGGGAGATACAGACGCAGATAACTGGACGACAGGGTTGACAGCGAAGGGAGTGACTGAAATGTCTGAAGACGCCTGAAGATTGGAGGACTCGACATTAACACTGTCTCTAGTACGATCGCCACAGGCAGGAAGATCAATGTCATGTAGAGTACCTTCACCGCGAGATATAACAGAATCAGTTAAGATAGTTTGCGAATCCAAACAACTTTCTGAAACGTGTTTTTCTGCGTCTTCATTGGTCAGGCCAGTTTCTGTCTCATTTTGGACATCAGGTGAACAAGGATCACGTGCGATGCTAGGGTCTACAAAGGCGTGCTTGGTTCCGATTCCACTTTCTTCTGGACTCAAACTTCTTTCATTATTGGGGCTTTCTTCAAATGTGATATTTCTCATGTTTGCGTCTTGTGAAACTACCGGACATTGTTGAATGTCGGTGCCGCTCTCTGTGTCATAGCCAGAACAGGAATTATCAAAATTACTATTAAAGGCTTCTTTTCCTTCGCGAACGCCTGTCCCCAGGCACTGTTCAGCACATTCTGTAGATAAACACCTTTCAGATTCAGTTTGAATGTTCAAATCAGAAAGTTCCTGTCGGACACCAAAGGATTCAGGTGTATTATCTGGTTGTTCACAAACATCTGTATGGCGAGATTCAAATTCACCAACTGACACTCGAACGTTGTACTCAGAACTAACATTCATGGGTGTGATAGAAATTTCTTCACTTAAAAAATGGGGAACAAATGAATTCTGAAAACTGTCTGCATTGTTCAAACACGTTGCATTCACAGATTCGTTTCGACTACTTGAATCTGAACTGTCCGGTTCACCAAATATTTCACCACCTGTACTGGACTGGTCCCGTTCTACAAGGCCAATGACGGACTTCACCTCTTGAGATTGCAAACATGATGGAATACTGACTTCTGGACTTGTCGGTTGAATCTGTTCTTCGAGTTTCATAACACTACTGGTGAATTTGTCTACTACTGAACCTGGTGATGGAACCTGTACTTCAGTTTGTGTGCTCGGCACCTGATCAGGTCCCGGAACCACAATTGAATTCCTTTCTGGCATGGAATCTGACACTGAAATGTTTCGTTCAATTTCAGTAACGGGAACATGGCTGTCCTCTGTTTCAACGGCGCTCAATAATGTATCCCGCAAGGCAGTATCCAGTATACTTTCACCACACAAATTTGACGACAAAATTTCGAGATTCTCTTCCAGTCCGACAGCATTATCATTCTGTGTTGTGGTTTCCCCACCCAGACAACCGTCAGAAGAATCCCCTTCAGAGATTCCTTCATTAATTACACCAAACGTCGAGGCGCATGATTCATCACAAGCACTTAAAACAGGAAGGTCATGTTCGATATCTATTTCTATGTCACTGATAGAATACTTCTCAATTCCTTCATCACGAGAAAATGTTCTTTCAAGTTCGGGGTCACCTAGTGGAACAGCACTTTCAGCTTCGCTGTGTGGAATCATAACTCCATATTGAGTACTTACATTCACCGGATTTTTTTCATTTGGTAAATCGGAAGAAATTTCAGCAGTAAGAAACTCCTTGGTTTTTCCGCTGTGCTCCGGGATATCTGGTATGGAGTAGGAAGGTGTCGCATTTGCGAAATTTTTGTCAACCTCACTGGGTTCCAATGTAGATACCAAGTTGTCGGCTATGTGGTGACAGCTGATGACATCCTTTCTACGGTCGTGAATGGAAGGCGACAAACCATCTTCGCTACAAGTTTCCGACTGCTGGCAGTATAAGTCGGTAGGACACACGTTCTCTCCAGCCTTGTCTGCTTGTTTCCCAGTAAAACCATTTTGAATGTTCGAAGAGCCTATCAAACAATTTTCCTGTAACACCTTTTCTGTAGGATAAAGTGTTCCATTAACATCGTCAAACGACCTAAATTCACAACTATCACTCGGCCTTTTCCGCCAACGCTCGTAGGAAGCCGTATAACCGGAAGTTACAGCACAATGTGGAGCCCATAAAGGTAGGTAGCCATCTTGGAAATGTCGGACACAAGCTAGAACTTCCAACACGCCAACACACACAACAAGCACAGAGAGCAACAACCCCATGATGCGCTTTCAGCACCACTTACAAATATTCAATGTATGAATAAAGTTAAAATTGGTCAAAATTCTCATATCTTTACACAAGCAATTCGCCCCCCTAAACCTACTCGCACGGTTCCCAACACTCGTTTGGTGCTGCGAGACAGACTTAGAACTTCAGCCAGTACCTTGAAGATATTCTTGGTAGCTGAATGTAACCAACATTAAGGGACTTATTTCCTAGGCCAGGGATTATAACTGTAATTGACCTCAATAATTAAACGGGCCATACGACAGACGGACAAACAGGTATTTAAAGAAATGTGACCCAGTTCTGTCAGCATTTCATCAACGTGCAGCCTTGCATTCAGTATATACACAAAACACACATTTCGTTTCCGACACACGGCGAAGTTGGCAAAGTGCTCCCGTTAGTCGTCAATAGGTCATGTGACAGCATACACCTCCGCTGAAACATATCCAGCCAAGTAGGTGATGGTAATCAACCAGCGTTCCGTAAGACGCATCAGACAAATATCACTTACACCAAGCAATACGAGTAAATTAACAGCACCGCTGTATCAATAAAGAATCAATTGTAAAACTGGTGTGATGGGTACTGATACTTCACTATAGGGATCATTCAACATGAATGATACTGTCGACGGTAAAATAAACATATTAGCGTCGTGAGAACTGGCAGGGAAACGGAAATATCTGGACAAAATGTGTCATTCACAAATCCCGCATTCAGGGACCAAGTCCATTCCTTTACTAAGCCACACTAAAATTCGATAATGCATTTTACTGTTCAATCACGCCAATAAGACTGCGGTATACCAACTTACCAACTTAGCTGCTACATGGAAAGTGGGAATGAAGAAAATTGTGACTTCAAGTGTAGTTGTACAGAAGGAAATGCATGCAATATTCTCAAAACCCACAAACGTATGAGGGAACATGATGATGACGACGATGATGATGATAATAATAATAATAATAAAGCTACAATCGGGAAGTTCGCCCTGTAACAGGCCATGAAGGCGCAGAGGGGGAGTAGTGGTATAGCGCCCCGGCCGCTTTCACCCGGAAGGACACCCGGCACCCAATATACAAGAGGCTGGTTGGGCCTCGGGGCCGGTAGGGACGGGTAAGGAAGACCTCGGACCTACCGGAGTCCGAACCCATACCGTCCAGCTCGCAGAGAGTCGCTATACCGACCGCGATATCCCTGCCGCCAATAATAATAATAATAATAATAATAATAATACACGTAGCACAAATTGTAATTGCGCAATAATGAATAATAAAATGCACTTTTTTCTCTTAATTTATTTCAGTAATCATCCCCTAAATGTATCCATTATCAGGAGGTATTTTACTCTATATGCAGCATATGGTAGTGCTAGCGGCTAGAAAACGTAGATGCGTAACAAATACCATATGCTGCATATACAGTAAAATACCTACCGATGATGAATAGTTAATCTATCCGAAACATGTAGAGGATGATTATTGAAATAAATTAAGAGAAAAAAGTGCATCTTGTTGGTCCTTATTACGTAAATATATCACGACACACGGCCTACAGAACGTCAAATTCACGAACTGTAAATACAGAACAGCTGTAAAACTACATACCCTAGAAACATGGTTTGTTTCAGGTATTTAACTGTAAATACCTTGCATAAAGATGATAACAATAATAATAATAAGACTTGCCTACTGATCGATATAGGCATATCAGATAACTCAAAAGTTAACACAAAAGAAACCGGAAAAAAAGACCTGGAGATCAAGGCCAACCTGATGTGGAAAGTGAGGGCAAAAACTGACAGTAATGACTGGAGTATTAGGAACAATTACGGAGGGATTAGACCAGAACCTTCAGTTGCTCCCAGGTCACCTGCCGGCCACAGAACGACAGATCACACTAATGAGCACCGCACACATCATTCGGTAAGTGCTGGGGTAAATCGCATTGATTTCTTGTTGAGATATGTACTAGAAGACCGATACCTAATAACTAACAGACGAGAACAACTTTAAAATAATAATAATAAAAAACGTACAGTTATACACTGTCCAGTATAAGATGGTATGTCATAAAATGTTATACTCTCAGCATTGCTTCTGTAAGCCACAGACCTAATTCTGTAACCAATACAATTGAATTAGACGCCATTTCATGTACAACAGCATCCTTAAACTGATCCACATAACGCAGGCAGTCATTCAAACAGAAGTGTTCTACGAACATTTCTGTGACAATATGTCAAAATTCTGTTTTCTCTGGTGGAGGTGGAGGATATACTAACTCTGAACAAGACAGGCAATTTATCTCAGTATTTAACCAACTTGATGCACAAAATCTGTTTCACAATAAGTTTTATTTCATACCTCTACACCTATAGGTGTGATGATACCAGAGGCTGTGTAATGCAATTCTGACCTCCTGATGATGAGCACATGTGCTCGAAACATGTACAGGCATGAAATAAAACTTATTGTGAAACAAACTTTGTGTATCAAGTTGGTTAAATACTAAGATAAATATACTGAGATGCACGGTCAGCGTCAAAACAAGACAGGCAATGTACGTATAACGTACACTGACACGCGTTCGCGTAACCATTTTTGCGGTCGAAAAGAAATAATTATTACATATAGTGTGTGTGTGTGCGTGCGTGCGCGTAAACTTAGATATCCAGCATGCACCGCGCATGCGACGTATTGTTATCTGTGGCCTGCCCTGCTCTACAGTATTTTTCCACAGTATCTTACACATGGTAAAATTGTTGGAAAAGAAAGGTTACTGAATATAAAACGTGTGTTTTGATTTATTCTACAACTTTTGTCTGAAAAATTTCTCATTCTAAGAAGAAATGAGCGAGATATGATCAAAAATGTACACTGGTCTTTATGTAAACTACCCGTTATTCTTGTCAGATTTTAATAAAAACTGCAATTTTCTCGATAGATTTTCGAAATATACTCAAACATCAAATTTCATGAAAATCCGTCCAGTGGGTGCCATGTCGTTCCATGCAGCCTGTAGGACACGAAGCATACGCATGTGCAACACGAATAAAGATGGTGACGACTATCACTGTTGTAGTTACTACTACTAATACTGCTGCTGCTGCGTCTGCTGCTGCTTTTGCTACATCATCATCATCATCATCAGCGCCATACTAAACGATAAGTTTCAATATCAGATACGGTCCAGAGCTAGGTATCATGTCTACGCAGACGCCAGATTCGTACGGAGGTTCATATCTGTAGCACATAAGCAACACAAAGCTGAAAAAGTTCCATCCAAGTATTGAACCCACATCACTTTAGCTTGTGTGAGGAAAAAAACTCTGGCTTGCGTTTATCTGTAAAATCATATGGCTCTCCTGCATGCAATCTATTTGTGTTCACGGGGAAACGTGCCAGAAATAACTTTCAGCTGGAAAGGAATCTCATACTTTTCACTATCCTCTCTGCAGGCTTCAAGTCGATTTCTGCTTAAGAACGTAACTGATTACACAAATACAGTATTGTTCACCGCCCCAGACGTCCTCAATAGCATCAAGTCACATACTTTATGTGCTTGTGTGTGTGTGT
>Ga0123352_10019043_pt1 | contig 10945 bp, 9 predicted proteins | sample TergutLab28metaG_FD_89700 | JGI IMG/M metagenome (GOLD analysis project Ga0123352, IMG submission 89700) | Labiotermes labralis P1 segment gut microbial communities from Petit-Saut dam, French Guiana - Lab288 P1 | ecosystem: Host-associated > Arthropoda: Insects > Digestive system > Gut ... | reverse complement strand
TTGGAAATAAAAATTTTTTTTTTCTATCTTTTGTTGCCGGGGGGGGGGGTGGGGGGGGGTGGTGGTGGTGTCAGCGGGTCCTTCGGGAATGAAGCAACAAAAGCTTCAAGCTAACAGTTTGTCTTCACCTATCGCCCAGTTTAGGAACTCATGGAACTTTACCTCCATACTTTCGGAAACAGGAATTGCACGTAACACAAGTTAAAACTTACGTTCCCGTTTCATGTGAACGTGGACAGTTATCCTTAGGTCATGCACAATTTTCCTGTCGCTGCCTCAAATAAATGTATTTTTATGTATATGAAAGGTTATGGTTTTTGACTATGTCTGTGTGCGTATAAGTATGTATGTATATATGTACGTACGTACGTACGTATGTATGTATGTATGTTATCTAACTACTTGTTTGTATGTTGTGCCATTCTCACATCCTGGTGATTTTCACATACGTTCAGAGATAGCACCACTGTTTTGGTAAATCTTCCATACAAAATATAAAGACGTTTTTAACGCAGGAGGCGGTCAGCGTAGTCGGCATAGTGACTAGGCTACGGGATGGACGGTCCGGGGTTTGAATTTCGGTGGGGGTCAGAGGTTTTTTTTTTTCCGAAACGTGCCAACGGGCTCTGGGGCACACATAGCCTCATATTCATTGGTTACCGCGGTTCTTCTGGGGCAAAGTGGCCGGAGCGTGAAGTTAACCATTCTGCTACATTCGGTGCCGAAGTTAAGAATGAGGAGAGGTTTGTTTTGTTGCCCTATGCCTTCATGGATTGTCCAAGGAAATTTTGACATTGCGGGTTTAATTAATTTATTGTTTTAACGGTGAAGAGGTGCAAGGAGATAAGGGTATGAAAGGGATACAGGAAAGTAAAAACGGCAGAAGCGAGGGGGGAGGGGGGCGCAGGATGAAAATATGATGTATTAATTCCCTCCAAATTTAAAAGATCTATTCTGCTAATGTTTGTGTTTATTGAAAACAACATGCAGAAAGGCGTTTATTGCACGCCATGTTGGTCATTTCTGGGCATTGCAAGTAACACATTTCCGCATGCATGCATACAAATTGAAGGGTGGCTTTTACAAATGAAATGGTAGGACATGTGTTTTAGCATTATGTGAACAGTGCTGTTTGACTATGGATTGCAAACTGAAGTGGTGTTTCGTGTTACGGAAGATACTGAAGGTGGAAATACTTGAACATTTTCATTAACGACTACTGAGCTATTTCGAATTTAATTTCGTTTCGTCCACACTCCATTTCGATTAGGGTAAAGTAGTAAGTTTCTTTTGTCTAAACATTCTGTCTCTTACCACTAATAACAATGTACTATAATAGACGAAATGAAGAGTCTACATTTAGTTTGATAATGACTGTACCGATGTCTTTGGTGTAAATAAGCTACGAGAAAGAAAAGGGCGAATGAGTGAGAAAGATATATTAAAAAAGGGCGCTTTCTAAATGAGAAAAAGCCCCCTCTCTCGTAACACTTCATGCTTGATTTTCTTCTAGCTGCAGAAAGAAAACGAAAAATGGTCCCTCGGCTTGTGTTCTCTCACTATCGTGCTGACTTCATTGTCTCCCGACCAAAAGATGGCGGTCAAGATTCGAAATGCCGTCACATAACGCTTTGCCCTGGCAACAATTTGCTGTCGGTGTAAGAATCGCGTAACTCTCCTGCAACGTTCCGAAACTACTGGCCGTGAACCCCAGAGCGACTGCCCCGTGTGTAATGTTTGAAACTCCGACAGTGCGGACCATTACGTTTACTTTCTTCTGGGAGGGACACCATGAGGTCAGTTTGCCCCCATGCCCGCAGTGAAGACATGGAAGGGGTGACATGGTTTCACTCATTCGTAATCTCGGCAGAAAATGGGGATGAGTTTCACGCTCCGTTCCCTTTGTACGCGGAGAAACAGAATTCTAGCATAGGGTTTGGCGCAGTGAATGGCTTCACACTCTTGTAGGGAACCGAACCACGGTTTTTCGATCATCCAGTCTGAAGGTTAGTCACGGTACCGCCTGCGTTGTCCTGGAAAATACACTTCTACCTTGAGGCTGGAAGTAGTGCGTCTCTCCGAAGTTCTGGCAACTGCCCACCTACGCGCCTATCTCGCTGTCCGTAAAGACACAAGCGCCTTCACCATGTATGCCTACAGGCCGTCCGTCCGTCTCAGGCCCGCATTCATTTCTTGCGCACTTTTACTACGTCTCCGTGGAACATGGGCCTACGTGAGAAACCCAACAGTTGGCAGCTAATAAAGGAAGTCCTTGCATTTAATCGAGCCTGTATGTTTGTTAATGCTTGGAAGTTTATGTCTTTGGTCCATACTCTGACTCGTTTTTGTTTAAGGTCCATTTTAATATTATCTTTTTCTCCAATCGAAGCCTAACTATTCCAATTCGTATCCGCCTTTCATAGTTTTCGATCAAAACTCTATTCACGTCTCATTCAATTCGCGCTACATGTCTCTCCAGTCTAAGAGTCTTTCATTTATCCATCTTAACAATAAACGGCTACTAGTGGTTCACAAGAGACAATCTCTATAAGAATATAATAAAGAACAAAGTTTCTGCCGATAATGTTAAACATGGAGGGAGTTTCGGGAAATGCTTTCTGTTTGAAATCGTTAGGTTGACTGTTCAGCGAGCTCGGCTTGAACAGCTGATGTTTCCTTTTGTTCAACATTCAACCCCTTCTATGAAAAGAGTTCAACACCGCTGTTACTACAGCCCGCCACTAAACTCGGTGGTGAATCAGACGATTCTGCTATATGCCCCTACTCGTTTTCATGAAGATTCTTTTTAATATTCTCCCAACTATGCTGTGGTCTTCCTATTACAATTTTCACTAAATTAAAGTATCTTTGAAGGCAACAACTTGACTCAACCTTCTGTGTTAACTGTACGGAGAACTAATAAGTATCCATATGTTTTACAACCTGATGATGTCTTAATTAAAAGCTGAAACATGTAGCTGTTTTTAGGCTTTCTGTATAAGACGTGGACTTGTTTGTGTCTGACTGATACTTAATGGTTTTCTAAGTTGAAGTTTATAAAACACGTTTACTTGTGTAGTGAATTCTTTTATTAAAGTGTATTTTTTTAAAGCTAGATTTGAGAAATAATAATAATAATAATATTGTATGCGTTTTAAAGTGCGGATTTCTTCCTTACACGTAAAAGGGCCTAGAAGAAAAGGTTTTGTGAGTTATGAAACGTTATATAAGTCGCGATTCTGCGGTTCCAACTCTTTACTCTTTTTAAGCACAGAGAAAATTCTGGAACTCCTCACCGTCTGCCTTATTCCAAAGAGAAACAGAATTCAGTAGCAGTTATAATATGATTTTCCTTAGCTCTGGGGGAAAAGGACACTGCAGAATTACGTAAACAAGTGAAGAATAAAAAACCAACTACATGCCACTTTTTATTTTATTGTACTTCTTATAGGCTCAACATGTTTCGGGCATTACTATGCCCATCATTAGGAGCTCTTGTCTATGATGTTGATTACCACAATGGTCGTTTAGTTCTTGGTTTGCTGTATGTTGGAGGTTAGGTGCAGCTTTAGCCTGCAGCCCGGACACCATTCCAGCCTAACTGCACCTACCCTCCAAAATACAGCAAACCAAGAACTAAACGACCAATGTGGTAATGAACATCATAGTCGCGAGCTCCTGATGATGGGCATAGTAATGCCCGAAACATGTTGAGCTTATAAGAAGTACAATAAAATAAAAAAATGACATCTATTTGGTTTTTTATTCTTCAGTTATCACAATGATGCACGGTCCAACAAACATCAGATTTACGTAGACAAGTATTTATAGTGAAGCCACGCTTTAATAATAATGATGATGATGATGATGATGATAATAATAATAATAATCGTTACACAGATGAAAACTAGTTAACCCCATTTAAAATTATTGGTGTTTTCATCCAACTATAACTTTTTCACTAATTACTATAGAAAGTAGATTTACGCAGTGTGGCTAGTTCCGCGCGTTGTTAGCTCTTTGATGTTTTTAGATTTGATTTACCTCAGTTTTGCGATTTGCAGTCTCCTTTTTATTGTCTTTGAAACCACGCCAAGTGCTGATTAGCCTAATGGTACTATTGTCACTTGTTCATTATGCCACTTTGCTTAAGTTTCTTATAGTAAATGATAAATATCAAAGAGTGTAGAAGGAAACGACCTTGGCCGGATGGGGTAGGTGTATTATCCAGGTGCGTTGCTTGAATAACTCGGGAAGGTACATCGAATCACCCCAGTCTGTTTAGCCATACCTGGGACTAGACATGAACCGTGAGTGTTCCAAATATGAAGCAGGCGTACCAACAAATCAACCACAACGTTCCATAATGCCGGGGAGCAATATCCTTCTTGAGACGCCGATAGACGCACATCTTTTTTTCAGAGATTCTCCGATTTATTTTGAACCTGAAGGTTTATCTCTTTCACATGTGTCCTACATTTGACAATAATCGGATTCAGATGAATCCTGTACTCACATTCACTCTCTATTTAATATGCATTTTAATAATATCTATTTTAATATCCGTTTTTCCCAAATAGACCGAGACTCTTCGCTTCAGGCAGCGTTTGCTACAGGTTCCGCGTGTCGATTCGATTTCATTGATGTGAGGTTAGATTAGCAACACAGACTGTACTAGTTTTATTAATTCTGGGTTTGTAAATCGTCATTAACAAACTGCAAAAGTTCAGATGAGGACTTAGGTCTTCTGAGATGTTACGCCGTGTCGACTGATAAGATTCTACCAACGTTTCGTAGGATGTAGTGCCTTCATCTTTAGACCCAGAAGGCTTATTGAACTGCCTGACCCTGAAGAAGAGGGCATTACCTTGCTTCTCAACGTCGGTATTTTTTACCATTCGCCACAGCGTAACGTCCCAGAATACTCGAATCTTCTCTAGCACCGCTCTGAATACCTCAAACCTCTTATTCCACAGACTGATGGCATTTTATCTTAGGATTTCGGGTATACTTACCGAGGATCGAACTCAGAAACTGCCGAATTCAAAGCTTGAGGGGTAACAATGCTTCATAATTTTGTCTGTATTTATAACACTTTGTAATCTGTCCGTGATATGTCTGCAGTTCTGAATTCACTTGCAAAGTGTTTTGAGGAGCCATTCAGTGATGTTCTGGTACTGAAGGTTGGATTTGGCTGCCATACTTATTGCATTGGACCACGGGAGGACTAATACTCGGAACTAAAAAGAAGAGGGCAGATGGGATTGGTATTTGACATGATATAAAGTTAAACCACTGAAGTTTCAAAAGAAACGTTCAGCCAGTTTATACGTCGGTAAAGTAACAATCTGCTGCACCGTTATCTGTATTCCGAAGCGTAGTCTCTATGCTATATGACGCCAGAAACAGAAAGAAGAAATCAGCTTGTCTCCAGGCTTGATATTCGTTGTCGATGATGGGAATAAGCAGTGAGACCCCCTGCTGGGGCCCGTTTGTTGACCAAGAGGGGCTGTGGGGGCAAGAGAGAGTTTGACGATCTGCCAACAAGGTCGCAGATAAATTTTGCATCTTACACTGCCGAACAGGATAATGCAGAAGTGTAATTTTTATATAAGATTAATTTCACACGTCACGGAGTAGGTTCTAAACAAATACCGGTTCCTGAATTTGTGCTGAAGGATTCCTGAAAATTGCTGCTTTCGGGGGTGATCATCTGCCCTGACGATGGAGGCAGCCTTGTCCTCCTAACCGTCGGGAGACGTCTGTCAACCTGCAAAACGCCACATCCCAGAATACAGTAGACATCTCGGTCCCTGTCGTGGGACGTCCAGATTAGAGACTGTACAAGTTCCATGGCAATGTATACATTCATAAATGAACTTCATTATTAACAATGAATAACATTTTCAAACAACTTCATCTATACACATTATCAATAGAAGCCATGAACACCATCCTCATAGACCAAATGTCAACCTACGTTGTTTTAAGAAAAAATGTACATTTTATGGGGCATCAAAATTTTCAACAGCTTATCACGTAGTGGGACAAACCTGAAGAATGAAAAAGCAAAATTGAAGTAACCTTAAGAAAATACTGAAGTACACACCACTTTACTCTGTGGATTGAATTTTGTATGTAAATATGATCTATAATAATGTTTCACAAGATCTGATGTTTATTGGACCGTGCATCATTGTGATAACAGAAGAATAAAAAACCAACTAGATGTCACTTGTTATTTTATTGTATTTCTTATAGGCTCAACATGTTTCGGGCGCTACTATGCCCATCATCAGGAGCTCGCGATTATGATGTTGATTACCACATTGGTCGTTTCGTTCTTGGTTTGCTGTATGTTGGAGGTTAGGTGTAGTTAGGCTGGAGTAGATTCCGGTTTGGAGGCTAAAGCTATCCAGCCTAACCGCAACTAACCTCCAACATACAGCAAACCAAGAACGAAACGACCAATGTGGTAATCAACATCATAGTCGCGAGCTTTTGATGATGGGCATAGTAATGTCTGAAACATGTTGAGCCTGTAAAAAGTACAATAATATAATAAGTGGCATCTAGTTGGGTTTTTATTCCTCACATTCACTAAATGTTTATAGTATTTTGTGCTGTAAAAAATTGTGTATATTTGTGCATTTGTGGTTTGTTCCACGCCATTTTGTCTTTGTGGTTCACTTGTAGATCCACTGAACGTAACCATATATATATATATATATATATGTATATATAATTTATCATTTTTTGCTTGATCTTCCAATTCGGGTTTTCCTCCATGACGAGACTCATACACGTGTCTCCGCAAGAGGTGTTAGTCCATGTATTTCACGTGTAAGGCGGGTTTATTTCTGTATGTGTCTTTATGCTTGTTTCAGTTTATATAAAGACACTCTCAGTAACTCGGATTTTGTAAGATCGGATGGCGGTCAGCAACGAATTGGAAAACCTCGGTATCCTTGTGTAAGGTAGTCTTTTGGAATTTTTTCTAGAAGGGCTGAGAAAATCTCGAAATAAATTTAGGATAACTGAAGAATAAAAAAACCAACGAGATGCCACTTTTTATTTTATTGTACTTCTCATAGGCTCAACATGTTTCGGGTATTACTATGCCCATCATCAGGAGCTCGCGACTATGATATTGATTACCACATTGGCCGTTTCGTTCTATAAAGATGGAGAGGTTAGCGTTTATGTAAATTTACGGTTCTTAGTGGTGGGTGTTCGGTGTGAAGATCTTTGTCGCTTTGTTGTTTCTGTTAATATTAATAGTTGTTATCTTTTATGCGTGGTGATCGTAGTGTTCTCTTGTGTGTAGAGTTGCATTAGTGGATTGGTAATTCGATGTATTGTTAGTGTTCATTAGTATTGTGAATCTGAAATTGTACATACCTTGGTTTGCTGTATGTTGGAGGTTAGATGCGGTTAGGCTGGAGTAGTGTCCGGGTTGCAGGCTAAAGCACAACTAGCTTTTTCATATAGTATGGGGGGGGGGGTTAATGGCCGTCTGAAATAGCGGGTAGTCTGTGTTCCGTCAGGATTCGAACCAAGTGCCTTCCGCATACATGTCAGAAGACATGCCGCTTACGCAAAATTTTTGGGTGGTTAGTTAAATATATTTTCATTAATAATATTCCCGTTCTTCTTTAATATCTTTGCTTTCTCTGCATATGAGGAAAAGTGAGATGAGATGATCTTAAAGAATTTATCCTCGACGCTTCAGAATCTGATGTTGGTACCTTTTGCAGTGTCCACGTTTCGCTGCCGTAAATTAAAAAAGGGACTAACATAACTTTTTATAATTTAATGTGGCTCTCATTTCTAGCTGTCCCACCTCTTCCCAGCTACTAATTATTCCTTAGAGGTACGGTAATATTCCTCTGATTATTTACTGTCCCAATTTGACGCAGACTAACGTCATTTCGATTCTGTATTCCTTGCACTAAATGATCATGCGAGTACTAGAACGCTCATAAAGAGAGATGAAATTGTTATTGGAATTCTTATAGGGCTCCACTATCGAGTTACACCCGTCTGTCCGTCCGTCCATCTGACTTGTCTCTCGTTATATCACGGATATCAACATGACAACAGTAACCCACCAACTGATACTGCTGTAGAGAGGGTAGCAATGTCGTTACCAGGTAACCGTTTGTAGTGCCTATAAAATAATACATACGTGATGGCCATTGGCGCTTGTGTTGTGCGAATATTATTAGCCTCTACAAAATATGAACATTTTATGGTGGCAAGTTTTTCGAAGTATGAAAATAAATACTTGACGACATCGAGAAATAAAGTTGCTGGGTGCTCGGTAACTCACGTGACATTTATTTGTAGTGGAGTTGCAGGAACATAAAAAAAAACTCAATGGAAAAGAGTCCTTGAAGAGCTGATTGGCGCTGGTGAAGAAGTTCCATGCGTAAATACATTACTGAAAGGGATTCACATCCCAGTTCTGGTTTAGAGAATTTTGAAACCAAGAGTCCCTCCTTTTTAAATTAAAACTTCTGACTTTTGTGTCTATACATTTGGTACTATTTTTCTGCTTTGTACAATAGTCAGAGGTTGCATAGCGATGAATGTTCAATAGCATGCATTTTCGAAATCAGGACCTTTCAAATCCGAAGCATGAACCACACTATTACTTCGTGACATCCGGTTCGTTGAATGAGCTTAATTGATTGACACGTTTCTGTTTAAATAGCTAGAAATATTGCTGTGTGGCAGTTTCATTTGTTCTGCCAGAGACCTATGGACAGCAACACGGATGCCATTCATATCTCTGCTGCCGCTGTGGCCAGCATCACAAGTTGCTCTGTCTGACTGATGGTGTTTCCACATGCGACCTTGAAAGGGCTCCAAGAGGTGGAGGATAAAATTTGGATGCTGGTTATTACCATCGTTGTCGCGGATTTATTATATGTCCTTGTATAACGCATTTCTATTACATCCTTCTTCTGGACCTGCTTATGAAGAATTATAAAATTTATAACCTGGTATTTATCACTTGCATGTTTTGGTTTATTCGGCTCATTTATCATCATTATTTATATGAGTCTGCCCGGCTGGGTGGTGTTATGCTTAGAACATGTCTCTTCTTCAAAATACACGTATCTGAAGAAGCTGAATAGAGAGTGTTTTCCCTGATAATATTAAAAGATTCTTACACAGAACCATTGAGGAAAGCGACTCTTGGCTTTGTCTTGTCTGTGTGTCCGCAATGAATAGAGCGAATCCCAACGGACGAATTTTCGCGAGTCGCATATTTGGGATATACGCTAAAATTTGTCGAGGTATTTCAGTTTAGGTTAAAATCGGAAAAGCATAAAGGATGCTTAATGTGAATGCTTACGTATATTTAGGATCTCTAGCCGTAATTGGTTTTTATTAGTGGCGCAGCGTGTTCTTTGTGAAAAAGATCGTCATGAACTTGTTTTCGCGGTAACGTCATGTTTGTTCTTTTACTAGAAGTGGATCAAGTGAAGTTTTTTGGTAACACCCGGTAGATGAAAGGAAATAATCAAGACTATGTGTTCTTAACGTGAGATAAAATAACAAGATAACGTGTAAATCACTTAATTAACACCAAACTGGTGCCCCGTAATTTAATACACGCCTGTGTCCGCAATCTTACACAAAATTGAGAAGGCTGTTTTTAACAGTATTGGGCCCCGCGCGCTCCGATTACCCTGCAAGTTGCATTGCTCGGTCTCGGTGTGTTTATCATTTTGTTTTTATCGGAATGTTTCCTCAGGTACACAAACTGCTAGCCCTTCTGAGCAATGCCGAACAATAGTTCTGGTTACTGATCCAGTTGGTCTGGTTCTTTTGACTTCTAATTATCAGGCTGTAGCACTGACCTTCTAGTCTTCTATTCAGGCGGTACCCTGTTTAAAGCCATGCCACATTACTGGATATTGTCACAGAGGATTCACGTTATTTTCTTCCGACTGTCGGAAGAGACAGTAACCCTTTTCAAAGTATATTCGTGATGATAGTATTAGGCACGTTCGCATAGTGGCGAAAAGCGCCTATCAACTTCGTCATGTCCACCTGTCCACAAGTATGATTCCACTGGACGGATTTATGCTAAATTTTACGTAGGAGAATTTATGAAATTCTGTCACGAAAATCCAAATTTGGTTAAACAGGTCAAAATATCATACAGGTTAAATGAAGGCCTAAGTACGCTTTACTGTTGTGTGCGAAATTAAATCACCATAAAAACGCTCTCTTCGAGTGACTGGTGTTAGCTTCTAGGGTAGTCGACGATGTATAAACATTACGCGAACGCGCCACGTTGTTACGTTGTACGTAGGACTACCATACGTCCCATTTTCTCCGGACGTGTTCTGTATTTTGACCCAAACATTTTTTTTCGGGTCCTGTTTTGAATGTTATAGAAATGTCCGGGGTTTTCACTATTTGTTATTTCTCAAAATGTACGCATATTTTAATGGCATCCAAAATAAAATTGTATATTTCTTATAATTTTTAAAGAAACACGTAATTATACGATTGCATTAACTTTTGTGAGTCAAAAAAAGTGAGTTCAACAGGTGACCGGTGGAATGTCTCGGAAACCTTCGGCATGGAAATTTTGAGCAGCTTGGACTTGGCGAAATACGTGCTTGTAAAACAACCCGTCTGAATTCACACTTTTGAAATTTAAAGAATTCTTTAGCTGAGAAACTTTAAGAAGGACTTATATATTTAATGAAACTGTTACGATATACATTTTCTTTTTAACCTGATTTTTCGCTGATATGTTCTCTTTTTTTATGTCTGCTTTTCTTATGATCGGTTTGTGGTAGCCGACCGCCTCTGTGGTCTAGTGGTCAGAGTTTCTGGCTACAGATACAGAGGTCCCGGGTTCGATCCCCGGCGCTACCAGATTTTCTGAGTAGTAGTGGGTCTGGAACGGGGTCCACTC
>Ga0123352_10019039_pt1 | contig 10946 bp, 7 predicted proteins | sample TergutLab28metaG_FD_89700 | JGI IMG/M metagenome (GOLD analysis project Ga0123352, IMG submission 89700) | Labiotermes labralis P1 segment gut microbial communities from Petit-Saut dam, French Guiana - Lab288 P1 | ecosystem: Host-associated > Arthropoda: Insects > Digestive system > Gut ... | reverse complement strand
CGTGTCGCCGCTGATCCGGTTGTGCAGCTCCGCGGTGATGCGCACCCACAGCCCGTTGGTGACCGCGTTCTTGTAGGTGCGTTCCCGGTCCCACCACACGCCGCCGCCGCACGTGCTGGTGTCCCACAGGCCCTGGACGTAGTTCGCGATGGTCACGGCCTCGTCGAGGTACCGGGCGTCATGGGTGAGGTCGTAGGCGTCGAGCCAGGCCAGCGCCCACCACTCGGAGTCGTCCGTGGAGCGGCTGATGAAGTCGCCGTCGATCGGGTCGGAGCTGCGCGCGCCGGCCGGGAAGGACACCTTGTCGACCCGGTAGGTGCGGTCGACGATCCAGGCGTAGCGGGTGTCCCCGGTCTGCCGCATGTAGTCGATCACGGTGGCGAGGGCCACTGCGGAGTTCCACCAACTGGACGGCCAGTAGGCGGTGTTCGGGTCGTAGGAGTACATCAGGGCGTCGGCGGCGGCCGAGGCGCGGCTGGGTGCGGGCCGGGCCCAGGCGGTGCAGCTGCCGTTCTGCCCCTCCACCGCCCGCCCGCAGGCCCGCACCGCGCCGCCGTACAGCCGGCCCAGCGGGTCGCTGGTGTTGATCTTCACGGTGCGGGTTCCGGTGCCGCCGGCGGGCACGCTCAGCCGGCCGAGCGAGGAGCCGTCGGGCCAGTCGGCGCCGCTGTCCCAGGAGCGGTCGAGCCACACCTCGTCGCCCGCCTTGCCCGAGGACAGCGAGGCCCAGGCCATGCCCGAGGAGTCGGTGTGCAGGGCGATGGTGCGGCCGGAGAGCGTGGTGGGGGCGACGGGCTGGGTGTCGCCGCTTGCGGCGTCCGTGCCGTCGCAGACCGCGGCGCAGACCGTCAGGTGCGCCCACTGGGTGCAGGTCACGCCCTGGGCGTCACCGCAGGCCCGCAGCACCGCACGCCGGTGGTTCGACGGATCGTAGAGGTTGTACATCAGGGTCCGGGTGCCGGTCCACGTGGACGGGATCCACGCCTTGCCGAGCAGGCCGTCCCACGTGGTGCCGCCGTCCCAGGAGCGGTCGAGCCACACCGAGTCGTTGACCTGCCCGTGGTCGATGCTCGCCCACGCCATGCCGGTCACGTCGTCGACGTGCAGTTCGAGCAGGCGCCCGTTGATCGTCACGTTCGGCACCGGGAAGGTCTCCTGGGCCGCCTGCGACGGGTCGAGGGTGTCGCAGGCCAGCGCGCACACGGTGGATGCGGCCTGCGGGGCGGGCGCGGCGGCCGCCGCGCGGGGGGCCGGTGCCACGAGCAGCAGCAGGGCCGTCACGAGCGCGCACCACAGTGCCGCCGGCGGCAGCGCGGCCGGGCGCCTCCGTGCCGCCGATGCCCTGGATAACGCCGATGCCTTGGATAACGCTGATGTCCTGGGTGATGCCGGTGTCCGCACGGGAACTCCCTCGCGCCGTCAACTCCGCTGGTTTGCAACGTTGTACGGCACATTGAGACACCGTTGTCATGTTCAGTCAAGACTTTCGCCCGGCGGGCGGGGGAGCGGGCGTCCCGCCACGGCGCACCAGTGCCCCGGGACGGCAACCGGCCGCCGTCCCGGGGCACTTGGGGTCGGGCACACGCCTACGAGGAGGCCAGGCTCTTCTCCGGCAGGTGCAGGGCGCGCAGGATGCCCTCCACGCTCTGCTTGGCGTCGCCGAACAGCATCCGGCTGTTCTCCCGGAAGAACAGCGGGTTCTGCACCCCGGCGTAGCCGGAGGCCATCGACCGCTTGAAGACGATCACGGTCTCGGACTCCCACACCCGCAGCACCGGCATCCCCGCGATCGGGCTGGACGGGTCGTCCATCGCCGCCGGGTTGACGGTGTCGTTGGCGCCGATCACCAGCACCACCGACGTGGCGGCGAAGTCGTCGTTGATCTCGTCCATCTCCAGCACGACGTCGTACGGCACGTTCGCCTCGGCCAGCAGCACGTTCATGTGGCCCGGCAGCCGGCCGGCCACCGGGTGCACCCCGAACCTGACGTCGACGCCCTGGTCCCGCAGCACCCGGGTCAGCTCGGCCACCGGGTGCTGGGCCTGCGCCACCGCCATCCCGTACCCGGGCGTGATGATCACCGAGCCGGCGCTCTGCAGCAGCTCGGCCGCCTCCTCCACGGTGGTCTCGCGGTGCTCGCCGGTCTCCGCGTCGCCCGCGGCCGGCGCCTCGATGCCGAACCCGCCCGCGATGACCGACACGAAGGACCGGTTCATCGCCTTGCACATGATGTACGACAGATAGGCACCGGAGGAGCCGACGAGGGCGCCGGTGACGATCAGCAGGTTGTTGTCGAGCAGGAAGCCGGCCGCGGCGGCCGCCCACCCCGAGTAGCTGTTGAGCATCGAGACCACCACCGGCATGTCGCCGCCGCCGATGGAGGCGACCAGATGCCAGCCCAGCGCGAGCGCCACCGCGGTGACGGCGATCATCAGCCCGAGGCCCGGGCTCGCGCAGAACCAGATGGTGAGCCCCACGACGACCGCCAGCGCGCCGAGGTTGAGCGCGTTCTTGCCCGGCAGCATCAGCGGGCTCGACTTGATCCTGGCGGACAGCTTCAGGAAGGCGATGATCGAGCCGGTGAAGGTGACGGCGCCGATGAAGATGCCGATGAACACCTCGGCGTGGTGGATGCGCAGCAGGTTCGCGGCGATCTCGGTCTGCGCGGAACCGCGGGCCTCGACGTTCAGGTAGCTGTTCCAGCCGACCAGGACCGCCGCGAGCCCCACGAAGCTGTGCAGCATGGCGATGAGTTCCGGCATCCCGGTCATCTCCACGACGCGGGCCCGCCACAGGCCGACCGCCGCGCCGACGCCCATCGCCACCAGGATGAGCAGCACCGCGCCGCCGGAGATGCCCCGCCCGGCGTAGACGATGGTGGCGATCAGGGCGCAGGCCATGCCGCAGATGCCGAAGATGACCCCGGAGCGCGAGGTGCGGTGCTGGGAGAGCCCGGCCAGGCTGAGGATGAACAGCAGCGCCGCGACGACGTCGGCGGACTGCGTGGCTGTACTGGCGTTCATGCTTCGACCTCAGCCTTTCGTGAACATGCTGAGCATGCGACGGGTGACGGCGAACCCTCCGAAGACGTTGATGCTGGTCAGCAGGATCGCCACGAACGACAGCACCGAGACCACGACCCGGTCGTGCCCGAACTGAAGCAGCGCGCCGATGACCACGATCCCGGAGATCGCGTTGGTCACCGACATCAGCGGGGTGTGCAGGGCGTGGTGCACCTTGCCGATGACGTAGTAGCCGATCACCACGGCCAGCACGAACACCGTGAAGTTCCCGGCCAGTTGGGCCGGGGAGAAGCCGATGAGCAGGAACAGCGCGAGCATGCCGAGGGCGATCAGCCCGTACCGGCCCGACGGCGACAGCCGCCGCTTGTCCTGGGCCGGCGCCGCGGGGGCCGGCGCCGGGGCGGCCGCCGGCGCGGCCGACACCTTGACGGGCGGTGGCGGCCAGGTTTTCTCGCCGTCGCGCGCCACCGTCACCGAGCGCTGGACCACGTCGTCGAAGTCGAGTACCAGCCGGCCGTCCTTGCCCGGCGTGAGCAGCTTCAGCAGGTTGACCAGGTTGGTGCCGTACAGCTGCGACGCCTGGGTCGGCAGCCGGCCGGCCAGGTCGGTGTAGCCGATGATCGTCACGCCGTTCTCGGTCACCACCGCCCGCCCGGCGACCGTGCCCGCCACGTTGCCGCCCTGGGCCGCGGCCATGTCCACGATGACGCTGCCGGGCTTCATCACGGCCACGTCCTCCGCCGTGAGCAGCCGGGGAGCCGGCCGGCCCGGGATGAGGGCCGTGGTGATGACGACGTCGACGTCCGCGGCCTGCTCGTGGTAGATCTCCGCGGCCCTGCGGTCGTACTCCTCCGAGGTCGCCTTGGCGTACCCGTCGGTGCTCTCCTCCTGCGCCACCTCCACGGCGAGGAACTCGCCGCCCAGCGACCTGACCTGGTCGGCGACCTCGGGACGCGGGTCGGTGGCCCGCACCACCGCGCCCAGGCTGCCGGCGGCGCCGATCGCCGCCAGTCCCGCGACGCCCGCGCCGGCCACCAGCACCTTCGCCGGCGGGACCTTGCCGGCCGCGGTCACCTGGCCGGTGAAGAACCGCCCGAAGACGTGCGCGGCCTCGATGACCGCCCGGTACCCGGCGATGTTGGCCATCGAGCTGAGGACGTCCATCGACTGCGCCCGTGAGATGCGCGGCACCGCGTCCATCGCGAGCACCGTGATGGGACGGGCGGCCAGCTCGTCCAGCAGCTCCGGCGACTGGCCGGGGCTGATCAGCCCGATCAGGGTCGCGCCCTCGCGCAGCCGCGCGATCTCCTCGTGCGAGGGCGCGTTCACTTTCAGGACGACGTCCGCCTGCCAGGCGTCCCCGACCGCGGCCCCGGCCTCGGTGTAGGCGTCGTCGGAGAAGCCGGAGGCGGTACCGGCCCCCGACTCCACCACCACCTCGTACCCCAGGGCGAGGAGCTGGCGGACGGTCTGGGGTGTGGCCGCGACCCGGGTCTCCCCGGTGCTGGACTCCGCGACGACACCGATCTGTTGTGCTGCTGCATCAGACATCGTGATCCCCTCTCGCCTCGTGATGGGACAACGCACAGGAAAGGTCGGAACTTCGGAGCATCGGTCTGGACGGACGGACAGCGTGCAGGAACGACGAACTGCCCTGCGATGCATCCCCAGACAGTGGAGGAGTGCCCTGCACAGCACAAGCAGCCTTCGATGTGGTCTGCCGCACCCTAAGGCCCCGCGCTCGAGCCGCAAAAGACCCTGTCCGGAGCGCAGGACCGGCCGCCCGCGCGCGCCAGAAGGCCCGGGCCCGCCGTCGAAGCGGGACCCGGGCCGGGGTGGGGCACGCGGACGGCCCTCGGTCGGCCGCGTCCGATCGGACTACTGGAGGCCGTTGGCCTTGCACGCCTGGGCGAAATCCGGGGTGCAGATCTGGGCGAGGGTGTACATGCCGTCCTTGACCACGGTGTCCTTGATGTTCGCCGTGGTCACCGAGACCGCGGTGAGCAGCTTGGCCGGCACGCTCTGCCCCGAGCCGCTGGTCGCGGTGGTGTCGGCGACGGAGGTGACGTCCTTGCCCTGGAGCAGGTCCACGGCGATCTCCGCGGTGGCGTCGGCCTCCGGCTTGTAGGCCTTGTACACGGTCGCCGACTGGGTGCCCGCCAGGATCCGCTGGATGGCCGCGAGGTCGGCGTCCTGGCCGGTCAGCGGCACGTGCATGCCGGCGCCCTTGAGGGCGGTGGCGATACCGCCGGCCATGGTGTCGTTGGCCGAGTAGACGCCGACGATGTTCTTCGCGCCGACCGAGGTGATGGCCGCGGTGACCTTCTGGTTGGCGACGGTGTCCTTCCACAGGCCGCTCTGCTCGTAGGCGATGGTCACCTTGCCGTCGAGGATCTTGTGCGCGCCCGCCTTGAACTGGGCGGCGTTCGGGTCGGCGTCGTCGCCGTTGATCATCACGATCTTCGACTGCGGGGTGGCCTTGGGCCCCAGGGCGTCCAGCAGCGCCTGGCCCTGCAGTTCGCCGACCTTCTCGTTGTCGTACGAGACGTAGGCCGAGACCGGGCCCTGCGCCAGGCGGTCGTACGCCACCACCTTGATGCCCTTGTTCACCGCGGCCTGCACCGAGGAGCGGATGCTGACGGAGTCCTGCGCGTCCAGGACGAGCACCTTCACGCCCTTGGTGATCATGCTGTTGACCTGCTGCGCCTGCTTGGAGGCGTCGCCGGCGGCATTGCCGTACGTCACCGTGCAGTCGGCGCACAGCTCCTTGATCTTTGCCTCCATCAGCGGCCGGTCGAACCGCTCGTAGCGGGCGGTCACGGTGTCCGGCAGCAGGATGCCGATCACCTTGCTGCCGGAGCCCGGCGAGTCCGACTTCTTGTCCCCCGCCTTGCCGCACGCGGCCAACGCCAGTGCCATCGACACGACGGCCGTCCCCACGATCACACGACGCCTCAACGCGGTCATCGAACGCTGCCTCCCGGGACAGGGCCGCAACACCACGGCCCAGGTGACGGCGAGTCAATCGGCCGCGCCGCCCACCCGTCAATAAGCCGACACCAAGAGAATTGCTCCTAGCCGGAGTTGGACGCGCTCCCACCCCCGCAAGACCGCCCGCTTGACGCCTCCTTCGTCAAATAGTGCGCCCCGGTGTCCGCAACCCGCACGGGAGATAGGACCAAAGTCAGAACTTCACCGCGGGCACGCCGGCGCCCGACGGAATGGACTGCGCCCACCGGGCAACGTCCACTTGTCGCGCCCGTTGACGGAGACACGTTCACGCCGATGTAGGCATCGAGCCAAAGGGCCCGCCGGTGTCTAGATGTATTGATCACGAGCGTTGTTGACACGTGGGTCTTGATCATGGCGAAGACCTCCGGTGTGGTGGAGGTGTCGAGTCTTCACCGCACGGAGGTCTTCGTGTCCCACCGTAATGCCCGGCTGACCGTTCATGGCAGGCGGCTGCTGGTCCAGCGGGTCAATGCCGGCCGCCCGGTCGCTCACGTGGCCGCCGAGATGGGCATATCCCGCCCCACCGCCTACAAATGGGTCAACCGCTGGCGGGCCGAGGGCGAAGCAGGCCTGACCGACCGCTCCAGCCGACCCCACACCACACCCCACCGCACCGCGCCCACGATCGAGGCCCAGGTGTGCCGACTACGCCAGGACCGCAAACTCGGCCCCGCCCGGATCGGCCCGATCCTTGACCTGCCCGCCTCCACGGTCCACCGCATCCTGACCCGACACGGCCTGAACCGCCTGACCCACATCGACCGCCCCACCGGCACCGTCATCCGCCGCTACGAACGCGAACGCCCGGGCGAACTGGTCCACGTCGACATCAAGAAACTCGGGAACATCCCCGACGGCGGCGGCCACCGCATCATGCCCCGCCAACACGCCGAGACCCACCGCCTGGCCACCACACCCGCCCGCAGCCCCTCCGGCACCCCGAAAATCGGCTACAGCTACATCCACACCGCCATCGACGACCACTCCCGCCTGGCCTACAGCGAGATCCTGACCAACGAACGCAAAGAGACCGCCGTCGCCTTCTGGCACAGGGCCCAAGCCTTCTTCACCGACCACGGCATCACCGTCGAACGCGTCCTGACCGACAACGGCGCCGCCTACAAACCCCGCGCCTGGCGAGACACCCTGACCGCAGCCGGGATCACCCACAAACGAACCCGCCCCTACCGCCCCCAGACCAACGGCAAAGTCGAACGCTTCAACCGCACCCTGCTCGCCGAATGGGCCTACCTACGGCCCTACACCACCAACACCGAACGAGCCGAAGCGTTCGCACCCTTCCTCCACACCTACAACTACCATCGCTGCCACACCGCACTAGGAGGACAACCCCCCATCACCCGCGTCAACAACCCTCCGAGCCAATACATCTAGAGGGTGGGGGTACCTCCCAGGCGAAGCGCTGGGGGAGCGCGCAGGCCCCCGAGGTACGAGGGGGGCGAGCACGATCGACCGGCAGACACCGGGTCTAAGGGCCCGGAGGCGAGAAGCCGGCAAAAGTCACGCCAGCCCCGGGCGCACCCGTACGTCGGAGATCTCGGCGTCCCGCGGCAGGTCGATGGCGGCGAGCACGGTGGTGGCCACCGACTCCGGGTCGATCAAGCGGGCGGCGTCGTAGCTCTTGCCCTCCTGCTGGTGGACCTTGAGCTGCATGGGCGTGGAGGTGCGGCCCGGGTAGACGGTGGTGACCCGTACCCCGTTGGCGTGCTCCTCCTCGCGGAGCGCGTCGGCCAGCGCCTTCAGGCCGTGCTTGCTCGCCCCGTAGGCGGACCACTCGGCGCGGGCGGCCAGCCCGGCACCGGAGTTGGCGAACACCACGTGCCCGCGGGAGAGCCGCAGTTGGGGCAGCATCAGCCGGGTCAGCTCGGCCGGGCCGACCAGGTTGGCGGCGAGCGTCTCCTGCCAGATCTTGGGGGTGAGGTCGCCGACCGTGCCGAGTTCGACCACGCCGGCGATGTGCAGCAGCGTGTCCAGCCGGTCCGGGGGCGCCTGGTGGCCGAGCGCCCAGGACAGCCGCCCGGGTTCGCCGAGGTCGCCGACCAGGGTCCTGGCGCCGGGGTGCGCGGCGGCCAGCTCGCGGGCCCGGCCCGCGTTCCTGGCGAGCAGCCAGACCTCGTCGCCGCGCTCCAGCAGGCGCCGCGCGAGGGCCGCGCCGATCCCCGAGCCCCCGCCGGTCAGCAGGTGGACGCGGGGCTCGGCTGCGGCGGACGGGGTGGTGCTCACACACGCTCCCGCAGGTACGCCAGGGCGGCGGCGCCGTCGTCGGCGAAGTGGACCAGGTCGGCCAGCGGCACCGGCAGGAAGCCCTCGGACTCCATCCGCCGGAACTGCTGCTCCAGGCCGTCGTAGAAGCCGGCGCTGTTGAGGACGACGACGGGCTTGCCGTGCATGCCGTGCTTCTTCAGCTCCAGGATCTCGGTGGCCTCGTCGAGGGTGCCGGTGCCGCCGACCATGACCACGATCGCGTCGGAGCGCTGGAGCAGTTCGGCCTTGCGGTGCGCGAGGTCGCGGGTGATCACCATCTCGCCCGCGTTCTTGCGGGCGACGTCCTGCAGGAACTCCACGGAGACGCCGACGAGCCGGCCGCCGGACGCCTGCACGGCGTCCGCGACCACCTTCATCAGGCCGGACTCCGAGCCGCCCCACACCAGGCTGTGCCCGCCTTCGCCGATCAGCCGCCCGAACTCCTTGGCCGGGACGGTGTACTGCTCGCCGAGGTCGGCCGCGGACAGGAAGACGCCGATGTTCATACGGTCACCGGGGGTTTCTCCTCGTGGTGGCGGGTGGTGGTCGCGATCGTCGCGGAACCGACGACGCGGGTGCCGTCGTAGAGCACGACGGCCTGGCCGGGGGCGACGCCTCGCACCGGCTCGGTGAAGGCCACCCGCAGCTCGTCGCCGACGAGTTCCGCGGTGACCGGGACGTCCTCGCCGTGGGCGCGCAGCTGCGCGGTGTACGCGGCGGGGCCGGCCGGCGGGGTGCCGCACCAGCGGGGGCGGATGGCGGTGAGGGCGTGCACGTCGAGTGCCTCGACGGGGCCGACGGTCACCGTGTTGCGCACCGGGGAGATGTCCAGCACGTAGCGCGGCTTGCCGTCGTCGGCGGGCACGCCGATCCGCAGGCCCTTGCGCTGGCCGACGGTGAAGCCGTAGGCGCCGGGGTGGGTGCCGAGCCGGTTGCCGTCCTCGTCGAGGATGTCGCCCTCCTCGGTGCCCAGGCGGCGGGCCAGGAAGCCCTGGGTGTCGCCGTCGGCGATGAAGCAGATGTCGTGGCTGTCGGGCTTGCGGGCGACGGCCAGGCCGCGGCGCTCGGCCTCGGCGCGGATCTCGTCCTTGGTGGTGAGGGTGTCGCCGAGCGGGAACATGGCGTGGGCCAGCTGCCGCTCGTCGAGCACGCCGAGGACGTAGCTCTGGTCCTTGGCCGCGTCGCTGGCGCGGTGCAGTTCGCGGGTGCCGTCGGGGCGCGGCACGACCGTGGCGTAGTGGCCGGTGCACACGGCGTCGAAGCCCAGCGCGAGCGCCTTGTCCAGCAGCGCGGCGAACTTGATCTTCTCGTTGCAGCGCAGGCAGGGGTTGGGGGTGCGGCCGGCCGCGTACTCGGCGACGAAGTCCTCGACGACGTCCTGCCGGAAGCGGTCGGCGAGGTCCCACACGTAGAAGGGGATGCCGATCACGTCCGCGGCGCGCCGGGCGTCCCGGGAGTCCTCCACGGTGCAGCAGCCGCGGGCTCCGGTGCGGAAGCTCTGCGGGTTCGCGGACAGCGCGAGGTGCACACCGGTCACGTCGTGCCCCGCCTCGGCGGCCCGGGCGGCGGCGACCGCGGAATCCACCCCGCCGCTCATCGCGGCGAGCACCCGCAGCCTGGTGCCGGGGGTGCTCTCAGGGTTCTCGTTCACCTGTCCAGGGTAACGGCCGGGCCCGGTCGCCCTTCCGCCCCTTTTCCGGGCGGCGCCGCGGGGCCGGACGCCGTGGGGGGCGGCCGCAGGGAAGACTGAGCGGGCGCTTAGTGTTGAGCCTGTGAGGCTGGACAACTGGTGACTACTGACGGGTAACATGACGACCATGGCAACTGCAGCGGCCCGCGCGGCCATCGGGGACAGCGAGTTCGACCGCGACACGGCGGTCGTGGCCAGGCCCGGCGAGCCCGGGACGTACGACATCGACCTGTCGGCCGGCTGGACGATCATCGCCGCGGTCAACGGCGGCTACCTGCTGGCCGTGCTCGGGCGGGCGCTGCGCGAGGCGCTCCCGCACCCCGACCCGATCACCATCACGGCCCACTACCTGACCGCCTCCCAGCCGGGGCCCGCGGTCGTCAGGACCGAGGTCGTCCGCGCCGGGCGGACCATGTCCACCGGCCAGGCGTCGCTGTTCCAGACCGACGAGGAGGGCCGCGAGGTCGAGCGGATACGGGTCATCGCCGGCTACGGCGACCTGGACGCGCTGCCCGCCGAGGTCCGCACCTCCGCCGCCCCGCCGGCCATGCCCTCCTACGCGGAGTGCGTCAGCTCGGACGACGCCCCCGACGACGGCCCGGTCACCGGCTCCACCGCCATCCTGCAGCGGCTCGACCTGCGGCTGGACCCGGCCACCGCGGGCTGGGCGATCGGCATGCCGTCCGGGACCGGCGACATGCGCGGCTGGCTGGGCCTGGCCGACGGCCGCGACCACGACGCCCTGTCGCTGCTGCTCGCCGTCGACGCGCTGCCGCCCACCGCGTTCGACCTCGGGCTGAAGGGCTGGACGCCCACCCTGGAGCTGACCGTGCACCTGCGCACCCGGCCGGCGCCCGGCCCGCTGCGGGTCTCGCTCACCCCCAGGAACCTGGCCGGCGGGCTGATGGCGGCGGACGCACAGGTGAGGGAAAGCGCGGACAGGCTCGTCGCCCAGT
>Ga0123352_10019037_pt1 | contig 10947 bp, 7 predicted proteins | sample TergutLab28metaG_FD_89700 | JGI IMG/M metagenome (GOLD analysis project Ga0123352, IMG submission 89700) | Labiotermes labralis P1 segment gut microbial communities from Petit-Saut dam, French Guiana - Lab288 P1 | ecosystem: Host-associated > Arthropoda: Insects > Digestive system > Gut ... | reverse complement strand
TGGAACCGCAAGAAGCCCCCACTTTTCTCTGGCCATTATCTCCGTAACCATTCAACTTTGGATATAGGTGTTTTGGGTTATATCGGTATACTTTAACATAAGGAACACTCTCCTGAAGTCTGGCACATTCCTCCTGGAACACCCTGTATGTAAGTACACATGCGGGTCTACACAGTTTTGAGTCCACCAATACAGTTCAATAAAAATGATATTGGGCACTTCTACTATGTCCGTAACATAGTCTGTTAGGTTTATTGGCTACTTCCCTTCCTCAGAAGCAAAAAGGAAGCTTGTGTCATCACTACACTGTATATCCCATTTTCAACTTTTGTACCAGTTGACAGATTTTTACAAAACTTTGTACAAAAGTTATGCCATATAAGGGCACCCCAATACCACACTTTTTAACTTCCTACATAAGTAGTAATAACATGGCAGATGTGAAAACCTGTGAGTAGGGTGCAACACTAGTGCCACTGACATTTAGACCACAAAATGACAGATGATAATGCCGCTTGGAAAAATATGCAATTTTCATTAATGTAATATTTTTGTTTAATGTAAAATAACATGGTAGCCATATGAATACTGCCTTCATTTTTCAGTTTCATTACAGTTCCACGTAAGCTAATGGAGACATCAATGTTAAATCTGGTAGGGAAGTAGAACATACACATTCGCACACATTATGTATGAAATACTTCCTGCAAGTTAACAATTACAAAATTTGGCATTATCCATGTGTTACACTTAGAATAACATATTCGGAATAGTCAGGCACCCATACCTCTTGTAACTAGTCTTTCAACTACCCATTTCTCTATTTACCACAAGTTCAGTGGCTCAGCTATTTAAAAAATTCTGTTTTTTATCAACCCCAGAAAGTCATCACCATGCTAACAAGTTGCCAACCCTAGACCATCATGAGCCATACAAATTCCAGAACGTCTTGCCTTATGTCTCTAAGATGTAGTTTTAATACTATCCTCCCATCTATCCTTGTCTTCAAGCGGTTCTCTGTTTTAAATCCACATGAGCTACATGTCACTTCCTTGATATGATCACCCTAACAATCCCTTTGAGACTTCTGTTCCTTATCTCTGTGATTACCTTACGTCTGCCATTCAGTATAAAACACCAAGAACACGTAAACTATAGCACAATGTTCAATCCTGTCCTTGGCCTTAGTGTAATATTGTGCCAAGGTTCAGCTGGCAGTCTCCTGGACGAGGTGCGACTTCTTGTCAAAAGAGCTACTTACATCTACGGGTTAGTACTTTGACTCTGCAGACATGCAATTAAAAGAAAAGTGCCCTTCTCGATGTAGCTGAAATAATATTGTCTGTTTCAACTACTTCACACATTCCAAGAAGAAAACAGACCATTTGTTGAAATGGCCTACCAATCAAGGACAGAATTTAAATACCAGGTGTCAATGAAAAAGCGTTATGATGGCATACAGAGTCTATGTTTGAACAGAATCAGAACAATACAGATACTGGTGTTAGCAACACAAATCACAAGCTTGGAGTTTGGCTGACAACTAATGTTTGAAACAGAGTATATACCAAAGCTGTAAACCTACAGGAAGCAAACTTCTTTTACACATATGATCAGCAATTTTTTTTTATATTACATGGCCAACTACACACACAAACAAAACAAAGTGCATTACACACTGTCCATGAGCTTAGCCGCCAATTTTAAATTACTGATACACTAATAGCAAACTGTTTGCATACCCAGCAGACTCTATGAACTACACAGGGTCATTATTTTATCTAGCACACCTTAAAACAGCATTTTGTAGGGGGGGGATTATGCAGCATATCTTCTTAAAAATGCAAGTTCCCTGTTGCCTAAATAAATAAAATTAATTTCCAGGTCTGTTTTTTTGCATGCTTTCGCAGAGTGCAGGGTGCTTAAAGGTTAAATACACTATGAAGAATGCTTAACATAGAGCTGCCAATACCACATGGTAAAATCAAGAACCAGAATTTCAAAGTAAAATAAATTTGACAATATACTGTACTTGATAAAATACATATTATTTCATTCATCCTGTTACCATAATTTTCAACTCAAATGATCAATTAAAAAAAAAAGTGTAAATTGGCAGAACTATTAAGGTGGAAAATTAACAGTTTTCTTATGTACTTTGGCAGAAAGCAGAATGAAAATATATTGAAAACAAAGATCATAAAATCAAAGTTTACTCTGTTAAGACTAGGGATCTGCTGAAGCTCCATGCCACAAAACTATATACCATCACCCCATGACTGTATTCACTACAAGTAGACACAATAACCCTGGCTCCTACAAATCACATTATTTACAAAGAAATTAAGAAACCCTAAAATACATCACATTTGTCAATAATGTAAAAAACTCTTACCTGGTTTTTATGTGGATTGTGGTACAGTACACACTCAGACATGAAATATGCTACCATTGCATTTCCTCCCAGAGCAGTCACATGTGCACGAACAATGGCAAGAACTTCGGTTACAAAACTGTGAACAAATCCACTCAGGCCTCCACCCTAGACATAAAACAGGGATCTCACACATCTCTGAACATATGTATTACAATTACAACACATCACATATGAGACTTCTAACCTTTGACAGGTGCTTCCAGGAGCTATTTTAAAAAGGTAATTCAAGATTTTATTCAGGCAATCTGTTTCAGGTCTTTGTCAGTATGTTATACTAAGCTTTACTTTGATGGTTATCAACCCACTGTGCTTTTCACTATCATTCAATAAAAACTCAAGTTTCCATCCAAACACACCTCTAATTTATATTTCAAGTTTTTCAGCTTCATGCTTCAATCCCAGCAGAGGTCACCATCAGGCTTCTGCATAAAAACTGTACATTAGAAATGAAAAAATTATAGTTTTCACATCTCATGATTCAAGATCTACAGAACTCCATGTTAGATTGCCAGCAACTAAAAAATCTTCACTATAAACCATTTTCTGCTTGCTACAAAATGTAACTGGATCCCAAAGATTTTCTGGAAAACAGGAAAATAGGCCCATGCCTCCCATCCAAACTAAAAAATGTTTTTATATAACCACAGTTTATGAAAGTAAGCTGTTAGCAATCAAAGGTGCATCAGACAGTGGAATCTGTGAATATGGAACTGGAAAGAATGTAGAAGGAAGAAGTCACGGCCCAGTTTGAGATACCATCATGGCCCATGACTGAAGGGACTGAGTAAAAATGAACAACTCAGAACAGCCAGTCTTTGTGTCAAGGTTTGAACCTCTAACCTCAACAACATGAAAACTGAGTGCTATCCACTTGACCATGACATTCAGTGCCCATAAAACATGTTCTTACCTCTCTAATACAAGTGCTTTCTCTAATGAAGAAGAAATTCAGGTTCCCAAGATAACGTTCAATTTTTCCACCAGGTACATAAGACAAAGGTGTCATATCAACTCCATATCTTTCTCTTGGTGGAGTCTGAAATAAAATATTGCATTGCAAGGAAAATGAGCTTCAAAATTCCAAGAAACTGCAGACTACTAATATCTGTAGACAGAATAAAAAATTACAAAATAGTGTCCTAGAAACCCACAAATGCCTCAAACCCAAAGCAAATGCATTGAGACATACACAAATTATCATTTTAATACAAGGCCTACCAGAGAGGGTAATGCTCAACATCCATCATGCAATGTCACAAGAATTTCTGCACTTGAAGTTATTTTACATGACAGCCAGCAAAGGAATTAAGAAACAAAAGAAATGTCTTTCCATTCCATTCTAAATGCAAAAGGCTTTCTTTTGTTTTTCATGTGGGAGAATGGAAATGCATATTAAATGCACAGACGTATTCCAGGAAAGCAGTTTGGGGATTGAATGCAAGTGGGAGCAAGATTTTCTGTGCCCGTCCAGACCAACCCAAGGACCACCCAGTCTCCTGTACAATGGTTACTAGATCTTTCCTGGTAGTAAAGTAGCTAGGGCATGACACTTATCACCCCTTCCTTCTAGCACCAAGGTTGCAAATGGGTTGGGGATTTACCTCTGCTTCCCCTCTGTCCATCACTGGAGGACAAAAGCTGTCATCATCCAAAATGTACTTGAATATTGGTGACAAAGGAAGTAGTCCTTCTGAATGTGGGTGGTACTACTCACATGAAACCACTGTAGAAAATTTACATGTTACATCACAATCTAATGAAGTACCAAACAGATATTTTCAAGATCAACAATTTAGAAAGTTGACAATTCAGCATTGATCACAATGTCCTTTGTTTTCATTAGTTTCTCTCAAGAAAACTCTCTTTAACACAACAGCTGAAGTTAAAAATTGACAGTGTTTTTTTTTTATTTTTATTTATTTATTTTATTATTTTGTACAATGACCAACAAATGCACAATTAATTGACAAATTATCACACTCCTCCTACATGAGTACATACCAGGCCAGCAAGATGACAGCATCAACATACAGATTGTATATACAGCCACCACACAGACAGACTTCATTATAACAACAAAATGATTTTAGCCCATTTTATTATAAATAGGACAATTTTAATGTTTTTAAAAATTTTAAGCACTGAGATTTCAACAGCATAAAACTTACGTGAAATAATTTTAAATTTTAAATTATATTACCAACTACTGCATTTGACATACTTGTGTAACTTGGCAAGGTACTAACTATGAACTCCCTGAGAATGACAGTACAGTGTCGAAACATGTAGGAAGAGTGTGATAATTTGTCAATTAATTGCGCATTTGTTGGTCATTGTACAAAATAATAAAAGATGCATGGTACAGGTATTAAAATAATTGACAGTGCTGCCTCTATTGGGGGCCATGAGATGAATATGAAATATGTTAGCTTCCCTTGGCCTGCGGTGGTGGCAACTCATGATCGTAAGAGGCTTGCACAAACACTGCACAGCATCAGAAGTTACTGGCTCCGGAACAACTATCCCTATGCCCAGCATTCAGTTATATCCATTGTATCCTACCATTCCCTTCAAACTATGCAGAAGATTCCCCATCAGAATTGCATTTGGTATAAAAGTCAATATGGCTCAAGGGCACGACAGTTAAACATGTTGGAATACATTCATCATCGTTTGTTTCTTCCCATGGTCAGCTCTATGTGGCATTTTCCCATCCTCTTCATCAGGCAACATCATTGTTGCAATTACTGAAGGGAATTGACAACATACATAAAATAACAGATTGATAACATGAAATATTTTATATCAAGAAAGGTTTTACAGTTTCAAATATATCAATAAATTTTCATTTATTAAATATTTCATTGTTTCTACATAAAAATTATTCACACAGGCACAACTAGTAGATCTACAATTTATTCAATGGCTGATGAATGCAAATAAATTAGAAAAAAAAAAGGTTGACAGAAAATGCTACAACACAGTTGCAGTTAGCCCCACTGTTTGTCATTATCACTTACTCTGCCCCTGGACTTCCCCTACCACAGCCATGTATATGAACAACACCAACATGACCTTTGCATAAGTCATGTTCTGTTTTATCTAACCTCTAAGGTAAAAGAAAAGAACTGTGGCTACCATAAATGTGTAAGGTTGCACCATTAACTGACAGAAAGAAGTAGACTACCATGTAATGGACTCCGACATGGAGTGAGGAAGAATGTGAAAACTGAACCTGAGCCAGCCACTCAGCTGAGATCAGCACCCATTATAATTCCAGACAGAATATTTCAACCAACTTACATGATGAGGTTTAGACTGAGGAGTTTTTATCTTCAGTGGGGAGCGAGGTCTTGTCCGACTGTACTGCATCTGATTGGGTGCAACAGCAGAATTCTCAATGACTACATGGTCTTCATCCAAACTGAAAATCAGTTCACAGTCATCTGTCTTCTTAATCACATCTCTGCCTGCTGATGGAACAATAGCCTTCTTCTTGAACTTGCTGTTTGGCTTTTCTGGCTCTCCAAGGCCTAATGCCATACCTGTAACCAAAAATACACCATTTAAAGATTGTTACTTTTAGATTACTTTCCACAGTTTATAATTATTCCAATAACTTATGAAAGAACTGGTCACTGTTTAGTATACTTAATATGAGAAATTATGCTACTGGGAAAATTCCATGCTATACCAATATGGCAGCCATGCTAACTAAAGATAAAAGCAGAAGTGTTAGTTGGACAGACTTTTTAAATGAGAACTGTTTTATTCAATGATTCATTCACACACTGTGAAACACTGCAAGAATGAATACCCATTGTTATACACCTGCATGCATATGGCAGTGTCACAGCTCAGGCAATTAGCTGTTGATTTCTCATCACAGAGGCCTAGTTTCAGTCTCAGGGCAGTGCACGTGGGCTACGTGGTGAACAAAGTGGCATTCACACAGTTTTATCTGAGTACTTCATCTTTCCCCTGTCAATTATCACTCTACCAGTTCATATTCATGCATTTATCATCTGGGGATGGTACAGTTGGACTATAACAAACCACAGTGCCAAGTGACTCACCCAGTCTCAAGCCACCCCACACAAAAAATGGTAAACATGAAAAATATTAACACAGGCCATACATTTAACCCTTTGACTACTGCTTACAAACTTTATGAGGACTCATAGAAACATACAAATCCATAACAATTATTTGTCAAACTGAAAAGGTTAAAATTTCAGAATGTAATCTTCTGACTTGCAACACCATGTAGTCTTGTTGGTAAATACACACACTTCACAGGAACATGCTGACTCCATCTTCTGGGTGGAAGTTAGTAGGGTAAGGATGTGGTCAGGTTATCTAGGCACTCACTTTGATCCTGAAGATGAAGACAGAATGTTCTTCTGAAAGACAGGTACCAACCTACCAACAACACAGTGTCAAAAACCAAAAGACCACATTATGAAGACTGACTGCCACAAGAATCTTAAAACTTATTTGATGCTGATTGTACAAAAGAAATGTATAAAAATTTTGCGACAGTTAACAAACCATGATATTCTGCGTAAAATAATGCAATCTGTTACGGTCTTTACTAACCCACGATATTCATGGTATAGTGGTCAAAGGGTTAAATAAGAAACAACTCAAATGTAAGGCATGATCTAACCTAAGACAGAGATCTGCATTTCATCCGGTTCAGGTAACTCAATACTAAACTGGAGATCACAGAGAGCACAAGGGACCATCCGACGTAACTTGAAGTACACACTCTGAAAATATACAGAAACAAATGGCTACTCCTGAAAAGTGCCATGAAGCACTCTATATGGACAGGAAATAGTACTAAATAATAATAATAATAATAAACTACACAAAAGTTCTCATTAGTCTTCCAAGTTCTTGCAGTCTCACCTTCCACACTTTCACATATTAACTGTAATTACAGAAGAATTAAAACAAACGCATTTCCAACAGCCGGAAGAAGTGTCTTAGATTTGTACGGTACACATATGTCCACAGAAAATTTAAGGATTTGCAACATGAATTGTTCAGCTCCGTTTTCTTCCCAATTTCTGGGTTCTTAAGACTAATAATAAAGTTTCAGCTCCAGTTCCAGAAAATAGTGCCATGATTACAAACAAAAGCACAATGATCATTGGCCTGCTGGTGTCATTTACAGGGTGTCTGATTTCAGGTTGTGACTACAAAGATCTGATGCCATGAAGTTTGGCAAAAAGGCGCCAATGCTTCAGAGAAATGTGTTGCTTCCATCTTCAGGGCAGACAAATATTCTTCTGTCCTGAAGACAAGGACAGGTTAGAAGAGAACATTACCCTGATAATGGACAGAACATCCTCAAACACGCTAGCATATATCTACCACACCACTGTGTCACATGCAGGAAAACAGAAATCTGTACTTAAAAACAGTTTTTTGAGGGTTCCCAAAACTTTAGTCAACTGAAGCTATATCATTTTTGTTGTAAACCTTTCAGTTATGTAACACAGTATCATACAATTATAATACACCATTTACATGTAAAATCCTACTATACAGCATGAATGCTTCTCCCCCCACTTCTGTTTGTTCTGATTAGGAGGCAATCATCCCTACCTTATGCAGTGCAAATGCAATCCACGTAAAAAAGCCACTTCATTGCTTGCCAACCATTTCACTGATAAAGGGATATGCATATATCAAGAACACATTAGGCACCTTCACTAGTGAAAAATTCAGTTTGTTTTAATTTGAAAACTGAGGTGTTGAAACCCCACTGATTATTATTAAACTAGACATTCTGAAAGATGTAAGAACTCTCAAATCAAAATGACTTGCCTGTAGAAGTCTATGAAAGTGTTGGCTAAACACACAGGTTAGCTGGCCTGCTGGAATCTTAGCTCGCCATACTTGGGTAAACATCTGAAGATTTCTAACAATTTCTTGTTCATCCAGGCCTGGCACAGTTTTTGTGTTTACAACATAAAAACCTTCTGGTGGACAAGGATCAATCAAAAGTGAAATAACATTCACATCCTCTGCATCATCCACCTAAAATAAAGTGCACAAATTTCAGCATTTGGATTTAAAATTTAAAAAAATAAAATAAAATAAAAGTTGGAAACTTTTCTGACACAAAATTTTAAAATATCACAATATAATTAATAACTAGCAGTGTGGCAACAGAACTGAATCGCTCAATACCACTAGTAACAAAAAAAGGCATTAGACATGGTCCTGAGCTAGTTTCACCCTCCTCTGATCCTGAAAATGTATTTCTCTAAGACCCATCTTAATGCTATACTTCCATCTCCTCCTATGCCTTTCAGTTTGCCACTCTCCAACAGGTTTCCCTCCCAGAACTCTGTACACATTTTCCAAACACAGCCACATTCCGAGCCCACAGTGCCTATTACATCTCACTTTCCTAACAATCACAGATGACCCTATTCTGGGATCTCGGTGAAAGCTTCATGCACTGCAGGACAAAATAGTTTAATCATCAGAAACACCACGTAGGTAAGCAACTCATTAACCTACAAAATTCAATGTGCATTCTACATTTCTTCAGTGGCTGGTTTCCAAGCTGGGTTCATTCCATGAACATAACCAACATAAATCTTCTATAGATTTCTTGTGTCTCCTACATCTTGATCTCCTGACCCCCAGGTACACATAGCAGGGTACTATTATATGTAATTTGAGGTTCTCACAGTTGTGCTGCTGAAGATTCATATCCCCTGGGATGTGATACTGTGTCATGGGGTATGTATTGCCTGACATTTAATAAGCAGTCTTCCTGGACAGCATCATGTCTTAGAAGACTTCAATCATCAGGGTATTATTTATTGGATTTTACAGAGACAGTGTAGGCACTGTATACAACAGCCTCATCAGGAAACAGTCCGATTGTATGCCTTTGTAAACACAATAACAAATATTTGGGGTCCCATGAAAGACAGAATTTCATGACCAGCTGTGTAATCATCAATCTGTAAAGCAAGATGCTCCTGCATGAGATGAAGATGTGGATTTCACAATGTAACTTTTCATTCTGCATGAATCAATTCTGCCAGAATCTTACCAGTACACATACCTACTCAGTTCAGTGACCTGTACTTTTTCAGTTTTCCTGTAGTTTCACTAAAACTAATTCAATCACTATGCACACACTGCAACATGTCTACACTTAACAACTAGTCAACACATTGTTTCCAATTGTTCAGAATGCTGTGGGAATACAAATGTGCCATTATTGGATCTTTAATAAATTCATTCCAGAAAACTTTATATTTTCTGAACCATGCATTGTGATGTACATAAGTAAGAAGAACCAAAAAGATGCACACTTTTTTCATTAATGCTTTAATTCAATTTTATTGTCTTTGACATGTTTCAAACAACTAACTGTTCATCATCAGGAAGTCTGTACAAGCAGCTTTGATGTCAAACACATCATAATAGCGACTAGACTGCTTATATAGATGCATGATAAAATACCGTAAAGCAGCTTGTACAGTCTTCCTGATGACGAACACTTAGTTTACTCAGAACATGTCGAAGACAATATAATTGATTGAAAGCATTAATGAAACAAGTGTTCACCTTGTTGGTTCTTTGTAAATACCATTCCAGATAATTTTGTGACACAGAAGTGTACCTCAAAAGATGTTACAACTTAATGATAAGTCATAAACTGACAACCCTAAATGACTATTTGTTTCTATGCAAACATACAAACTCATAAATAATTCTTGTACCTCCAGCACACAAGTATCCTTGTTGCCTGTTGCCAAATCTAACTCTGGTAACTCATCATCTGATTCTTCAGTGTCAGAGGCTGGAATTCTACCATTTGATTGAAATTCAAGCTCCTAAAAATAAAAACAACAACTATTGCACATACTTTTCAGTATCATGCCGTAAGTCATGTCACAGAAACAATAACCATATATCTCTGCCATACAGCTTCCTAGCAGCCATGTGGTAACTGAACGTTTTCCAGTTTCTGATGATGAGGGAAATAGAGCTAGACTTTGATTTATCACCTGGTTTTGTTCCTGAGAGAGTGGCCATACATCAAAAAGCATAAATCAAACTCAACTTCCACATTAGACATAAACCAATGCATAGCAGTTAGGGAAAATCATGCCCATGACAACCTCTCGATATATTTATTAAACAATAACCAACCACATGCTATTACACTGCAATATACAATTTTACAGTAAAAACTTTAAAAGTGACATGTTTAAATTCTCTTACAATCATCATCAGGGAGCAAACATCAATAAAATATGTATAAAACTATAAACATATACTTACTTACTTACTTACTCCATGGTGCAGAGTCCTTCTTGAGAAGCTAACTGGTTTGCAGCTAGTCAAGAAATTCCCGCATTTCACGGAACCCGAAGGTTCATTACCGCACTCACAAGCGTCCACCACCTGTCTCTATCCTGGGCCAGCCCAATCCAGTCCATATACCCACATCCTACCTCCTGGAGATC
>Ga0123352_10019035_pt1 | contig 10948 bp, 5 predicted proteins | sample TergutLab28metaG_FD_89700 | JGI IMG/M metagenome (GOLD analysis project Ga0123352, IMG submission 89700) | Labiotermes labralis P1 segment gut microbial communities from Petit-Saut dam, French Guiana - Lab288 P1 | ecosystem: Host-associated > Arthropoda: Insects > Digestive system > Gut ... | reverse complement strand
AGCAGTGTGTGTGTGTGTGTGTGTGTAGCAGTGTGTGTGTGTGTGTGTGTGTGTGTGTGTGTGTGTGTGTGTGTGTGTGTGTGTGTGTGTTGGTGTGTGTGTGTGTGTGTGTGTGGGGGTGTGTGTGTGTGTGTGTGTGTGTGTGGGTGTGTGTGTGTGTGTGTGTGTGTAGCAGTGTGTGTGTGTGTGTGTGTGTGTTTGTGGTGTGGGGTGTGTGTGATTGTGCTGACTTAATTTGTCATTAGTCTGTCCAGTCAGCTGGTAGCTATAATAAATAAATTCACTATTGCTATTTCATCGTTGCCATGTTTGCCGCTATGACCGCAGCAGCACCGTCACTATAGTGACTTATTCTGTGGATTGGATAAAAACAATTTTTTTTTCGATTCACAGAATCGGAAAGAATGTGTTCTGCTGTCCAGAAGTTCCAGACTGGCCCTGGAGCCCACTCAAGCCTTCTGTTTGTAGGGTACCGTGGCTCTTCCTTCGAGCTAGAGACCGGGGTCTGAAAGTACATCTCACTTCCATCCAAGGTGAGGTGTAAGAATGTCTCGAACCGTGTCTCGTCTCCCACAGGCACCCTCACGGCATGGTCACGAACAACTTTAACTTTTCTCTTATTATGATTACCACAATCATCATTCTAATATTTTCACAATTACATGTAACAAAAGTTTCATTCGACCAACAGCCGGCGAGCTAAATTGATTTTCATTGATGGACTATAAAGATACTTTGTCTAAATACAATGGCGCTTAATTTACATGACTGGAAATCCATGCACTACAGCATGGATTCTGAAACTGTGTTAGAAATACCAGTGCTGACACGCTAACCTTTTAAAGTCTACTGGTTACCTGATGCACCAACAGTTTAACATTCAACAACTGTACGCTCTGCCCACACTGTATTTATGTTTTGTATTTATCTGAGAACAAACAGCGGCTTGTGCCACTTACAGCATAAAATGATTGGTTTTTATAACCGAGATGAAACGTGTTTACTGCGCGGTACGGACTGGGTATTTAAATAAAGCGGTCTGCGCTTCGTCTTTAAATTGTTATTGAAAGGATCGGAATACAAAAAAGGACGATGATTTTGAAAAATATACAAAATATAAGCCACATGTAATTTCCAAGATGCAGTATTCCTGGCAGAATTATAGCACTCAACCTCGCTTTCCAATTTTAGCCTTCTTATTTAAATTCAGAAGAAAATTGTTGTGGTGCAATGAAACTTTGAAATGTTGAGTGGTAAAGCAGCGAAAAGTATGGGAATCCCTGCACTACAGGGGGTAGGCTTGGTGAGTTCTGTTGGAAACTCCGTCTTGTCTGTAATTCCTTAATGTTCTTTTGCGAAAAGCCTTGAGAAACCTTGATCAGACAAGCCACAGGCCCGCCTGGATTTCGAAATGACTAGATCTATTTACCGAATAAAATCTGGAACATTGCTGGAACAGTGACAATGTGAGTATCTCTGACGGCTGTCTAGTCTGACGCACACGCTGCACATCAAGCAGGGCTGTGTTGTTGAACCTAGCAAATCCACCTTCTCTCTGTACGGGCTAGAGTAATGTATTTCGCACTGGAATAACTAAGTGCTTTGACCTTATACACTTCTGACTAGTCCTAGCTTCCATCTTTGAAGCAGTAATAATTTCCTCTGTATAAGGGATGCGAGAGGGCGGAGGGGGATGGACAAGGAATGATGGCGAGGTGTACCGTGTCTTGCCTGTTCCATCCATCAGCGGCGTTCATTGTGATTTATCGTCTCTCCAGTTCAACCCCATCATCTTTCATTAGAAACATGGCTACCACCGGCACCATATTGTATTTAACTTCTTATAGAACAATATTGTATAGCTCACTGCTTATTAGCGGTTTCATTTGGCCCAAAGCAAAGGGTGTTATTATTTGCCAAATAGAATATCAAGACGAATATTTGTAACTGTCATCTACAGCACACGCGGCTGTGTTGAGCAAGGAGAAGTAACTGGAGACTCATTCGAGCATTCTCTAAACCTGAATTCAATTTGCTAATATCAAATAGCATTTGTGTCAGGCAAATAAATGAATTATGAGTATGGACGTCTCGTGAACGGTACTACAGGGCAAAATCTAAGTATTCGGAGTAAAGCATGTTCCAGTGCCACCTTGTCCGATACAAATCCCCCATGTACCGGCTTGGGATCGAAAGCATGACTCCTCGCTGACAGGCAAGCGTCTAACCGTCATGTGCAAAGGGAAGTGGGGGGGGAGGGTGTTAGTATTAGCTTGTGACCTTTAGAAAGAGTTATTAGCTTGTGACCTTTAGAAAGAGTTATTAGCTTGTGACCTTTAGAAAGAGTTATTCTCATTGGCTTATTTCCAATTAATATTTACGTACTGTCTCTTAAAGTCAGATGTCATAAACGGGAGATAAGAGACAAGGTAGGCGATTTAAGTGTAATGTAACACTGTGCAGCGTTCGAGTAACCAGTGTTGCAGTGGCAACGTAACAACAGTTTCTGTGTTTTCTGCATTACCTCATAAAATGCACGAATTTCGGGAAAAAAAATTTCATCATAAAATATGTCTTGCTCTCTCTACAGTTTTCATGAAAATTTTGTAATTCTAAGAAGCTTTAGCGAGATATTGTTATAAATTTGCATAGGTCTTCTTGTACAGTACCTGTTGTTCTTGTCAGATTTTAATGAAACTTTGATATTCTCGGGAGATTTTTTGAGAAGCCCACTAATATAAAATTTAATGAAAACATGTCCATTGTTCCATGCGAACGGAAAGACAGCAATAACCAATTTTCGCAATGTTGCGAACGCGCCTGAAGTATTAATAACTGTAATGAAAGCAACAACAGGAAAACGAAACTGAAACTGTATTGCCCTTAGAGCTTAAGTCCCTCAGACTCTAGAAAATCCAAAAGACAAGAGGACCAACAGTTTTTCCCTCGTTTTCGGTTCGATTCTCACTTAGGATTGTGAATTTCATTTCCTTTCATTATTGATGTATGAAAACAGCCTGAAGCGGGAATGATTTTAGCCTAAGAGGGAGGCAACAAGAAGTTGTTTGAGAAAAATACACAATAAGGAGCTTATTAAAGGGAAGTCAAAAAAAGAGTAGGATGAGTAGGCAGGTTATTTAGTACGCATAGAACATATCGAAAAAGTGCAGTTGTAAAACCACTGTACAAAGCAAACTGCTTTGAAAGTTTGGGCGATAATTTAAGAATCACAATAAACACGATTCTTATGAACTTGATATGCGATGTTGTGTAGTTTGTTCACGTGGCTGGGGGTCGACCAGTGACTGGTCGTTGTGAATACAGAAATAAATTTTCGGTTTGTTGAGACAGCCTGAAATTTGCTGACCAGCTGAGCGCCTGCCAGTTTCTCCTTAAGGACTCTGCCCCACTTAAAAAGTCTGCTAGTCATTCGACGAAGAATGTAGCTGGTATCGTTAGTGTTATGCTATCTGTGTCGGGCACTTTAAGGCGGACAGGACGTTGTTTCATCATCACGCTGATTGCACCACGGCTGCTCGAGTGTCAACTAATAGCCGTCTTGAGCACAGAAGATGCTTGCTTTGTGACTGTTACTACGGTAGGGGCAAACAGACGTAAGAGGATGCTCCTGCTTCTCATTTCCTACAAACGTAATTACATGAGCCTTACGCCAGGTAAAGAGACAGTATCCTGTCCCATTTGACCAAGTGTTCGGTCGCAGTTGCCTTTTGTAACCAAGGTGCAGGTACTCATATTTGTGTGCACCGAAAACTTGTGTCAGTCCGAGATTTGAGGTTCTCGCAGCGGTACTGTTGACGATTGTGCAAGACGTAATGTTGGGCTCTTTATATTTTGTTTGAGTTTTATGTATTCTTAATATTAGCATGAGTGTTGGAGGGGTTGGATACGTAGCAAACAGGAAGCAGACGACAAAAACTGGAAAACACCTTTCGTAGAGATAAGTGTAAGTGGGAGGATACTATTAAGGTGGATCTGAAAGAAATAGAAAATAAGTATTTTTATTGAACTGGTCCAAAAGAGATAGTGGAAGACTGTTGTGACTAGGGTGTTGAAGTTCGGGTACCCCATTAGACGGGAAATTTATTGAAGAGCTAAGTGACCATAAGGTTTTGAAGAAGGACTTCAATCCATGGACATATTTCGTCACCAGTCATTACCATCTTGATATTGACACACACACACACACACACACACACATATATATATATATATATATATATATAATGTGGTGTTGAATCTTCGTCTTTCTGTGGTACAGAGTTCTGCAGTGAACCATTTTCACACTGCATTTCACTGTACTTCGCTTTAATATTAGGACTGTTTTATGCATGGTGCTGTTTGGGGAGCCCAGAGTTTCAGTGTGCCGGCACTGTGTATGAGCAGTAACTGTACAGATAATGTTGCACTGAACTTTACTTTAGATTTACTGGCGCGAATATCCCAGAGAATTGGAACAACGCACAGTATACACAGCCTGCTAAGTGCTGCCTCCCCTACCAATGAGAAGTCACCGTAAGGTGTTCTGTTATTTACTTTAATTGTTATTGATATTATTAAACAAAGGGAAGTAGAAGGTAATAGAACAGGAAGGAAGTGTTGTAAGATAGAGAAGAAGGAACGGAGGAGCAAATAACCAATGGAAGTGGATGTAATCAAAGAGGGAATTGGAAGGAGAAACACGGACAGGAACAAAATGAGAGGAAAGAAAAAAGAAATGAGAAAGTACGAAAAGAAAAGAGAAAAGAAAAGGACAGCAAGGAAGGGCGAGAACGGGGGGGGGGGGTTTGACAAAATGAAACAAATGGAGGGAGAAATGGAAAGAGATAAGAACTAAATGGAGAAAGGAAGAAAATGTTGCAAGGGTGAAAATGAACAACGGAATGGGTAAAGTAAGAGAACAGTAATTAAAGTAACGAGAAAAGAGGAGGGAAAGGAAGCAAATATTTTTGTAGGCCATATGTGTAGTGCGTATGTTAAGTGTCTTTTGTGAACGTAGCCATTGTTATGTACGAAAAATCCTCGGACATGCAGTTTGTTGCTGTCCAACAATAAAAATAGCTGAAAGAGGAGAGAATTCAATTCGCAGGGAAACTTTTTACTCTGTGTGATTACTTTCACTCGTAATATCAACGGGCTGTAATCCTTTTATTTAGGGCAAGTGCCTGACTGTTGCGTTGAGAGGGCTTGATGAACTTTGTGTATGTTTAAGCGCTGCGACTTCACGTTCAGTCTATTTACACTGCGTGACGTGGTCACAGGCAGTCCATTGACCGCTATTGCTGCTATCCCCTCCTTCCTCCATTTCCCCTGTCCAGTCTCCTTTAATCCAGGCTCCAAAAACACATATTTAGGCACTGATGAACCTTTCAGTGCAGAACGTTTTGCCATGTAGACTTGACAATGCATTAATTTATTCTGATTTTACTTAACGACGCTCTAAATTGCATCGAATTCAGAATAATGAGTGAGCTTCTAACGTGTGACATTTTAAATAACAGTTTTCTGCTACGGCCGGAGCAATATTATTTAAAATGTCTTTTGCGAGGTGATGATTTTCCCTACGGAAGGAAATGGTACAACTTTGTTACAGTCATCCTTTACGGGAGAAAATGAATTAGAAAGCATGTGAAAGGACATCGTAGTGGATTAATATAATTTATCTTGTCTGATATGACTGCTTAAAACCACTAGGAATCCCAGTATATATCTGGACTGAGACTGAAACTCGGGGCCTTCTGAATGGGAAGCAAGAGCGGTAACATAATTTTATCAAACATGACATTCTGTTAGACTTCTTTGTATCTTCTTATTTTTCAGCTTATATATATATATATATATATATATTAAGCTTTCTGGTCCACTTAGGTCCATTTTTTATTCTCAAGTAATGGAAATTTTAGATTATTCCCTTACGTATTTAAGCATTTCTGTCTACTGAATCAGAGATTAATATAATATATCAATTTGAAGTCGATCTCACACGCGGTACATAAATTTAAAATTTCATTATTTCGTTTATCTGAAAGTTTTATCGAAATTTTCGTTTCTAATCTACTTTAGAGCAATTAGAGTACTGAAACAGTAAAATTTTGGCCACACGTTTTAAAATTTGTACAGTCATTGGTCGCTGAAACGCTATGGAACTGTGGAATGGAACAGCGCTCCAAGTACAGACAAGCATATCCGCTACTGCCAGGTTTGTTCTTTCTGTAGCTACAGACACTGGGGACAGTGGGACGTTCAGAGGTTGGTGGTACCAATTGCCAAAGGGATGTTTTGGTACTGCATATTCAGAACAATATGTATCACAAAATAAAAAGGAAAAACTGTTCCTGTCAGTAGACGGCGGATTTTTTCTTTTTCCAAACATTTTAGTCCTTTAGTCTAGTCGCTCACATTAAGCTAAACAAACTTCTAGACGCCTACATTTTTTCTCTTATGTTACCCATCATTGCCGAATTTTACAACTGATTTTAATAAAACTTTGTACTATTATTTATACATGTGTACAAGAAAAATGTAAAGTTTTCGCTGTTCTTAGGGAAACTTCTTAAGCTTTATTGAACTAATCATTAGACAAACGCGAGTGTTCTAAGAAAGGACCCCCTACTATTCCATATCTTACTGGGGATGATGCGTACCCAATCTAGAAGCGACACTGAATGCAAAAATTGTTGCTTCCGCCGAGAGTCGAGTCGAGGTCTTCCAGTCCATAGCAAATTATTTAGTTTATTGTCTGAACTTCGAGTTCTGACTGAAATGTAGTGTTTTGGTCTATAATCCTTTAGACCTTAACGAGCTGAGTGAGAGAGTTGAGTAAACAAACATGTCGTATGAGATACATAGAAGAAGACAGCAGTCTGCAGAAGAGCCCTCAGTTGCCATATTCCCATTGTTATGAATTTAGACATCCAGCGCCTGTAATCAGTCTTACTGGCTGTGTGCAGCAAATGTAAGATCAGTGTTGAGGAAGGGGCAGCCTGTCCTACTGACCCTAACGTGTCCCGCAGTTTCATTACAGTACAGCGTTAGCTGCAGTGTTTCTCAGCTTGCTCGTATAATGTAATTTATGGCCACATGCCGACGCGTGTCACGCTGTTTATGGGAAGGAGACTGTATACAGTAGGAATTAATTCACCCTTCCCAAGCTGTGTTTTTATTTATTAGTGTCTTCTCTTGTATGTTATGCAGAAGCAATAGCGCGAAATGTTTAGAGACAAAATCCGCAATATATGACTAGGCTTCAATTTACTTCATTTTCTTATCTCTTTTTGACCGAATTATCGTTCTGTCATAGTCGGTTACTCACACATTTAAATACGGGCATCGAAAAAGAAGACAAGCAAAAATGTTGTCGAATTTTAGATTAAAATTTTAACGTGGCTTCTTGGGATTCGGGATAGCTCAGTTAGTATAGTGAGTAGTCTACAGGATGGAGAGCCGAGGAATCGTGGTTCGATTGCCAGCAGCAGCATGAAAATTGTCTCTTACTGAGAGCGTCCAGGCTCTGGTCCCGCCGAGTATCCAATGCAAAGGGTACGTGCAGATACTTGGATTTTTCTTCAGGGGTTAGGCTGCCGGTGCGTGAAGCCAAGGACTGGCCTTCTTCTCTTACCTAGATTAGAATGAGCGTATCTATACTACTGCTTTCCCATACACATAAAAATGCGCGCAAGGAAAACTTTATCACTTACACTTTACGTCATTAAATTAGTATGGACTTAAAATAGTATCTTTTTTAATTCTATATTTCTGCTTAACATTGCTGAGATGCCAGGAAATTCTCAGCTGCCATTTTCGAGAGACGATTTGACCTCAGAATTTGTTTGTACCCGAAATCACGTCTGTTGGTCAAAGATGAAATTGTGCGAAGCGCGACAAATTTTGAATTAATACTAAGCTTTTTGGTTGTAATTTTAACGTATGATAGACAGTCACTAGACAGATATCACTTACTGTTTCGTAGTACCTTTCCCCGCCCACTCAGCTACTTGCACCTAACACACCTCACTGAATGATGGCCTTCAGTCCTATATTTCACGTATCACTAGCACAAACAGTTCAACAGCAAATTACATTATTGTCAATATTCAGTTTCATGCCAGATTATAAAGTCATGGTGACAGTATGAAGGAGCTAACTGGCCATGACTGTTATCTACTTGTTTTAACGTGCGACAAAATTAAAGATGTAAGAGACGTTCGAATTATTGCAGTTCAATGGCTGTGACTGTAGTACTGCCACGTGTACAGTCCGAATGTAGTTTTAGAAACACACCTGAAAACTCTACACTCCACAAAATAAGTTCTGTATTCTATTCAGAGCTGAATCATAGGATTTGGAGAATAAGTTGTCGTCTTCTTCATCATCATTATCATTATCATCATCGGTGGCGAGTTAGGCCTTAATACGGCTGTTTCGGTCTTGTCCAAGATTCTCTTCAAAGGTCTTGCAAGTCGTCTCCATCTATTTACTGGAAAATCAGTATGTATCTTATTCGGCATACATTAGTGAAACTTCCGCAGTGACTCGTTACAACCCCATTTCGCCAAGCAACATCTTAACCCATGGTTCGCGCCAATTTATAGAGGAAAAGTCGGTAGTTTTCCAGGGTTTATTCTATAAGTGGAGCCCTTGGTCGTTGCTTAGGACAGGAGACTGTTTATGCTCACAGAGCTCAAATATAATCGGTAATGTTTCGTTTGTGCAGTCCCCTTGTCAGAATTAATCCTACTGGATTGATGAAATTCAGTGGCATAGATATGGTCCTGCGGCTCGGGGCCCGATGGGTCAGGGTTCCCACAAACTTTCTAAATTCAAATGTGTTTTGTGAGGTTTTCAGGCCGTACTGTGTTCGGAGAGAAGGCAGTATTGTGAGATATGGGGGTAACATGGCTGGTACATATAGGGGCCCCCAGTTTTTGATGTGACATTGCAATAAGCCACTTTTCAATCTGCACATTTTATTGCCGCAGTACAAGGCTGGACCAAGCATTACACTACACACCCATACGATTACAAATCACTTTAACTCCAGCTACACACCAAAACTCTTGTTTTCCTCTGCCGCCGCTCCGTACCGCAGGAACAGTAATTGATTTTTGCTACACTACCAGGGGCACAAAACCCCTGGTCATTCATTTCAAGTTTCTGTCCTGTGCACGTAAATTTAGCATCGTACAAACTCGTCCTTTCTCATCAGTGTAGACAGTTATTATGGTATCACGTTCCCAGTATATAACTCTTATATCTGTCTGACGTTCATTTCAGCGTTAGATGCCTGAAATGAAATAGGAATTTTAAAATTTTCAGTAATTTCTGAGAATACCTTAAAATGCATCGAGGAGAATATCAAATTACAATATGATGAAGTAATTATTCAGTCAAACACAACATATACATATATAAAATCATTAATTCATAGTTGGCAACATGTTTCGTTTCTAGTGAACCATCTTCAGGCCAATTATTACTATACGGACATGGTGCTTTCAGTGCGTGCGCACATTATGGGGTCCTACATTGCTTCCAAACAATTTGGTTTGAAAAATCAACTTAAAAAATTCAAGATAAAAATCTATTGGCCGACGTAACTTTTGAAATGTATGTAAAAACTCCTATCAGTACATTAGTAAATCCATATTAAAATTTTATGCTAGTTTATGCATATTGCGAGTTAAACTAAAGCCCTTGTCAAATGGGCGCATAACAGTGGTTGCGTGTATAAGTGCTTGGTTGAAGCCAAAAAATATCAAATTACAAACACCGGACATATTTGCTTAGCGATATTGTATCCCTGTTTGATCGGGATGTTTAGATGTAGGAGACACAAATTTACTCTGTACTGCTGTTTAGGTGCACAACTACTAAATTACACACAGGCGAGGGGCAGTATCGATATTCCTGTGCGCTGTAGTCCTGTTGGATAGCCTGCAACCGACAACAGGACCTAAGACGACGTGGAAACTTTAGTAATAAGTAGCTCTGGATTTAGAAGGAACTTTTGGAACTTTAGTCTAAATGGCGTACACAGATCAATCACATGTCCCTCCGTCTGCTGCTGTTGCGTATTGAGTTATTAAGTTGAAGATGTTTGGTAACAAGATGTTTGGTAACAAGATGTTTGGTAACAAGATGTTTGGTAACAAGATGTTTGTTTGGATCAGTTATAAGTACGTCGCAAACTACGCGGTGTTGTACCATTGATATCGGATGTCCACTGAAATGGTAATACGGCAGGGATATGTGATGGAATGGAACTGAAGTGCTGCACCGTGAAGTTACTGCTCTTTTAGTATTCATTCGTGCTGAAATCCTATAAATTTGTATTATAGAAATTTATTGTAATTTACGTCATTTCTAACGGTTATTTGTTTCCTTTGTTCTTCAGTTGAACTCGTACGTAGGCGTATGTAATATAGGTGTGCCATTCTAAGTTCCGCGTGGTTTTGAAATGTGGGCCTGTACAAGCCTGTGTGTAAAAAGAATGAGACTCCAATTTTCCTTGACAATGATTTTATACCTCCAAAATGTCATTAATATTTCCTACATATTTGCTTCATAATAGCACAGTATAAATCTTTGCGTATAGAAATTCCTGTGTACCGCTGTCGTGGAAAGTGAATCTTTCTTGATAAACTAAAGATAATTCACCTGGACAAGAAATTTTGCTTTCTGTAGACTCTGAATATTCTTTGTAAGTCCACAAAACTACCTCCTTTACCCTTTAAACCAAATAAATAAAATTTATTATTATTATCATTATACGATATGTATATCTCTTATCATAGGCCTCTTCTGCCTAGTACTTCTCTTGAACCAGCGGTGATCCCCACCGCTCAGGCTTCAAGCTTCACACTGCAGTACTTTCCGTATTATGTGTGATGTTCCAAGTATAGCTGTCTTTTGTAGTGAATCTATCGAATGT
>Ga0123352_10019032_pt1 | contig 10948 bp, 8 predicted proteins | sample TergutLab28metaG_FD_89700 | JGI IMG/M metagenome (GOLD analysis project Ga0123352, IMG submission 89700) | Labiotermes labralis P1 segment gut microbial communities from Petit-Saut dam, French Guiana - Lab288 P1 | ecosystem: Host-associated > Arthropoda: Insects > Digestive system > Gut ... | reverse complement strand
CTGACCTCATTATTTTTCACACCTCTTGGCTACCCAGCAGTCTAGCAGCGTTGCTACCGATCCACGTAGCTACAGAATTTTCGAACAAACTGCACAATGACTCTATATAAGGAAAAGATACAACGTAATACATTTTTATCATAATCTTCTATATAGAAACAAAAGCTGTAAAATTACGGGTCTAGACAGACCCTTCGGGCTCCAGGAGATGAAACCCAGAATTTCTAGACAGTCGATACAAGAAGGTCAGTCCTACACACCGGCCACCTTCACCCCCAGGAGATACCCCTTGCACTCAGTTGTAAGAGGCTGAAGGATTATGTGAATAAAACTTTCGAATGACCCCATCGGTAATCGAACGCGCGACCTTTCGACTTCTGTGCCGTGCCGTGCCTTAACCAACTGCGCCACCGCGTAACTGGCTGTAAAGACGTGTATGACTGATATGTATCGCTATAAATTAACCGTTGCCCCAGAACTGTAAACGGCAATACGATTTTCTTAAATAACCTCTGACATGTTTGTTCTCACTAGGACTGCATTAACGTGTTTTTAAATGTGCAGCGTGTTCAAGAAATGTGCATACAGATATGAAAACATTTACTGAAGGGAATTGTTGAGCGTGCGAGTATGATGGGTGTGCTTACGACCCAGGGTGGTTTTGCTCTCGCCTTGTTGCAGGGGTGGGGTGGGGGAGTGAAATACCGTTGGAAAATGTGCAACTCTAATTTCGGCTTTCGAAACAAGTTCATAGTTTTTCTTCGTGTGGCCTTTTAGTAGACAATAACACATTTTAAAAATTGTGCGTATTTAAAAGCCTAACTGGCTACAGATGGCGGTGGTTATGAAAACCGAAATGTTAATGTCTTACTAATAATAAAATCAAAGGCAATGAAGAGCTGCACTCATTAAATAAAGTCAGGTTTCTTACAATTTTCTGCCAAATGAAGGGAATGTCTTCCGCAATAATGCCCCTAATGTTCGTCTGTGTTACACTGGCCTTGTCGATAACGCAGGTAAACGCGAATCACGCCGTTTCCACATGTGTAGGAGATGGATAAGATCGGATTTTCTCCCTGAAAAAGGGTAGCTTCATGTGTATCTATGGTAATGGACTGGACCCGCTTGCTATATAGTCGGATAATCTTTGCTTTGAAGTGATTTAATGTGTGTGTTTTCTCCATAGGATGGTTACGGTCCTTCAAGATGTCGTATATACAAGCGTAATAAAAATTTCATTTATCGTATATTTTCGATTCCTCGCAGTCACTTCTTGGGTGAACAGGTAAACGATTTTCCGTTTGACATATTTCTTCCACTACGCAACCATATCCGGGTAATTTTTACCAGCAGTCTCCTCCATGTCCTCTCCTGCAGAAATCGGCTTCCGATAGGTGTACCTTCTAAACATTTGGCGTACCTTTTCAACAGGCCCCGACCTTGTAGGAGAGAGGCTTCCAGCTTGATTCACAAACATACCGCTAGGTGATCTGGCAATGCCGCAACCACGGTTTACACTCCACCTACTGAACACTAAGGTTTGATATGACGTATATTCGATCAAGGGGTGCCGCTCCAGAAGAAGTGCAATGTGTATATACGGCTATGGGAGGGATAGTTTCCCACGCATCGACTAAATCGAAGCCGCGGACTGCTTTATCTTAAGCTTTACCAAAGTTTGTATTTTCAGTGCAGTCGGTATTTTTCACGGCGCAGTTAAAATCCACCCCACCCATGATCATTGTTGGGGCAGTGAATGCAGCAAGTGAGTTCCACGTTGTAAAATTTTCTCTCTCCTGTCTATTGGATGAAGAAGACGGTGCATATATATATATATATATATATATATATATTTATTTATTTACTATACAGACGCCCTGGCAATACGCTTCCATTCCCCGCCCGGAGGGCAACCTCGTGATGTTGGATAATTTTATTGTCTCTCTGGCGAACATTGATATGCCATGTTTGTTTATTCCACATTTGTGTACGCGTTGTATCCTTTTATCAATTAAAAATCAGCGTGGGTGATTTCTTATAATAGGATGATGCCGATCTTTCGTTTGTGGAGAAATTCAGTTGACATCGACATTCTCATCATCGCTGACACGCTATTTTATGTGTCCGCCAGTAGATTAGAAAAAGCAGACACAGAAATGAAGTACTTGTTTCAACATGACTCTCACCCCGCTCCTACTTCTACTTTTGGTTCCGTGACCCTCTCCTCTCCACCCTTGGCTTTTTGGCCGCTATGGACTGGTTGGTTGTGATGCGTTCAAGGACTGTGTTTCAGAAAGGGATAGGGCGCTCTCTGCCATCGATATACCTACCTCTACCTCTCCTGCCCCACTTCCCTGTACCTCCATGTCTGCCTGGTTGATCTCTTGTCTTCTGATGTTATCCTATTTGTAATGGGAGCAGAGTAGCTTCCTTCCTTTCCTCCAATGCCGCCTCGCTGTTCTCCACTCGGCCTGCCACATTTGACTCTAGCGCCAAGGCCGGTTGTGCCGGAATCGACGGGAGTTCAATACCGTACTTCGCAGCCCGCATTGTTACGTCTACCCGCGCATTTTCGTCAAACTGGTCAGATCTCCTCTCCGGTGGTTGTGATGCACAATGCTCCTCACATGCTCTGGCTGTCCGCTGTGCCATGCCATACCGTCTTCTTCCTCATGGGCCTTCAGTGTATTTCCCGTCCCCTCGCCGCTGTATCTGCCACAGATGCAGAGGTGGATAAGGGCAGAGTCTCCTGCAATCTTCGTCGCATCGGACACTTTTGATAAAGATGGCCCGTGTCATTACAACCATGACGCGTCATAGGTTTTCATCATATGACACCAGCACTATGTGGCCAGCCATAGCAATATGCGTCGTAATGTGTTCGGCGAGAGTAATCATTGCGAGTCGAATGACCTTGGCTACCGGGTAACGATATAGACGAGAATATGTTTCCGCCTGAATGTCCCTTACTTCTCCGTATTTGGACAGGACCGTCCTTACTACTCCATCCGACACTTCCGGCGGAGGTTGGCAATTCGTACTCTTCTCATTCCCATTCTAGCTGTACTTATCCGGACTTTTGATATTTCGATATTGGTATGTCGGTATTCAACTTGCCCTCCGGTCGAATGGAGCACGTCCCTACATTCGTCCATTGTCCCGAAACTTTATTTACACATGTCGCTTACGTCCGTCGATCTGCGCCATTGTCACTTCCAGATCATTAAGACACATTTGAGTATAAATCCATTAATGTATCTCATAAGCCGAAATGAGTGGGCTCCTGAGATCAAAATCACATACGATCGTATTTTGCCTTTCACGCATTTTGAATGTCCACCTCTCAAGCTCACAAACAAAAAACACAAGGAAAGTACCTTAAACAACTACAGAACACTATTCCCCTCCCAATCACTTTCACCATCACTCCGCTGACACAAAACCTTACCTTTCCATATCTCGAACGCTACTCACTGGGATCGGCGAATGAGCAATTACATATGACTATTAATGAGCGTCTGGTGGCTTAAGAATGGAATGAACATACGAAGTAAAATACAAAGGAAGGCGTTCTTAAATGTATGAGTCAACGTGTTTGTTTTTATCAACATATTCCTTCAAATCCACCTTAAAAATTAAGAAATTACACGTTATCAGGAATGGACATTTGGACACGTCCATTACAAATTGACACGATGCCGAGTTAGTTCCATGTACTGGTCTTCCTTATAATTTCTTTTCCCAATATACGTTAAAGAACATGCGATGTTTTGTTAATTTGTTGGGAATAGGTTTTTGCTCTGCAATGGATGAACAGTGACCAGTGACGTCTGCCAAACAACATAGAATGCGTGATGTCAGGATTCCGCCAGAGTGTAATTGAGGTGTTCGCTCTTCTGGGCTGCTACGCATCATTGATTGATAGGTGCCGACGCTTCGAGGTTGCTTATGGGTCTCGTCTTCAAGGGTCAGGAGGTCTACCCTTGAAGACTGGGCCGATAGGTTGCTCCGAAACTTCGGTAACTATCAACCAGCATCCCGGAAGAATAAAGGCCTTAACAAAGAATGCGTTTGGAAAGCTTACGGCGTAGCACTTCCTTTGCTTTAGAACTGAGTCGCTTGTATGGAGTGCAGTTGTGATGATGACTCAAAAGACGAATGAATATTTGATGCAATAAAAGCCACCCTTCTACATTGATACATGACCTTGAACACAAGTGACTTAATGGAAGGGGAATTTACCGGGTCTTGAAGGGAAAAGGAGAGAAAGAAAGAAAAATTCTTAGTTTCCTGTGTTGAAACAGGAGGTGGAACTAATTATGCATAAGCTAACGGCGCTCCGTAGAATAATGTAAATTTCAGAAACAAACACTGCAGTTTTTCTTTCCTGTCTTTTCTTCTGCCATTTTATCCACATCTCCGTCCCCATGAGATGTTGCAGTTATGTTTCAGTACGAACGAGGGTGTCTTAACATCAAATATTGCGTAGCTGGAAATGGAAAGTGGATAAAACCAAATGGGTCCTTTATCTCTTTAGAGCGTCAGCATTTCTTTACTTTATCAATATTGTGACTTGTAGACGAACGGACATCAAACACGTGTCCTTTCCTTTAAATAAATAATCTTAAGTGGAAAACGTTACGGAAAATTCTCCTAGTGTCAGAAGTCATAAATGTAGCACGTGTAGCATATTGCCCGGCGTGGCAAAACTCTCGGTAACACTCAGTTAGTACCGTAGACCAAATTTTAATTTCGGTTCACATAATTATAACCACTCTAATCCTATGGAGCAAACTGCTTCTTGAGGAGCTGCTAGTGGCCCACCTATCCCTCTCTGCATGGATCCCACAAGTTTTTCTCGTTCCCCAGGCCTCTCCTTCATTTTTCATGAAGCTAAATTTTCACTTGTCGATTTTCTTGTACAATTGGGATATTAAGTACGAGAGTTTTGAAGGGTGTACTAAGAACTGTGTCAAAAATCTCCTCAGGGACTGTGAAAAATCGCAGACAATCAAGATGCAAGTGTCAAACCCATTACTTCTCTCTGTAGAGTCATCCAGTTACTGCTAAGCTAATCTTCTTAGCGGAACGTCGATTTAAATCATGGTTACTAGTAGGACGCTGTTATACTGCTGTTTTGTGGTCCCTAGCGGTCCATGTTAGAAACATATTTGATACTGCTGTACTTTTATCGAAGTTCGTATGCCTGTGTATAGGTAATGGCTTCCGTTATATAATTATCAATCCTAAGAGCGGCTATCGCAACAGTTTTCTGCTATTTTAGTTTCGTATGTGTATTTGTTGTACTATGTGGTTATTGCTGCTTTTTTACTTTAGATGCCAGACTGCTGGCTAGAAGTAAGTATTCGGAAGGTTCTGCGACCGGCCATCTCAACACAGGGTTTTCTTGGTTTCTCTGTGCCTAAAAGCAAATGCTGAGATGGTTCCCAAGATTCCAAGTTGCCACTACGTGCTTCTCATATAGTGCTCCCAACTCTAACTTAGTAGTAACCAATTTCATGTTTTGTATACATGTAAAATAATCACTGCCACCGGGTAACAACTCAATTGCAGTAAATTATTATTATTATTATTATTATTATTACTATTCCCGGCCAGTGCTGGTACAATATGAAGTTACAGGATTATAACTCTCCTCCAAGTTTTTTTTTGCCAGTTCATTACTTACTTGTGCCGTACAATCAGGGCTAGTGAGAGTGTTGTTAAGTTACTCGTGAGGAGACAAAACATTGATCTCAGGGATGAGGAGCGCGACGGAATTTATTTATCAGAATAATATGTAACTGAACACAGGATTATCCGTTTGAATCAAATGTTAAAAAGCACGCGAAAAATATAGGACCATCTGTTTTTAAGAGAGGGATAATATTGAAAACATGCGAAAATGTGAAGATTTTCATTACGTTCAATCTTTGTTTGTAGTTTGTTTGCTTCGTTTTCTATTTTATCGATTCCAGTGTTTGTTTAATTAATGGGTTTAACACTTTTCAGTCTCAAATTCATATAAATATTATTCGATAACTCAGTGTACCTCGAAGACAAATGTCCATATCGTAGATAAATCGGTTAATGATTTTTTTATTGGTACTATTCAAATATTCTTCCAAATTTGTAAGGAAAAACCCCCTGACAGTTTCCATCTGTAACTGTGGTCGCAACAGAGAAAATATCCACTGATTCATTCCTTTATAGAACTTGTGGTGATCAGATATATTACCAATTAATGGCAGGGGTGAATAAGTAGTTGGGAGGAGAAGCCCAAGGAAACGTTTTTAACCGTTTCGAAAATAATTTATCAATAGCGACTGATCCCAAATTGTACCCCCAAGATAGTAAATTTTTTTAAAAGAATTTTAACGATGGTTGCTTTTACTTGGTGAGCCTAGCAGCGGCAACGGCTTTACTATTACAGCTATTTAAAGTGTCTGCAAGAAATATATTCACTAATATACATATAGACCGGGAGGGTCACTTTGATATCGCGATTTTACTCTATATACACTGTGAATATTAATAGTTGTGGGAATGCAGCCTGTTTTACGCAATGAAACTTTATTATTATTTTCAATGTAAAAATATAATTTTATTTTATTTTTGGCGCTAAATGCACACTAATCCCAGCACAGAAAATAATGTGCTGAAGAGAATGTGAATACAACGAAACTGTTCACATACTGTTGCACTGTCATTTAGAGAGAATAATTTTTTCTGAGAATCATAGCGGAAACATAAATGTAGAGTGCGAGCAAATCGAGAATTTATAAATTTTATAAACAGCAAGTAACTACAGTTACTGCCACGCTTGAAGTGTTAAAGTGGGGAAATTCCTGCCGTCAAGACATCCACCTCAGCTTTAAGTAAAACTAAAAGGACAGACAATGCACGTATAACGTAACATTGAGGCGCGTTCGTGCAACCTTTATTGCAGCGGAAAAGCAATAAGTATTAGATATTCTGAGTGTGTGTCGATAACCTGACTTATCAAGTACGCAACGCGCGTGCGCCATATTGTCATCTGTAGTCTGTCTGGATCTACAGTATTTTTCTATATTGTCTCAAAAAGGCAAGCTTTTCGGTAAAAAAAGTTTTCTCTACGACGTTTGTCTGAAACATTTTTCATTCTAAGAAAATGAGCGAAATGTGATTATAGATCTTCATGTAAAATACCCGTTATTCTAGTATGATTTTATGAAACTGAAATTTCTGACAGATTTTCTAAACATAGTCAAATATTAAATTTCATAAAAATCCGTTCAGTGGGAGCCGAGTTGTTCCATGAGGACAGGCGGACATGATAAAACTAGCAAGCAGTCTTTTTCGCAGTATTGCGAAAGCGCTTAGAAACACCTACTTGGTTTAGCATATTAATTACATAGAGTAAAATCATTTTTCAAAAGCTAACATTTGTACATTAGTATTCTGTGGATGTTATGTTGTGTCCAGTGTCAAGCTATTTTCCCAACTATTTATCCGTCGGCACGCCGTAATATATCATAATGAATGAATCTATACCAACCCCACTCTTACAGTCTCAGATCTGCTTGCTAATAATTCCTTATCTGGTCAAGAATTCCCATTATTTTATGAAACTCGATAATTCATCACCATTTTCAAAAACTTCATCAACTTTCTTCAGTTTTGAATGAGACTATCCAATCCAAACACATATATCCTATTCCTGTAAATCCATTTTAATGTCATCCTCCAATATATGCCTGTTTCTTCCAATCAGTCTCGGACCTTCGCGTTTTCTCGCCGAACTCCTGCATTTATTTCTCTTCTCTCCCATGACTGCCCCAAATACGCCAGAAAAATTAAACTTCTATGAAGCAAAACTGGCGGCCACCACAATCACTCGGCTGTCTTTATCGTGACTGTAATGGAAGCTCTGACTACTAGACAATGACAAGTCGGCTATTCCCTGCTTTTATCTTGCGTTTTCTGTCGCGCCAGCCGCATTGTTTGCTGATGGAATTGTGACAGGATGGTCATGTAACATTACATGCGGAGCGAAGTTGTATTGTTACTCTACGTGTGCCTGTTATTCCTGCCTTTTGTTGCACCAGATGGAAGGGATGTGGCAAACCCAAAAAGGAAATTGAAATATACTCTCTGTTCCTTTATTCTTGCCTGAGTTAAGTTTGCATTCAGTCCTTGCGAAACATCGAATGCTGGGATGATTGCCATACAGTATGAAGAAATGTTTGTCTGTGGCTGCCATAAGTCTTCAGAAAGCAGAGGTCGGTGCTTTACTATTTGGCAGTAGTTTTAGGATGACTGTGAAGTACATACCTTTCTTTTTACCGGCGCTGAACTTTGGTGTTCTAAGAACACAGTGTTCAATTCGCCTAGGTTAATGCGAAGTGCTGTATGCAGAACGAATGCAGAGAAGTGACAGTTGGTACTTGCACGTCTGGCTTGATATTTGGGGCCCCTTTCTGAGACCTGACCCGACTCGACCTCGGATCGGAGCACCGCAGTGACGGTGAATGAGCGAGTTGTGAGGGGAGAAGACGTATTACCCTCAAGGGTAGAATTCCTCTCATCCCACCCATACTGTTTCGTATATACAGTTCAGAAGAGTAGAAATGCAACAAATTACACGAGACTTCGTATTCGTATAATAATTTAATATGCTGTATTTTCTGCAGAGGTTACATTTCGAGGAATGAATGAAAAGAATTTACGACAAAGGGGAAACCCTGCGGTTTTTTTATTTATTTATTTATTTTATACTGACGCATGTGTGTACAATACTGTAGGTGGGATTTCACGTCCTGAATTTCATGACTGTGAAGAATGTGACGGCATGTAATTTGTTGAACAGGTACCAATATTATGGAGAATTCTGCTGCCACTAGACCTCACGAAGTTACTTTTCAGAAGACCTTACTCTTAATGCAGGTCAACAGTTACTCTTGAATTACTGCACGAAATTGTTTTATGTGCTGAAGATAATTTCTCGACGGATGAGAAATCCTAAAATATAAAATGAAATTGTGTCATTTTATCTTCTGAGTTACGACACCATAAACTATAACAGACAGATACCAAGGCTGCGGGGCAGCAGCTACCACAGTCTTTAGTGCTGTGTATGAAATGCAGGCGGTGTGACATCCCGGACTTAACGTCTGTACCTACATGACATCAAAAGACAGAGGACCACAAAGTTAAGCTACACAGCACAGGCAATGTACATATAAAGTAACACTGAGGCGCGTTCGTGCGACCAGTGTAGCAGTGGAAAATCAATAAGTATTACATATTCTGAGTGTGTTGGTAGACTTAGGTATACAGCATGCAATGCGCAAGCGTCATATTCTCATCTCTTGTTTGCCCGGATCGACATTATTTTTCCACATTACCGCATAAACGGAACGATTTTCGTAAAAAAAAATATATTGAGCCTGAAATGTTTGTTTTGATTTCTACGAAGTTTTTCTGTAACCTTTCTCATTCTACGAAGAACTGAGCAAGAATGGTCAAAAATATATATTGGTCTTCATGCAAAGTACTCGTTACTATTGTCCTATTTTAATGACACTTGAATTTTCTTCACATTTCGAAAAATACTCATATAAAATTTCATCCGTTCAGTGCGAGCCGAGCTGACAGACGGACGGACAGCGGAAGGACAGGCGGACAGATGGACATGACGAAACTAATAGTTGCTTTTGCAAATTTGTGCAAGCGCCTCAAAACTTAAGTAACATCGGCTAACGCAAAATAATATAGGCTGTAGTATAATATTGTTTTAAATGCAGGAACCACGTCAAGGTAGATGACAAATATAAGTTCATATGAACGTTCTTTTGAGTGTTATTATTCCGTCATCTGTTATGTCTAGTCTGTGGCTAAAAACATGGGCGCATATAGAAATTAATTGAACATTTGTATGAAAATAGTTAGCAGGGAAATGCAAAGTGCTTTGAGAAAAGACTACCAGAGAGACACTTTTTCACCATAAATTCTTGCGGTTGAAATCCTGTCTTCATTGTATGTAGCAGGCGTTGGCTGCCTGAGTGGTCACACGATTAGAAAGTACAAAAAATTACGACTGAATTGAAATAAAGTTTTCCATATAATTTTCAAGGTAAGATGACATTTTTATAATGGAAATATGCTCCATATGTTCTTAATTTTAGCAACACATTGAAATGAGAAATAGTCTGATGTTTCGGCTGCTTCACCTACGCTGGTTAAGAGACTATTCAGGCTTTGAACCCAGGAAGATTCTTTGTTTAAAACGCAACCATTGTAGCCTACATACTGGGCTTTCTCGTCTCTTATATCTACCTTCGTAAAGATATGTTGTTACTAGTATATCACACTTGATTTAACATTTAAAACTTGTGCCATTTGCTGTCGATTTAACATTTAAAAATTCTGCCATTTGCTGTCAGAGTTTATTTACATGTTTTTATACTACAAAAACAACTATTATTCCTTGATTTCAAACTTTCGTCGTGTTGTGAATGTTGTATTCTTTCTTTTGGGTGATTCCACGGCGTCCGAAATTTATGTATCGGCGTTTAGGAACACTCTGTTCCATCTTTAAAGGTCCTCTTGTTCACCCAACCTATAAAGGCGGAACAGATAGAGTGTTCCGAAACGTCGGCACATAAAATTCAGACGCCAAGGAGTCACCCAAAAGAAAGAATAGAACCTTATGCGTATTGGACCGTGCATCATCTTGATATTTGAATAAAGGTTGACCAACTTGATGACACTTGCTTTATTATCTACTGCTCAACATGTTTCGGATGTTAATACATCCATTTTCAGGAGCTTGCGACTACCTCTGTCATTACGGCACATTACAGCCTACACAATAACGCACCAAGTAGTCGCAAGCTCCTGAAGATGGATGTATTAACATCCGAAACATGTTGAGCAGTAGATAATAAAGCAAGTGTCATCAAGTTGG
>Ga0123352_10019030_pt1 | contig 10948 bp, 7 predicted proteins | sample TergutLab28metaG_FD_89700 | JGI IMG/M metagenome (GOLD analysis project Ga0123352, IMG submission 89700) | Labiotermes labralis P1 segment gut microbial communities from Petit-Saut dam, French Guiana - Lab288 P1 | ecosystem: Host-associated > Arthropoda: Insects > Digestive system > Gut ... | reverse complement strand
GGGGGGTGGGTGGCGCCCAAATTTTTAGGAGCACAGGGAAGGGGGGAGGGTGTGTTGCCCAACCCAAGGGTGGCTTCCCCCCCCCCCCCCAGGAAATATTCCCTTTACGCATTTATGTTAGAGGCCGAGTAGACCTCTGGGCCTTACTGCGGCCGGAAGGATTGTGTCAATAAAAAATTCGGGAATCCAACCCGCGACCTTCCGGACTGTAGCGCAGTGCCTCAACCAACTGTGCCACCGTTTGCCCCGTAAATAAATAAGCCATTAACATTATATGAGGTCGAAACTGAGACTCTTGAATGTTAAACTAGGTAAAAGATATATTTAGCACTATAATTCAAGGGTAAATTGTCCAATAAAAATATTACGTATCTTTTTTTTTCAGGGAAAATTTGCGTACCACAAAGTGCCTTGGGGCCGTGTCAGACTATGGCATCGGAAAGCGAACTTCACGTAAGCTGCATTGCTGCTCGCGACAGGTATGTTTACTAGTGAGAGCTGTGGAACAGAAATTCTCTACGTTAGTGACAGAAACTCTCATCTCTTGTTATTGGTAATGCAGATTAGGCTATAATTTCCTTTGTTGACAAGGCACTGTACAACTAACGTTAACTGTAGGGAGACGCCAGCAGATGGCTGTTTTGCCGAAATGTCACACACAGAATACACTCACATGGTTAGTTTAATATTTGTGAACAATTTACGTCGTTTAGGGAATGGAAATTGTTAAAACACCTGGTAAGTTAGAATTAGTATAATTAATACAGCACTACGTTTTAATAAAATAGACGATGGACAGGTCCATAAAGGTAACTAGTTTAGTTGAGATATAGTTCAGTTGAAATATAACTTAATTGAGATATAGTTTAGTTGAGATAGAGTTTAGTTGAAATATAGTTCAGTTGAGACATATCTTAGTTGCGATATAGTTTAGTTGAGATAAAGTTCAGTTGAGATATAACTTAATTGAGATATAGTTCAGTTGAGATATAGTTTAGTTGAGATATAGTTTAATTGAGATATAGTTCAGTTGGGATATAGTTCAGTTGAGATACAGTTTAGTTGAGATATAGTTCAGTTGAGACATAGCTTAGTTGCGATATAGTTTAGTTGAGATAAAGTTCAGTTGAGATATAACTTAATTGAGATATAGTTCAGTTGAGATATAGTTTAGTTGAGATATAGTTTAATTGAGATATAGTTCAGTTGAGATATAGTTCAGTTGAGATACAGTTTAGTTGAGATATAGTTTAGTCAGAACCTTGTATAGAAATATCTACTAAGATGTATGTAACCAGTCGGGCATGATTCACATGCATGGTGGTTACTGTACTTGTGTTTATCCTCTCGTCCATGTCATTGAAATCCTCATGCTACGTGCACAGAAATGTAATGCCAAGCTTAACATTTTGTTAATTTCAAAGAATCGATTGCTTGGACAAGGTCCAAAATGGGGAAGCAGACTTCGTGCCTGTCGAACCGGAGGACATGTACATAGCATCCAAAATAGCTCATCAACACTTCATGATATTCAAAGAAGTTCGAACCAAGGAGGAACCTGACGGTGAGTGTCCCTATTTGTTTCAGACTATCGATCTCGTACTGCTAATGGAAAATTACAGCAACAGGCATTATTGTGCTGTTATTCAAATTCAGTGTCTAACGATGTGCTAACACAAGCCGTAATTTGTAAAAGGATCTTTGTATAGTGGGTAGGCTATGGAATGGATCATCTGGGGTTTGAATCCCTGGTAGGGTATTTCTGTTCTGTAATTATTGTCACATTGTGTGATTACAGATTTTGAGTTACATTATACATGGGGTAACAACTTTATTTAGTTTTGATCATACGATAAGTTTCTTCCCGAAGATGGCGCAATAAGCGCCGAAATATGAAGGAAAGTATTGATAATAATACACGTATTTTATTTTATATATTCATTTTGTTGATATATTAAAGTCGCAACTACTATAAGAAGAAATGCACGGAGTGGAAAGCTTTAAGATCATTTCCATCTAGTGCGGAACTTTAAGAAAGATCGGAACTCTATCTCCATAAACAGACCAAAACCGTCACTGTCAATCTATTATTAATTATGGGAGTGGAATGAGACTCAGTCCTTTTGTATTGCTGCTTGAACAGGGCCTTGTGTACCAGCAGCACTTGAAAAGGGCATTATAGAGCATTTATGTAACAGTAAGTGGCAAAACAGAACAGAAAGTTGTCACAGAAAATCCTTCCTCTCTGCCACTATGTCCACCACAAATCATGCCTGTAGTAACCGGAACTTAATGTTGAAGATCTGCGATGTTTCTGTATTAAAATCGATGCAGCTCTGATGGGCCGTAACCACAGGGTAACGGACTGTTTCTCGCAGCAGAACCCGAAGGCTCAAATCTGCCATAATTTAATGACATGATCCATCCATCTCCTATCTTCATTGTCGATCTGCCTAAGTCCCCAAGATATGCTCCTACAAAATTACTGTACAATAAAACAAGAGAGCAGATATTATTTACTTGAACTTTATCCAAGTTTCCTGTACAAGTGTACGGTTGATAGCAGATATCAGACATTTTTTATGTACACGTGTGAGCCCTTTTTAAACGGCAATTGTTACAATTTTACATTCTTTTTCAATATGCTTAACATGATATAAGATGTTCATTAAAGTGAAAGACGGCTACCAGTCCTCCATGTTCCACTGCTTTCCAACCTGACCCACTTATATGCTTGTTTCCAAAGACTGAGGCCCTCCAGCAGCATTAAGCCAAAGGAAAATGACACTGACAATCAAAAGTGTGACTCTTTAAGATTTGTGTAAATATTTTGTGATGTTACTTTAACCTTGTGGGCTGGGATAGCTCAGTCGGTGTAGCGACTCGCTACGGGCTGGACGGTCGGGGGATAGAATCCCGGTGGGAGCAAGATTTTCCGCACCCATCCAGACCAGCTCTGGAGCCCACCCAGCCTGCTATACAATTGGTACCGGGCCTTTCCCGGGGGTAAAGCGGCAGGGGCGTGGTGTTGACCACCCACCCCATCTAGCGCTGAGGTTAAAGAAAGAGTAGAGCTCTACTCCTACTCCGCCTCTGGACCTCCATGGCCTGTTCTAAGGTGACCTTTACCTTTATTTTAACCACTTGGAAAGTGAAATTTATTTTATTTTATTTTTTCGAAATAGCATCATCTCATCAGAAGGTTTCCGGTCTTTGCCCACTTATCCTTTTGACAAAAGAAGAAAAAATGAAGACGATTATGGAGTAGACTAATTGGGGGAATAATATTGACAGGAAAAACGAAAGTACACAAGCAGGAACCGTCCCACTGTCACTTTGTCCACCACAAAATCCCACGTGGACTTGCCCGGCCAAATTTATATATATTCTATATACGGGACGTAAAAAAATGCTTGAACAAACTGCAGCGGTGAATCCTTCCCAACGCACCAACACAAAAGGGGAAAATTTCGTTTCTGCAAACAACTAGTTTTCGAGGTACAGCCAAACAGCTTGTTTGACCAATGATCGTACGTCCATGCGTGCAGTGGTTCAGTCGGAAGATATTTTGAGCATTTGTTGTGAATTATGACCAGGTAAACAACAACAATAACAACTCAACAGTTATTAAATTTTGGACGTGTATTGTAATTATTTAGCCAGTTTTAAGTAAAATATCACATATTTAAGGTGTTTATTGCTGATTTTAATATTTCAGTTAAACTAAAAAAACCATTCATTTCCGTATATAAATTTATATGACCTTTTTTATTTGCGTTGTGAAAAACTCACTCATACTGTTTGTCCAAGCATTCTAGATGCACCCCGTGTAAAGTTCCAGATCCTACCTTACAGAAAACGAACCCCGTATTTAGTACAAAAATCAATCAATTAATGGAATTTTTGCTAGCGTCTATATTTAAATAGAAATTTCGACAATAATAACACAAAAATAATTAGAACTAGAAATCGATGAAGTTGACAAGATATTACTTGTCTAGGATCTAGATAGCTTCTAAATTTTATAAAATGAGAGGCCCAGTGCACAACAATGTCAGGAACTACATGGTCAGGACAGACTCAGTAACATACCAAGTCCTATCTAATCTGCTTTTCCGTAATTTACGGTGTGATATTTCTTCAGAGGAATTCCGTTACGAAGCAGTGGCTGTGGTCCATAACAACCTGTCCATCAGCAGTCTGCAGGATTTGAGAGGACTCAAGTCCTGTCATACTGGAGTCGGCAGAAATGTGGGATACAAGATTCCAATCACGAAGGTAAGCAGACATTTGGAGACATGCATCTTCTAATATATGACGTCCTGTCGGATGGGACTTAGCTATCATTCGGAAGCATTTCCTGCAGATGTGCACCCACAATTTTTCTTTGGGGTACGGGGACTGGTCCTGAGGGTATATATATTTTTTATTTTAAAAATTACATTATGAAAATATGTCATAAATATAGCTGCATCATAAATTTGGTTGCAACAGCATTTATCCATCTACATATGGCGCTACAGCCCCTTCGGGGCCTTGGCCTCCCTCATAAGACGCCTCCATTCATCTCTATTTTCAGCTCTTCTCCTCCATCCTTTTATCCCCAGCAGCTGTAATGCATCCCTCTGGACCACATACACCCATCTGTTTCTTGGTCTTCCCACTGGTCTTGTGGTGTAGAAGTTTCCGTTTAAAACCTTTTTTTGGAATCCTTTCTTCTTCCATTCTTATTATGTGACCTGCCCATCCTAATCTTCTAATTTTAACGTCCTCCACGATGTTTGGCTCATAGTATAAACTGTACAGTTCGCTGTTCCGTCTGGGACGCCGGCGTCCCCCGCCATGTATTCTTCGCAGTATTTTCCTTTCAAAAGGCAGCAGCATGTATACAGTACAAATACAACTGTATGGTTTACGAATAATTCACTTAATTTAAATCACATGGTCCGATTTTTTTGGATTTTGAGTTTTACCTCAGACCTCCTTTTCTTTTAATTTTCAAAATAATGCACTAGCCATCAACTGATTTCAGTGGTCAATTTCGAGCAAAACTTTTAATATAGGCATACCTACAAAATGTGTGTGTATGTTTTTATTTAATTTTGATATTGGAATTGGGGAGGGGGGGGGGTGCTGCCGTGCTGCAGTACCCATCTTCGGTCTCCAGGCTTCTGCATCTTGAGAGTCTCCATAGACCAAACTCGTTCTTGGACTACTCATGCTCGGCAATTTGAGTACGCAAGCCGCTCCGTAACGTCGTTAACACTTTACCAGTTGATACGGCGTTGTCTCAGAAGATATGGATCTGCACCAGCACTATTGTGAGGGTGTTAAATCTTGCAACCGCAATAGTCTAGCTAAAACGTTAAGGTTTAGCTCGATTGGAAGGAAAACACTGAAATTAGCGTAGGAACGCAGTCCACATACTAACTACTGCCCGGCATAAATGTACCGAAAGCGTATTTTGTCTTCCCCTAATGTTAAGATTGGTCTGTATATTGTTATTGATATAGGCATATGTGTGTGTATTCATGAACAGTTTCTTTATTTGAGGCACGTACTTCTGTTCATTGCACATGCAGGCCATCTGCCAATTCGCGTAACAGCTAATTTCGTAAGAGAATCTGAAGGTTAAAACACACTCTACCAAACACCGCCATTCGAGATGATCCCGAGCCAGTTTGAACCACTTCCCACCGTACATTTACAAATAATTTGCCTAACGTCTGTCTTAAGCTTATCCTCCCATCTTATTCTTCTCAGCTTTATAAGTGGAATTTTTTCCAATATCGTTAGGATTACGACTTATTTCTTTTCCACAGCTGAGGAAGATGGGAATTCTGAGTTCTTTGAACAATCCGGACCTCACGCCGCGGGAGAATGAGCTCCATGCACTCTCCGAGTTGTTCAGTCAGGCCTGTCTGGTGGGAAAGTGGTCCCTCGACCCCACCCAGAACCAAGCCCTGAGTAAGTTACGAACCATTCATCGCTGAAATATATTAATTCCTTGCTCTAAGAACTTTCACTTATCAAACTGTTATATTTTATACTGCATGTTGATTTAGTCCATAATATTAATTAACAAGACATTGAGGCGTGTTCACCTAACCATTGTTGCAGTGGAAAACAATAAGTATTACATATTTTGAGTGTGTGTCTATTGCCTTAGGTATCCAGCATGCAAAGCGCATGCCTCCCATTGCATTGTCATCTGTGGTCTGTCTGGCTATACCTTGTTTGTACACATACTCTCATAAACGGCACGAATTAAAAAAAAAACATTTTTGAACCAAAATTGTGTGTTTTTATTTTCTCTACAACTGATGTATGGAACATTTCTCATTATAAGAAGAATTCAGCGCAATATTATCATAAATGTACATACGGTGGGTATTCATGTACAGTAAGCGATATTAGTGTTAGATCGTAATTAAACGTCATTTCCCTCGAGAGATTTTCGAAAAATACTGAGATATCACATCTCACGAAAATCGGTATTTTGGGAGCTGAGTTGTTCCGTGCGGATGGACGGGCAGACAGACAGGCAGACAGACAGACAGATATGTATGACGAAGTTCTTCGAAATTTTTCGAAAGCGCCTACAAATTAATCACAAACGTATTCTGACAGAAATCTTAACTCATCATCCAGAAATTCGGTGTGATAAGGTACATTAAAAAGTACTCAGTCAAACAATTTTTGTGGAATAATATAAACAGAAGCGGAGCTAAGCGTTCTAAACTTATAGGATTCTGTATGACTGTATGTCCTAGTACGTAAATTGTGTAAGAAGATACTCTTTATGAGTTAGGAATTAGAACTGTTGCAATTTGGCTTGGCAAAGTTTCCGGTAATTGTAACGTCCCTACTGGAATGTGCAATGGTAAAAATTATACCGAGTGAATATAAGGAACTACAAATGTACCGCAGTCAGTGTCGACTGGCCTCCCTGATAAGCCGATAACCTTTTCTCGATCAACACAATTCAAAACTTACGTCGCAAGACCACTTATGTTTTTAACAGAAATATTCAATCACACTCGTTTAATTATTTATTGTGTTATTTTTTTAAAAACCTAATGTCAAAGAATTCTGGACTTAAATATTTTAGCATTTCATTTCAATAATGGGAAGCTAATCGGCCAGAAATCTATAAAATTTTGATCCTTTCTTCTATGATCTTCTCATGCCTTGTACATTAATCCCAATGGGGGAAAGAGAAATCGGTTTTCAAAAAATACGCCACAATTTCGAAGATAGCTTTTTCTTGTAATGAATCAGTTACCAGCACTTGATATGTTTTCGAAATACCAAAACAAATAGACAGTTATTTTGCTTCTTGGAACGACTTATTTTCCAAAAAACGAGATTCAGAACTCGCGTCGTTGAGACACTGGGATTGGTGTAGCTCTAAGAGTTCAACGCAGTCCGTTACCAACTTCCTTTGCAGTAGTCCGTTGAACCTGGAACCTGACGTAAGCGAGTCTGTTCGAATTGTATGTTCAGCTTTATGTTCACATGTCAGCTGTTTGCCACGGTTCTGTTGTTTTCTTTGTGTCAAATGTCTTGTAAAACAGACGTTGAAAATAATTGATAGTAGAAGACTGCCATTTTGTGGTCTATATAAACGAGGAGGGTTATGGTACCTGTAATGTTAATTTGTGGGTACATTCGGTTAGCTAGCAGTTAATTACATTTCCTTCTAGTCTTGAATGTAAAGTCTGCTTTGTGAACAATGTTCCACGCACACACCCGTTCGTCTATCAAATCATCCATTTAAAGTTAACCAAAATCTATCCACTCACCGAAATACTCAGTCGGTCCATCCATTATCCATCAGTTCAACTAGTCAGTCAGGGTCCAACAGTTATCCACCAATTCAGTGGAGTACAACATATCAGTGTCGTGTAGCGTCGTGCAATTATTACTAATCAGTTAATACTTCTTCGAAATGCCAATCGCCTCACAGAGATATTAAATAATAATTCAAATTGTCACTACTGTGTGGCGCCACCGACACGCATGCTAGGACCGCGACGGTGATTTCCACTTTTACTCAATAGATGTCGGTGGTGTACCAATTCCATTGTGTGGCATTACGGTGAATGTATATTTAACGACACTGTCAGACGCTGGGTGTAACTTTCATGACAGATGAAAGAAATGTGTTACGGAGCATTAAAGGATTAGTAATGATAGGAGAATGGCGAAGTAACACGACAAAATAATGCTCCATTGGTCGGGGGAGGAGTTAAAATCGACCATGGGCATTAGGAACCTTACGAAGTGGTCGATTTAAAAAGAAAGGGAAGAATGTTTGAACCAGTCCTTATTAGACGCACACCGATTTCCCCCACTCTCAACCCAGTTCTTTTATTTGCCCTCTTAAATACATCAGAAAAAAAACCATTCTTAGATAAAAAAATGGGGGGGGGGGTCTGCCCCCCTTTCCCGCCCCCAAGTTACGCCTATGAACCCAGGCCTCCGCGATGTAAATCTGAGATAGAGCACAGCCGTTGGAACTTGCACTTCGAAACAAATTTTAGTCCCGTCACACAGATTCAGTTTGTGTGTCGATGCTGCTGTCTATGGATGTTAGCCCATCTCCTGCTGTTTACAGAGACGCGGTACTCCAATCTGTGTGCGCTGTGTGAGCACCCCGAGGTGTGCGACTACCCGGACATTTACTCGGGCTACGAGGGTGCGCTGAGATGTCTTGCTCAGAACGGTGGACAGATCGCCTGGACCAAGGTGTACTACGTCAAGAAGCATTTCGGGGTATGTGACGAACAAAATGACAATTATAATCTCGGCCGGGTACCCCGACGTTTGTCGCCGCTCTCCTCATTTCACCGCTACAAACGCCGGGGTACCTCGATCAGACCGCGGCCTCCTTCTCTCCTATCGGTTCCATTTCATCGTTCACCAATCATCCCATCATCCGAAGCTATAGGCTCTAAAATGCCGACAGTAGAGATGTCGCCTTTCCAACCAAGCAAACATAAGGGGAAATGGAGGTATACCTCCATTCACTCTTAACTTTGGCTCCCGATGGATGTGAATGGTCTGCTTCACGCGCCGGCCATTTTGTCCTCGGGGAATAACTTCTGGTACCCATTAAATAGGAGACCGGGTGAGGCTCAAAGCACATTTGGACATTTAGGAGAAGAGAAAATTTTTTTACAACTGCTGGGAATCGAACCAAGATTCCTAGGTCGTTCGAGAGTATTACAATAAACCACAAAAATTACTGCCAGAAAGAGATGCAATTCAGCAGTCTCCATATTACAGTAATAATATATTTAATTGCAAATGGGCTGTCGCCCGGTGGCAGTGGTTATTATGCGCGTACATAAATATGAAATAAGGATCTATGAAATTTAAGTCGGGAGGGCTACATGAGAAGCATGCAGTAGCAAATTGGAGTCTTGGGAACCATCTCAGCATTCGCTTATAGACACAGGGAAACCAAGAAAAACCTGTGCCGAGGTGGCCGGTCGCAGGAACTTCCGGATACTGACTTCTAGCCAGCAATTCGGCAGCTAAAGTACGTAAGACAACAATACACTCACAGTACAACAGTACACATGAGGTAACAAAAATACAAAGAAGATAAAACACAATACACCAAAGACCAACTACAGTTAGCAGCAATGCTCATATTCCAAACTTTAACGCGAATTTGATGTTATGATGAATGATCTCTTCGCTGATGGTAATTACATGCAGACATTGAATAATATTAATGCAACAGATCGCCCACTTTCTTGTGTATTTCGATTTCTTATGCCACCAGTCGGATTACTGTCTATTATGACAGGATTTTCCTATTTCCTCAGTGTCTCCAGCCCAATATCAGAAAGATACTGCGCAGTCAGCGGCGTAGTAAGTCTTACGGCAGGTCCACAGCCATTTCCAAAGCGAGTTCTCCATACTGTGCAATCTAGTGCTTCCTCTTTAAGTTCCTGTATCTTCTCGTTTCCTTAAGATCGTCCAGAATCTCCCTACGTTTTCTGCCTCTTCTCCCGTCCTTCCTATTTTTCCTTCAATAACGTGCTGTAGAAGGCAGCTCCTACGCCAGTTGTAACCAATCCAGTTAACCTCCTTTCTTTTTACCATACGCAGTAGACAGTCAATCAATTACACGCAGTTAATGGCAATTTTGTCCCTTTAAACAAAACGCTGTGAAGATGTAGTTGGAAGTGGCTTCATACCTCCACATATTCTTAACCTCTAACTAAATCGAAGTCAGCTTCACGTCCCGTGAGCTCTATCCTCGGAGAAAAAGTCCTTGGAACTCCTTAGAAGCTAGATATGTCCTTAGCGGTACAGGAGAGAAATCTCTCTTCACTCCACAGGGAATTTAGCCCACAATCCTCGGCCATGAAGCGGGTAGCCTTGTCTCTGTACCGACTAATGTGTCTTATGTTTACTGTTGGGAGAAGCAGAGACAATTCTGCGCCACGCCGGTTGCTCAACATACCTACCGCTTGAATCATCGTCCTTGTTGCTTTGTGACACTGAAACAATGGGCTAGATGCGCATGCGAGACGTGTTGCTACTACCCATTCTGAAAGCATACGCACAGAGCACTCGTATTCGACACGCTGCTCGAATTACTTGATGGTTTCAGTCCATGTATTAGTAGAATATCATTTCGCCTCTACCAATAGCAATCCAGTAGTCCCATCTATAGCCAAAACGTCCCTCGCCAGACACCTCCAACACCCGCCGTGTTTACTGTAACTATTAATGTTACTAAAACTAAAACTAAACTAAACTCCGTGGCCTTAGTCCGCACGCGAACTATACCGACAGGGCGGCTGCCGCCGGTCGGCGAAGTTAGTGTCAACTTTTGCGGATAGAGGGGTGTCACGTGGTCAGCGCAACGGGTCCCCACAGCCGTTAATCTCTGTTTTCTAGACCTGGAGCCGCTACTTTTTTCATT
>Ga0123352_10019028_pt1 | contig 10949 bp, 6 predicted proteins | sample TergutLab28metaG_FD_89700 | JGI IMG/M metagenome (GOLD analysis project Ga0123352, IMG submission 89700) | Labiotermes labralis P1 segment gut microbial communities from Petit-Saut dam, French Guiana - Lab288 P1 | ecosystem: Host-associated > Arthropoda: Insects > Digestive system > Gut ... | reverse complement strand
CATAAGATTGGTTCCTTCTTCAGGTAACAAGTGAGTGGAAAAATGTATTCATCTGAGCCGGTTGGAAAATATTTACTGAAAATTTGAGCAACTTGCATCACTTTAACATGCACCGTATTACAATTTATACCAAATAACTTGTATATCTGGTACAGGTGTAATATATTACTTAATATAAATAAATAGTTGTGTACGTCCTTCTATATCTGGGCCATGAATATGTTCATTTTTTTAGCTCCAAAGCAAGGAATTTCTATCTTACAGATAAGAATGTGCCACTTTTATAAGAATGTAGATAGTTGTGGTACTGTACCTGTATTCAAAACGATGAGATAGATACATAGTTGAAGGTGTACGATGGGAAAGAGAAGAAACATTATAGAGGAAAATGGTGCTAATACGAAGATAAAAGAATAAAAGCGGTGACCAAAAGAAACGTCAAGGGAGGTCCCCAGATACCCAGAGCTCTTATTTTCGCCACTCAAAAAGATATTTTCCTACTTTCTGTCTTTGTTTAGATCATAAATCATTTGGCAAGAACACAATGCGGTAAGAACATAGCGTGGGAGACATGCAAAGAACGAGAGAGGGCTCTGAAGGGAACACGACCCGCCGGCAAAAGACCCTCTCGTCCTACATTTATTATTCCTCAGACCCAAAACTGCTGCGTTGTTGTTGTTATTGTTGTTGTTGTTGTTGTCTTCTTGGTCGTCGTCTTCGCGTCCTCGTAATTTTGTTATTAGTATCAGTGTTAACATCACAGGTACAAGGTAAGGGCAAATTTGTCCCCCTCCTCCCCATGAAGGCGTATGGGGGGAGTAGAGATGTAGCTTCACTCATTCTTAACCTTAGCAGTATAAGAAGGCTAGTTGTCCATTTCAGGCTCCGGCCGCTTTACTCGCAGAAAAGGACCCCCGTACCCACTGTAGGTTGTGCGGACCCCAGAAAAGGTCTGGACTGGCCCAAGAAATTACTTGTTGCTATTGTAATTCGAACTCCAGACCCTCCAGTCTATCGCGAATCATAGTTACTACGTTATCCCGACCCCATATTATTAGCATCATAATCATCATCATCATCTTAAATACTTGTTACGATGTTAGTAATACATCACTTCTTACAGAGGTTTTATGTTACGGGTAAATATGTAAGCAGAATATATAGGTATATTATGAAGACAAAATATTCATTTACATAAATGTAATGAACTTGGGTATCTAGAGACATACTGGCAAATTTCAAAGTATTTGTACTGAATTTATTAAGTGGAACCATCTTTACACAACATACAAATAACAGTTGCAATTCTACAACTGATGATGGCCGAACAAGACCGAAACATGTCACTTAATTAACTAGTTGTAGATTTGCAGCTCTTATTTGTATGTTGTGTAAAGACGGTTCCACTTAATAAATTTGTTACGGGTACACAGCGGGATGGAAAAAATCCAATTCAAATTTGTGCTGAAGTTAGGAGAAAGCTAGTTCTGGAAATATTCTTTATTTTTCAATCTGAAAAATTTTATCCCATCCTCCACATTTTGAACTATGTAGCCAGAATATACACAGCACAATTTTTGGCACCGATTGCTTATGGATGCAAGAGTATCTCTTACTCTGACGAAAGAAAGTAAAATATAGGCATCTGAAAACAGAACACTCGTGGTAATATTTGGAACTAAGACAGAAAAATGTGTAGTTTTGTGTGATGTTAATAGAGAGAGAAATATTGCTTCAAATGTAGGAAGGTTAATTAACCTTTTGACGCCTAATGTCAACTATAGTGGTCGTACCGCACCGCTAATCTCTAAAGTTTCATTTTATATATTTATTCAACAAATATAGGTATTGAATATTTTAAACACGGTATATACTCTCCGTTTTTTTCTGTTCAAAATGCAGTTTATATCATAATTCTAACGTATTTGGTTCCTGTATTATTCACATTTTATTCACATTTTGTATACAGAATGTGCTAAAATTTAAAAAAAATAATTCCGACGCCAAAAGGTTAATTATGAATTGGAAGGGTAGCAGAAGGATGTAGTAATAATGGATATCAAAATAATATCCCGGCATTCGCCTGGAAGGCTCAAGGAAAAGCGAAAAATGCCACACGTACAACAATTGCCCAATTAATATTCGAAACTTACATCGTAAGGAAATTTTACAGGAAAATTAATTAAATTATCTCTGTAAATTTGAACAACGAAAAACTCCATGGTCGAAGTAGGCCAGTTACTGTATCATCAGAGGAACAAATCATTGAGATTAAAATAGGTTATTCATGTCGCTAGAAAAGAACAAAAATAGACAGTAAGTGCAAAAGTACGGCGGCAAAGTTTCTTGTAAAATGTTCACTTTGAAGTTCAACAAAGAGTTGTGTGGCTAATACTATGATAGTAAGAGGGGAAGAGGTTGTGAGAATGGGAGACTGACAGACCAACTAGGATTGCTGTACACACTCCGATTCCCACACAGTTCCCCACAACAAATATTTTGTTTCTTTTGTTGCTTCCAACTAAGTCTGTCAGAGAAAACTGTTTGGAAAGTTAGTCAAGAGAATAGGAGTTTACGCAAATATAAATATTTACTCTTCACTGTTTTCCTTAAAACTTTTTTGTTATAACTACTGTTCTTTTTTAGATTGTATCCTTGCCAGTTTAGATTTGACAACAATGGGGAATCAGCTCAACCTTCAATTGGTGTGGCCTTGGCTATAGTGATTATGAAAAATTTAGTTTTGTGTTCACAACTGTACTTATGTGTTTTGCTTTATGAAGAATGTACTGAATGAGAATTTCTTCCGTGAAAGAGGCCACTAACGTTATAAATTACGCGCAAATCTACAGTCGAAGGTATTTCAGTTCTTCCATGTTCAAATTAAGCGGTTGCAAGTAGCCTAATTTGTGCACAATTGTTACACGCTGTACGGATGGGGATTAATTCCTGGAATATGAACGGTTTCGTCCGTTTCATCACGGCGTCCGAACAGACACTTAGGTGCATCCAACTTTTTTCAAGTTTGTTGATTCGGGTAAAATGTCCGAAGCACTACCATCTGCTGCCAAGATTAAAAAGACTTGCAGCTGTATCCCTATCAACCACGTCTTCAAATACGGACACAATTTGACCTTACTTATGTGCAGTAGCCAGTTTCGATAAATATGCCCCCAGCGTCCCGTCAGAAATTTTGCCCTTACGACAAATGGAAACAAAATCTAAGTATGTATTTCAAGGCTGTAAAAAATTACATTTATATAATTAGTAAAGGTAAAGGTAAAGTGATCCCATTACAGGCCCGGTGTGGCCCAGAGGGTGGGTAGAGTTATAGCTCTACTCTTCCATGACCGCGGCACTAGAAGGGGGTGAGTGGTCAGCAGCACGCCCCGGCCGCACTTTACCCCCGGTAAAGACCCCGTACCCATTTTATAGGAGGCTGGGTGGGCCGGTCTGGACGGACGGAAAATCCCGTCCCCACCGGGATTCGATCCCGGATCGTCCAGCCCGTAGTCAGTTTTTATACCAACTGAGCTACCCGGCCCACTTATATAACGAGTAAGAAGCTTGACATTTAAAGCCACTTACAAAATTTTATAACCACAAGATTCTTCGGAACGGGTTATAAAATGGGTCTCTCTATGTCTTCAGGAATTTTGCTGAATTGGGAAAAGAAATTATCACTGTATACAATTTACACCCTCACAACATAAGTCAGTTAACGCACAAGCCCATTTTAAGTTACTTCATTCCTTAAGTCCATAAACCGTCCTAAATTTCTGCGAGCCGCTGTGTGTTGTGAAGACGAAAGGCTGTAAACATGCCGCTCCAGCTATTGTTGTTGCGCTCCATTAAGCAAGGATATTGGATAAAGTGCTGTAGTTATTGAGACCCGCACAAACAGAAAGGGGAAGACAACCGAAAATGGCCTACTTAAATTGGAAGGCCCATTTGAAGGACAGCAATATTAAAAAAAAAAAAAATGTCATCTCCGTAAACGGTCCAAAGATATTAAATGTTAGAGCAAAAGTTTATAATGAACAACATTAAAAGACTAACTGCACGGAGTGCGCGCTTCCTGAGAAACAACATTCCTTCAGTTAATTAAAATATTAGCCGCTTCGTATAAAACCTAAAGGTCAATACAGTTTTCACAAGATACATGCATTGTTGTCCCTTCTGAGCTCGATAAGACCAGTCCACATCCTCCTGGGTTCTTTCTTTAAGGTACATTTTAATATTACCCTCCCATCTACTCCTAGGTTTTCCAAGTGGTATCATTCTTTAAGGCTTCTCGATTAAAGTTATGTGCACACTCCGCAACCATGTCATGTCCATTTAATTCTTCTTTGTTTGATTATCCAGCAATATAACACGCAAGTCAATGCATGATTTTTCCAGCCTTTCTCTTTCCTTTTCCAAGTGTCCACCTAATAACATTACTACTTGCAACACTTCTAATTAAACATTTCTCCTTTCGGGTAAACCTATCCATGATAAGGGTTAAATTTTACGTTAAGATGAAACGCAGTAACAGGGCATGAGGGTTTCGTTACTGATTATATGTGACGCAGCTCTTATAACGAGCTGCTGCAGTTAAATGGGGCAAATTATTCACATGTGTATTAAAGTGCTGAAAGTGGAAAATCAAAATAAATGAGTCCAAGTCAACGTAACTTACTTTCACGTTACGACGCGATCCCAGACTACCAATTTTTTTTAATAATGTAGAAATACCCTCATAGCCACAACTGTAAAATATCTTGGATTGCATTTGGACAATCAGCTATACTGGAAGGAATATATCAACAAGAAACGAAAACAGATGGACCTACGACACAAAGAAAGCTATTGGTTACTTGGAAAGTCATCTCCTCTCTCGGTAGGCAATAAACGCTTGTTATACAAATCTCTCATTACTCCTCGATGGACCTATGACGTTGGATTATGGGGCTGTGCTTCCAAGTCCAATAATGCAATCATACAGAGATGCCAGTCTAAAATACTACGAGTAATTGTTGACGCCTCACGGTACGTCACCAATGCTATGATCCACGAAGATCTAGGTATTCCAACTGTGCAAGAACTAATCCACGCCAGAAGTGTCAAGCACCGTGTGAAACTAGAAACTCACTCTAACCCCCTGCTATACCCCATTCCACGAGATAACGTCGTACGAAGACTGAAACGACGGTGGCCAGCTGACCTCTAATACGGTGAACGAGATCTCCTCGCAGGAGGGGATCTCATCACGTTAGCACGTCTACAGGTTTGACTCATAGCCAGCCCAGTAGCTTATAGAATACTTTGCACTCTGATTGCTGATTTCAAATTTTAAAAAAAAGTGGAAAGCTTCATAGTCTCAAAAAAATTTTTTTTTATTATCCAGACCAACAACTTCACGACATATATATATATATATATATATATAAGTAAAGTACTCTTACATGTTTCGATTCACCCGCATCGTCTTCAGGAAGTCTTAACCTTCTACGTTGCTAAAGTTATAAAAACCATTAGTGTTACAAATTAAATAAAAGTAGTAGATTAAAATGTTTACATATATGATCGTTATAGGTGATGATGAAATACAGTCTATAAAAGTTGTGAGCTGACAATATGGGGACATTTAAAATTCACAATAATTGAAACTTATTTTGATTTACTTGATTTTGTGTTTCTGATATTTGTATTACATTTCTTAATTTTAAATTCGAGCCTGAGTGCGTGTGTACGTACGTATTATCTAAGAATCCTGTGACTGTGTTTAACATCGCTATCAGTAACACACACTATACAGCTTCGAATCGTAGGATGAAAATGAATATTAAAATTCCGACTGGAAAAAAATTGGCCGTGACGTGCTGTAAAATAACCTATTGCCCCGTTATTCGTCTGAAGGAGCCAACCAAAAAAACTTCATCCATGTTAGTCTGCACCCCGCTTAAGTTTCGAAATGAAGACTTTGCAATAAACAACGTGCTAGATGTATGTATGTATGTATGTATGTATGTATGTGTGTGTATGTATGTATGTGTGTATATGTACGTATGTATGTATCTATGTGTGTTTGTATGTATGTATATGTGTGTATATGTATATATTTATGTATGTATGTATGTATGTATGTATGTATGTATGTATGTATGTATGTATGCGTGTTTGTGGGCGCGCTTTATTCACTTCATTTTTTCCTTATATTCCGCCTATAACACCTCCAAAATTTTATTTATTCATTTCACACGTAACTATATTAATATTATATGATGCAGTATTTGTTAAGTGGCAAGGACTATAATATTTTGTTACATAAGAGACATCTTGTTTAATCACGACTTTTCATGTGTAAGTTTCATGATCACAGTCAACCTGTTCAGTAGAGGATTATATTTTGTAATCATGACCAACAGTTTTCATAATTATATGGTTATTCTGAAATTTAAAAAAAAGACATAGTTGATGCTCTTTTTCAATAGAACTTTATCCACACACAACAGTGCCTATAATTCATACAATAAATGCGATGACAATAATGACTTATGATAAGAAAATATAGAAACATCTTATATATAGATGTCAATACTGTGGATGTACTGTATAGACGTCAGTACTGTGGATGTATTGTATAGATGTCAATAATGTGGATGTACTGTATAGATGTCATATTGTGGATGTATTGTATAGACGTCAATACTGTGGATGTACTGTATAGATGTCAATACTGTTAATGTACCGTATAGATGTCAATACTGTGGATGTAATGAATAGATGTCAATATTGTGGATGTACTGTATAGACGTCAATACTGTGGATGTACTGTATAGATGACAATACTGTGGATGTACTGTACAATGTCAATACTGTGGATGTACTGTATAGACGTCAATACTGTTGATGTACTGTATAGACGTCAATACTGTGGATGTACTGTATAGACGTCAATACTGTTGGTGTACTGCATAGACGTCAATACTGTGGATGTACTGTATAGACGTCAATACTGTTGATGTACTGTATAGACGTCAATACTGTGGATGTACTGTATAGACGTCAATATTGTTGATGTACTGTATAGACGTCAATACTGTGGAAGTACTGTATAGACGTCAATACTGTAGATGTAATGTATAGATGTCAATACTGTGGATGTACTGTATAGATGTCAATACTGTGGATGTACTGTATAGACGTCAATACTGTGGATGTACTGTATAGATGTCAATACTGCGGATGTACTGTATAGATGTCAATATTGTGGATGTACTGTATAGACGTCAATACTGTGGATGTACTGTATAGATGTCAATACTGTGGATGTACTGTACAATGTCAATACTTTGGATGTACTGTATAGACGTCAATACTGTTGATGTACTCTATAGACGTCAATACTGTGGATGTACTGTATAGACGTCATTACTGTTGATGTACTGTATAGACGTCAGTACTGTGGATGTACTGTATAGACGTCAATACTGTAGATGTAATGTATAGATGTCAATACTGTGGATGTACTGTATAGATGTCAATACTGTGGATGTACTGTATAGACGTCAATACTGTGGATTTACTGTATAGATGTCAATACTGTGGACGTACTGTATAGATGTCAATGCTGTGGATGTACTGTATAGATGTCAATACTGTGGATGTACTGTATAGACGTCAATACTGTGGATGTACTATATATATATATATATCAATACTGTGGACGTACTCTATAGATGTTAATACTGTGGACGTACTGGATAGATGTCAATACTGTGGATGTACTGTATACCACAGTCACAACACTGAATGGGAAGCAAAACGGAAAGGATAAACGTTCAAAAAGCCAAGCAAGAAAATCGGTTGCCCTACTTGTCCTACCTTAGGATACTGCACCCTCCTGTGTAAGCCACCCCCACAACGCAATCCTTCACTTTGACCTTCCTTTATGTACTAAACTCATGCGTTTCATTCCCAAGCAGACCCTTCGATGTCTCCAGTGATACCAATCTTACGATCTGAGTGTTCTTTGCGCTATTTGAAGACAATAATAACCCTGCCACAAGCAAAACACGTAACTTTTCTTCTAGCTCGTGTAACGCTACAAAGAAAAATGCTCGGCGCCAACCAGAGCGGGGTCTCCCATTTGTTACCATCAAAAAGCACAATTGGATGTGACCTTCATATTCCCCCATCTTCTTGACCACACGACACAAAATTCTGTAAGTCTTCCTTTCTTAAAAATAACATTTGTTTTCAGATTTCAAAGTGACAATACCAACTTATCAGACACAACAACTTGATTCTCGTAGTTAATAAATTGTTTGTACCTAGCGTTATGAAATACCAAAGTATCATTCATGACGAAACAAGTGGCTGAGCGTCTATCAGTTTCTGTATCAATGAAAAATAGCCGTGTTAAAAGGATATATTACTATAATAGTTTATTATTTTAAACAAATAAGCGGAATGCGACAGATAACAGTATTTCATACTATGTTTTCAGTATTGTATAAAACTCAAACATGATTTAGACATGCACAAAGAATAAGAATATTTGTACACTAGATTTCCACACGAAATAGATTAGACACACTTTTCGCTTTGGGGTAGGTCAATTCCTGCATATTTGTATATGGTTCAAGGTACCATGTTCCGAATCGGTCAGAACTGGCTAACATAACATAATGTTCCATCATTTTACATTATCCCTATAGAAGAATAACAAAAGATGCCTACAGAACGTCTCTAACTTACATCTCACGTTTACTTCATTTTGTGCTTCAAAAAAGTAATATTACATGTAGAGAGAAAATTGAACTTGGTAGTGTTAGTAATTGCGCAAGATCAGAATTATTTTACTGCGGATTTTTAATTTTATTTTAAAGTCCGACTAATATACAGAGCAGTCAAATTTACTACGCCAGTTGTTGTACAGTGAAATGTATCGGAAACTTCATGTAAGATAAATGTACGGTATAAGCCTATTGTTTATGATAACATTTCTTACATATGCAATATATATTAGCCTTTTCAGCAGTTCTACCCTAAATGCTCTTCACCTTACAAGAATCTTTAAGGGCGGCCGGTGAGTAGGGCTAACAAACTTACCAACTTCATGTGCCGATTGTCTTGAAATATGGGAAACTCAACCTCCTGGAAAATTCAGGGCCTGCACAAGCCTGTATGGATATTGATTTACAATTACCTTTACCTTCACTTTTACCTGCAAATTATGCAGACACATTTGCCAAAATTTGGCAGAAATATGATTCTACCATATGGACGTTAAGTCATGTAGGGAAATTACTTGGGATGTGTTCAAAATCTGTACATTATATACAGCACGATTAAAGGTTGATCATATTCGAGACAACATGGGACTGACACAATAAACTTCTAGATTTTGACGTTTTGCTGAAGGTGCATCTCAGTATATTTATCTAAGTATTTAACCAAATTTGTGCACAAAATTTTGTTTCACAGTAAGTTTTATTTCATGCCTCTACATGTTTCGAGCAAATGTGCTCATCATCAGAAGGTCAAAATTGCATTACACAGCCTCTGGTATCATCAAACCTACAGGTGTGATGATACCAGAGGCTGTGTAAGGCAATTTTGACCTCCTGGTGATGAGCACATGTGCTCGAAACATGTAGAGGCATGAAATAAAACTTATTGTGAAACAAAATTTTGTGCATCAAGTTGGTTAAATACTGAGATAAACATCTAGATGTTACACGTCCTACCGTAACCAATTTCAATTAGAACCTTTAATGTTTAGATACACACGATGTATTTGTAATGAAATCTGTAGTTACATAATGCAAAGTAGGATAGAAATTATTCTACGTCACTCTGTGCGACCATCATGGCGGTTTGTTTTAATAGATACGTACAACACGATTATTAACCCTTATTCTGTTAATGTGGAGAATATGGTGAGCTCCTAATAATGTCAGCAGGTGGCAGATTGGATTTAATTCAGCGTTTAAAGAGTTAAACAACGAAAAAATGCACCACACAATCCATTTTCAACAGGAAACTTTGCATCTTCTCCGACAATGTGCGAGAGAAATTCCGGAATGTGTTGAATGGATGTAATTAGTTTCGGATAACAGAAAAGGGGTGATATGTTGGGTGAATTTGAATGTTGAAGGAGATTCCATGTGCGTAACTAGATTTTTACTTGCACATGAAAATGAAACCGTGCAGAATATTAAGAAGTACTTAATACAAAAATTAGTCAAAATCTACAGTGGCATATAATCACAGCCCAGTCGTATAGTTATGTATTCGTTTATCGACTGAACGGATAGAATGAGATGATAACACTTCTGCTTCAGATTCTGAAGGTCCCGATTACTCATCTTGATCCAGATTCCATCTAGTATGACTGGTGTGGTTTTCCTCAGCTCTTGAAGGCAACTGCTGGAATAAACATTACTTCAATTTAGTCCACGATTGCTGCATAGCACATCATTCCCATTTCATTGTCCACTACTCATCCAAACTTTCGAAGCGATTTACTGTAAGTCTTGAGAGCGCCTTAAACCAAATATAAACAATAGAGGATATTAGAACTTCGCTCTTCTGGGTTATTAGGCAGTTCTCATCTACTGTGTGGCGGAAGCCTGAAATCACGAATAGAGGAGATTAACCAAACCAGGTTTCCGATACATTCCTTTGCAAAAGTCTCTTAATTTCAACTAAAATAACAATCCTCACATTAGACCATATCATGTTTAAATTAAATAGTCGTGTGTGTGTGTGTGTGTGGGTGTGTGTGTGTGTGTGTGTGTGTGGTGTGTGTATGTGTGTGTGTGTTGTGTGTGTGTATGTGTATGTGTGTGTGTGGTGTTTGTGTGTGTGGCGTGTGTGTGTGGTGGGTGTGTGTGGGGTGGGGGGGGTGTGTGGTGTGTGTGGTGTGGGTGGTGTGGGTGTGTGTGGTGTGTGTGTGT
>Ga0123352_10019026_pt1 | contig 10949 bp, 8 predicted proteins | sample TergutLab28metaG_FD_89700 | JGI IMG/M metagenome (GOLD analysis project Ga0123352, IMG submission 89700) | Labiotermes labralis P1 segment gut microbial communities from Petit-Saut dam, French Guiana - Lab288 P1 | ecosystem: Host-associated > Arthropoda: Insects > Digestive system > Gut ... | reverse complement strand
TCTGTTTTCTATACCTGGAGCCGCTACTTTTTTCATTCAAGTAGCTCCTCAATTGACCTCACGAGGCTGAGTGGACCCCGTTCCAGACCCACTGCTACTCAGAAAATCTGGTAGCGCCGGGGAACGCAGTCTCGTTATATAAAAATCTCACATCGTATTACCGTGCATCAGTTCAAGATCATAAATTAAGATTCGGTCCCACTTCAGAAGTAAGCGCATCCGCCGTTTTATTATTTATCGCATTAAGTTAAAAACAAGATAGGTAATGTACATATAACATAATATTTTGGCGCGTTCGCGTAGTGTTTATACCTCCTCGGTTATCCTAATAGCCTCATACCAACCACTTCACTCCAAGTGAGCGCTTTTATGGCGATTTAATGTCGCCGGCAACAATAAAACGTACTCAGGTCTTGATGTACAGCGCCCGACATTTTTGCCTAATTTTAACCATATTTGGAATTTGCTCGCATGCATAATGCTGTATCTCCACTCCCTCGTGCCGTATTCCGGCGAAGGGAACCTTTACACACGGACGCACATCTTTACGAATTGGTACATGATACTGGTACGCCGCGAGTTGAGGTCGGATCGCAATCTTGTGGGAGCTGTGTGCGTGGACAGCTTCCTAAACAGAATATAAGGATGTTCACAGCACAGGCGGTTGGAGGGCGCAAATATTCGTATGCCTGCAGCAGAGTCGTCTCTCATTCTAACAACATGAGTTTGTGCTCGTACCTCAGTGCATCACTTTTACTCTCCATCCAATGCCTCTTCCGACATGCAATTCCACGAGCTGCACGCCATTTCACGTCCTTAACGAAGGATAGCTCTACGGTTTCCTCTCTTCGATCGTGGCACAGCACAGTGCGAGTACTGTGGCAAGCAAAGTTTAGTTCGCTTAATAGTATACAGCGATTTAAAATTAACGGCGCTCTATATCTGCTTGCAACCAGCTAACATGACACCCTTCAGTTCCGCCTGCGGACAAATCGAAGTATAGCGACTGAAATTGGTTCTCTGCGCAGTGCCGTAAGATTGCGATCGGACTCCACTGAAGTATAATGTGATGTGCCGCCGCATGACGGGTTCACAAGCACCGAGTTTCTTCCCAGAACAAAGCGAACCCCTACTCTTCAGGGCACAGTACTTAACAGAGCACTCCACGAGACGCAATGAGAAAAATATAGCCACTGGTGGGTAATCGGGGAGACGACTGAACGCCAGGTTCTTCTTTTAGGCATGTGTAAAGATCAAAGACTGTTAAATACCCCCAACAGGTCTACTCATCAGACCTATGAGAGGGCAGACAAGCACAGACTATTTACCACGCCAAGTTTAAATCAAAGTCAATAAGCCAAAAACGTTTTGGCTTCCTTCAATGTCATTGCAGTACTAATGTACCTGGTTTGGCTGGCAGCCAATCCACCTTCGAAGTTGTTGACTTCTATTCAGTATATAAGCCTGCAAGTGGTCACGAAGCCACTTCCAAATGGAAGGTCATGGGTTCAGTTCTTGCCGGGAGAGTATCCCATGTAACTGTGAAGATTTCTCTTCATGTCCATCCATACTTTGGTATGTACTAAAGTAATACCTCCCAGCAACGGTAACTGGCTTCTGCGGAAAATTTATTCCCAGGAATATTGAGCGACATGACAAAGTTTACTACAAATCACGTCATAAAGGTGAAAAAAGATTCAGCTCCACTTAATCTCGGTACTAGTTGGTGGTGGGAAGTCAGAATCGTGAAGTTCGACTCCAGCACTGTTCAGTGCAAGCACCGCCATTAATACGATTGTGTCTCAATTAAACGAGTTCTATGGCCATCATTGCTGCGGACTGTACTATAAATACGCCTCCAGACTGTGACATCATCCGCTGCAGTGCCACCGTTTTTCAAGGGCAGTGAACACACGGCCAAGAGCTGTAATTCTCGAACATCCCACGCCAACTTCACAGCAAAATGTTTCACCTATACATACAGAACTAAGAATATTAATCACATTAACAGATATTACACACGGCGGTGCCGGGATTGAAAAGCAATGTGTTTTAAAGTGAAATGGTACATACATTAAACATTAAATGTCCAAGCAGATCTTACCGTCGAATTTTTCGTTTTAGTTACCGCCTTCTTTTACAATATTTTTGCTTGGCCACAGAATTCACTTGGTGCAGTGCAAGTAAGTCTGCAGCCGAGAAAGGACAGTCGGCATACTGACTACGCTATGGGCTGGACAATCCGGCGTTCGACTAGGGGCAGGAGCAAGAAAGATTTTCTCCGAAACGTCATACCGGCTCTGGGGTCCACCCAGGATCCTACTCAATAGGTACCATGGGTTTTTTTCGCCTGAGGCAAAGCCGGTACCTGAATCCGAGAATAAAACTGAAAAGACTTTACAATTATCGACATCTAACATTCACAGGACATATGAGGTAAATCACCCGTCTTGCATTGGTGTGGAGTTTTTAACATGGCTCTTCCTTCAGCCTACGTATTGCGGAACGCAAAAACAAAGCCCAGAGCACTGCGTTTCTTTCTCATCACACAACCGGTTACACTAGTGATTACCAACCTGTGGGCAGTGGACTCAAGGGGCCGTTGGGTATTTAAAGACATCAGCGACGTTATTCCACGAGCTCCGATAATTCACGTAACTTAGCAGAAACACTTAAACCACCAGCAAGAGCTAGGTTTCCTCTGTTATTATTGCTGTGATGAATGAAATGCGAATTAATTTCCACAATACTGGGTTTAAAATAGTTTTTGTCATTACGTAGTTGCTTAATTAACGAAGCCTACAGGTACAAGTATTAATAGGTGGGGGTGCGAGAACTCTTTTTAAATGTGGTACTCATACTTGAAAAAATTGCAAACACTAAGTTATACCATTACGCGCGGAAGGAAAGAGGGGGGAAAACAGCTACCTTGAACATAAAGCGTTTGACGTGGGAAAGGAGGAATTCAAAAAGGCTCAAGTATACAGCGGGTACAACAGCGTAGATAGCCAGTCGTCGTCGTCGTCGTCGTCGTCGTCGTCGCCCCCTACGACTCAATAATCCTCCTATGATTTTTGGTACAGTTAATAGCGGGTCACACAAGAGGGATCCAGAATTCTTCCTTCTGTCAGAATAACGAAATCCACTCTCACAGCAGCCACAAAAAATTTTGTTAGTAAGGACGTTCGGCTGCCCCCCCCCCCCCAAGCCGCGGGGTCTGGGGGAGCTTTATCTACGCCATTAAGTGTACACTTAAGTGGCATGTTCGGCAGAATGAATCATAAACAACACCAGTACAATAAAATATAACTTGCAATATTCATTCAAACGTGGCGCCAAACTGCCTGGTTTATGTATGCTATGAACAGAATTATGGTAATCAAGACATGTGGCGCATTAAGCAATGCCCTTGTGACACACAAAATCGAATATGTTTTACTTCTTACTACAAACGTATAATCAAAATCTGTCTTTCATAAAACGCATTAATTTTAAAAGCCTTCGATCACTCACACAGAGAGACCGAGAAGAGTATAGTATAAAAAACTCGTTTAAACTGCCTTTCGAAGTCGATTTCAGAATACAGCATTACACCAGAAGATAAACTGAATACGTTACGGTTATATTCCAATATCAATCGATCGATCGATCAATCAATCAACCGCATGTCTTTTTGAACAGTGCTTGGTTCGGAGCCACTGATCCTCCTCCACTATTCCATACGTTTGGAACCGCACAAACAACGTTGCTTTCGTTTGTCCCAAAACCCATGACGATCACTAACACGCGTATTGTGCGTAAAGCGTAAAGTTTACTGCTGGGTTCACAACCGTCCTCAAAGGATCTTCATGGTGAGAAGGATGAATCCGGTGCACACCCCCAACTCATCATATTTAATATCCATTTTAATATTATACTCCCACCTACGCCTACACATTCCACGTATTATCTTTATTTCAAGTTTCTCACCTAAAATTCTGTAATCATCTTCGTCTCTTCACTGTGTGTTACCTGCACTACTCAGCTAACCTTCTTTGGCAAGCCACGAGGGTAAAGAGGTATAGTTCCAACCATTCTTACCCTCCGTACTGCATGGAAGTGTCAGCTTCGTTCCTCGGTCGTTTAACCCTCTAAACTATTCAGCAGATGAACTACTGGGGGAATGACTGGGGAACGCACTGGTCACTTCTGAACCAGCACGAATGTCATGGACGAGCCAACCATGTTCCTCGTTCACATACGAACAAACTCTGAAACTCAACATTCAATCAATTTCGCGACTGAGCCACAACATTGTTTCTGGCAGGTAAATGTCAACCACCTGAAGTGAACACGCGCAGTGAAGCGCACTGCCACATTTAACCTTCAACAGTAACAGCTGGTGGGAGAAGCCAACACGTGAACTTGACCCCTTTAATGAGCCGTGTGCCGGTAACTGAATTTAATGTCATGCGTTGGCGCAGTTCAAAAACCAGACTATACGTAGATATTTCGAATACGTTACTTAATAACGTTACAGGCTAAGGCGAAGCAATTGTACAGATACATGGTTAAATTATGTATGCCTACTCGTGTTTTAATGATTTTGCTTCATTGAGAAGTTCTCGTCAGGATGAATGGATGAAACACGTTGTCACAAGTGTTATATTAATCATGTTTGAAGGCACTTTTAGTAACAGTGCAATTTACAAACCCACAGCATGGAACGAATAGGGGCATGGCGATTGAATGCAACATATTCTTATGTCTCATCGTGATATCGGTCTTGTCGATATAGCTTTATGTTTCCAGACTTCCGGAGACTGCATTATCAGCGACAGAAACGGTCTCCGAAACGCTGGAAATACATTCCATACAGACATAATCACTGTATTAAGATAATGCCGAAGACACTTTCCGGATAACTGGATTTTTCTTTGAAAATAGGCTACATTGGCAATTTGCTAACGACAGCATGTACCTGCGTCTAAACCTTTCGACCACGCCTGATTTGTAGTTCTAGAAGCCATAACACTGTACTGTACTTGATTCGATAAAGGGTAATTTCAAGGCACGTTAGTTTTGTAGAATTCTCGACAAATTTACCCGAGGGGCCAAGCCGATCCGGGTAATTGGCGATACGGATAACCAGCGTCCGGATAAGCGGAGTTCTACTGTACTTGTTTCAATAGACTTGGTATACATAACGAGAAACGAGGAATTACATATCGTACATATACCAACATATGAAACGAGGGAGATGAAAAAAAAAAAAAGAAGACCAGACGGCTGCGCGTTAAACTGCACCAGATTGTACACGAGCCAGTTTCAAGGACGCAAAAAGATCCTGTAGCCAGCAACACAACCTCACTTGCAGTTTCTTTCCGCAATGAGCCTTAGAAAGGGCTTGAGAAGGAACATTTCCAAGAGAACATTACGTCACCTGCATGCTTCCCAGCTGTCCATCCCAGACAAACGGCAGCAAAGGCCTGTGATTACAAAGCATGATTTTTATGTTAATCCCAAATAAATCCGGTTTCATCCCACCAAATAATTTAAGTACAATTCGGGGTTTGTGTTGAATTAAGAAACGCTAACACCCCCTAAAGTGATTCAGCCTAGAGAAGACTTCAGCAATTTCCTTAGTCTCCGTATAATTCTCTAGCAGTAGCTCGCAACCACCACGATAAAACATCCAATATAATGTATGCCAACATAAACCATTTACATACAGTAAAACTAGTTAAAATTATTCCAATACTTTAAAATACTTTACAACCAATGAGTAGCCAGTAGCCAGTGCACTTTGTCATATACGGTACCGATGATACATTTATATTCCATGCGCTGTTTTTATATTAATTACTAAATTCAATGCATAAGTACTAAAACAACTTAACTGGTTTTGTATTTTAAGTGTTTCTGTAAATATTAGACAAGTTCATACACCAATGACATGCACTAGTACGGTACATAGTACGTGACATTGAGGATGACCTTGTGAGGGTACAACGCATAGGTCAAGGGTCCTCGTACAAAGCATGTGCAATAAAAGCAATTTGGCCTTAATTGGACTGTTTTTGGCAGAAACCCCTATGTCTGAGAGGAGTGAAATATATAGTTACGGGTCATACCAAAATACAGGATTGAGAAACGAGAAATTTTGTACCTCACTGAACGGCAAATTTAGTTTTGCATGTGTGACAGTACATTGCATGCTCTTCGTGCACCCGTAGCAAAGAGACAATACCAGCCGATCGTGATTCACGCAGAAGGCGTTAATGTCTTTGTTACTAATACACTTCTTACGTGGAAATCTCATCCATCAACAGGTGACTATTACCATCACAGAACCACAAAGAACAAAACGACCAGAATGGTTGATGGAGAAGTTGGGCCCTAACTTAAGTCCGAACGTGGCTGTGGTACTTCGCTGCGCTCTGTCATAATCTGGTATAAAATAAATGTGTTACTTCGACACACCAAATGGAGAAATGAGGTTCTGGCTTCATAAAAAGAGGGAGTAAAAAGGTAAAGGTAAAACTGTCCCTGTCCCCACTGGAGAGTGGGTAGGCCCCAGAGCCGGTCTGGAAGTTCTGTAAAAAAGAAAAAATCCTTTCCTCTGCCGGAATTTGAATCCCGGATCGTCCAGCCCGAACTGTAGTCACGATACCAAATAAGCTATCGCGATATTTATTAAGGATACGACAGCCCATGACGTACGAATTAACGTAACAACCCGAAGCCCAGGATCGTCAAATATTATACAGAGCGTAGGAAACGCTGCATTTCAAAATGCCTCTGTGCTATGCAGAACAAAATCAAATAGCATTTGGGCAAGAGTTAAGGACAAAGCAGTACAGAAAAACGGCTTGTATTTTTAGAATCTGTGCAATACACACGTGAAGAAAAATTCAGTCACGGGTACAGACGACGTGTTCCATATTTCTGAATGCGTGAAAAGAAATTAACAGGAATAAAGACAACGCAAAGTACCCTTTCATTGTTCTGCTGACAGCACATCTGGGGCCGAAATACCGCAGTCAGCATAGTCACCAGGCTACAGGATGGACGAAACTGGGATCATGGGCAGCAGCAAGAATTGTTCCTCCCTCTAAAACATCTAGACCAGCTGTGAAACCCACCCATCCTCCTATTCAACGCATTCCGAACACTGTTTCCCCGGAGTAAAGTGGTCGGTGCGTGAAGCTGACTACTGACCTCCACCTAGCGCCGAAGTTAAGTACATGTGGAAATATACCACCACCACCACCCCATATATTTTTCGAAGGCCTACTCTAATATTACCTTGCGAATGAAAAAAATATTTGGCAGCTTTTTGGTTAACATTTCCACAACAGACATCCCTGCGATCCGTATCAATGTTACCCTATTGTCCAAACCTTGTACTTCACATCTTTAAAAACTATTTCTTTTATATCCGTTTTAATATTAGGTCTATCCTGTAGTTTAAATATCACTGTGGAACATTTCTGCTGGGTGCGCTTAATCGAATGACCAAAGCGACCGTGATCTCGAACACACCTCGAATGACATCACAGACCTTTTAAGCGGACAGGGCAGTCATTTTGTGATGTCACGGCTATTTAAACGAGATTTAAAAGAAGTCGTTGTCTGACATTCAGTGTCCAGCTCATCTTCAAACCCTAAGTTCACTGGCAATGTCAAATCAACAGTAACTGGTGTTACAACGCTTTGAAAGAGCGGTGAGCGACTTTAGAAGTGGGTACAGCTGTGCTAGTGTTGCCGGAATGGGCACTTAACAAGCCTACACCATATCAGAAAAACATACAAACTTCAGCCTTTCCTACTTAATCGGACTACCTTCCATGGTACACGCCTAAAACGAAATATGTTTCAAGCGTGAACGTGTCTATATCGGGAAATGTTCTGATCCCCCCCTCCCCCCCCCCAAAAAAAAATTAATCCCAACAAATGTGAACGTAACACACATGCTGCCTAATACCTATTCGTTTCTGCTAATATATATTGCTGTAAGGTTTCCTGAAGTGCGAAAGGATTACACTCTTGTAAAAAATGTTAAAGAATCAAGCACGACCACGAATTAAATATGTAAAGCACATGTAAGTACAGGCTAAAATAAGACGTAAGAGACTGAAGAAAGAAACACTACAATAAATACTATTACACAGCAAAATTATCTTACTGACTGTAATACTAATTTGTACGTCGAAACATGTAGCCTACATATTACCTTGTGTAATAAAAACAGTTGTGCTGACGTACAAATTAGTATTACAGTATGTATCCAAGCACTTCGTGAAGTCTTCATTAAAATTCTCTTACTGAACCACTCCAAAAGAATGACCCTACTGCACACAAAACTAATTTCACACTCGTGGCCGTAACTTTTCTGGCCTTTTCAACACAGTGTTTGGTTGTTGAATGCTTTGAAACAGCAAATCTGTCAAAGATACTGTCCAAATCAACAGACCTTTTTGCAAGCCAGGTCCTACGTTATGTTTGACGTTGTTCATTTTACCCCAGAGAGACATGCCGATCAAATATGTGAAAGTTATTTGCAGGGGTGTCTTCTGTGCTTCTGTGGTGTTGCGTCGTGTCGACTGGTAAATAGCTATACATGTTTCGGAGGAGAGTAGTTCCTCCATGTTCAGGGTCAGACAGCCAAAAGAGAGTTACGATGGTAGCAGTATGTTCCTCCGAAACGTCGGCAACTATTTTCCAGTAGACACGAGGCAATGACCCAGAAGATCTGAATCTTCACTAACGCTACTGTGAGAACCTCAGTACTGGCACTGGCCGTTGTTTTGTCGCAAGTCCGTAATGATGGGATTTGCTGACTACAATAGCGATGGCAAGAAATAATTAATAGTTCCTGAACAGGAACTGTAGCTGAAACTCAATACGCTTTATCCCACAAATGGTACGATATTTTACTCAACTGCAGCACCATATCGTTTTGAGGGACACAAAAACCATTGTCGACGACGCGCCGCGTACTGTGCGTCTCTGGTTCACACCAATCTATTTTAGACAGCATGTCAGAATATAATTTAGTACTTCACACAACAACAAATAATGTAGACACATCTGCAAATTTGTACATTTATGCATGCATGTCAGCTGTTGTCTAGACCAAATCCGTCAAGATCGTATATGTTACTGAGAATTGTGTAATATGACCTTGTGTTCCGAGGCCGCATATCCAGGGGAAGAAAAATAAAGCCGGAACATAAAAAATTTCACCACGTACTACATGCACAAATGCAGAGGAAGGAAAAAAGTCTAAACGATATAAATGAAAGCGTATTAAACAAATACAACTTATACACTTTTCCGCGAGCAGGCCATATGGCCTGTTGCGACTGAAAATTCTGAAACTAATGATCGTGAATAATTTAGCAAGATTTCCACGGTGAATTGTATGGTACATCTCAGACCATTAACATCAGCATGAAATTCTGTAACCTTCTTGGCATACGAGCCTAAGCCATAAACACGTCATCAACATGTGCTTACCACAGCAAAGTTTCAGTTTCTCACTGCCATATGTTCCTTCTGCTGGTAACACTATTTTCAGCCTTCAAGCATTTCACACACAGATATCCAACTGCTTCACAACGTTTAAAGTTTCGAACATTGAACACGGTCCCCTCGAGCAGCGTAACGACTGTATGATGTGGGTTTATTTTCCCTCCGTCCTTTAAAAGCATACTGAACGTTTACATAACACCGAACACAGCTTCCCTCAAGTAGTGTAGAGCTAGTCTAATACAGTCAGCGGTGCTGCTATCTCTTCCAAGCAAACGTCAGCACTGTAACTATGCATTCCACTATCGTTTGCTGTTGCTATCTGGTAGTACTATCGAATTTGTATTATACAGAAGAGAACGGGGAAAAGCAAATGTCACTGCCCGGACTATTTATGTAACGACTCCTAAACAATTCGATAATTTCCAGTGCTTTTTTTCCAAGTAATCAAATGAATAAATCTCATTTCACGGTAACGATAACGCATTTTACAAGTCCTGCGGATGTTCAGTGTTAACATAACACTTAATACACTTTCTCCAGACATAATGGGAATCTGCCACAGTAAATGCATCAGGAATTACTCCCGTATTCCTTCATGTCACGTAATGTCCACAAAGCCTACGTCAGCAGTCGTTCTCAACAGGTATGGCACAATCTTCTACAACGTATGCCGCAAAGCTTGATATTACGAGAAGAATTAAACACTCCCCCCACCCCCTCCCGTGGCACAGATCACATACAATTTAAAAAAAAAACACACACACACAGTAGCCAGTTATGAGCCCGGTGCAGACACATACATACCATTAAATCCGCAAATTAAAACTGAAACACCTCAGTAGCATATTTGCGATAATTCAATATATTCTGGTAATCTGTTGAATCGCGACAATAAGCATTTGAAACTTCGATCCGAAAATGGTAACAATGGCAGCAGCGAAGACACTTGGTAGTGGTGTCACAAAATGGCTACGAAGGTGCCCCACTACGCTGCCATACGGACTCGTGGACCCGATTCGCGCCGATCCCGTTGGCCGGGCGAGCTAAGGTGTGGGTCTGGGGTAGTTCGCTTGCTGGGGTTGCGGGCTCGAATCCCGCCGGGGTATGAATGGCTGTCCCTTGTGAATATTGTGTTGCCAGGCAGAGGTCTCTGAGACGGGCCGATCCCTCGTACAGATGGGTCCTACCGAGTGTGTATGTGTCACTGACAGTGATCAGGTGCAACAATAACCTCTACACCTAAAATAAGTAGGCAGAAGAGACAAGACTAAGAAAGAAGAACTCGATTTGCTGACAGCGGCTGTAGGAACATAAAATATACAGGGTGTCCCAGGAGGAAAGGACCTAACTTCGGGAGAGTGTTCCTTAGGTCAAACTATACCGATATAACCCAAAACACCTATATCCAAAGTTCAATGGTTACGGAGATATTG
>Ga0123352_10019024_pt1 | contig 10949 bp, 7 predicted proteins | sample TergutLab28metaG_FD_89700 | JGI IMG/M metagenome (GOLD analysis project Ga0123352, IMG submission 89700) | Labiotermes labralis P1 segment gut microbial communities from Petit-Saut dam, French Guiana - Lab288 P1 | ecosystem: Host-associated > Arthropoda: Insects > Digestive system > Gut ... | reverse complement strand
GTGCTGTTTTTACCACTAATGTGGGTAATTTTTGTTTGTTTTTTTTGTTGTTTGTGTACAAATAATTTGGGGGGGGGGGGGGGTGGTGCCAACGTCGTGACGTCACAAAACACTGGCCGCTATGAGAATACCAAACCTCGCAGCGTAGCACCGTTTCAGCTGCGCCACGCTAAAGTGCCGCATTCTATACACCGCGTTTGCTCATTGTTCCAAGTGATGTTGACTGCAGCTGCTAATATTCTTAATGTTCAGCGAATATTTGTTGCAGAATCTGCACGAGGGAACAATATCTAAGCCCATAAAACGTTACATGGCTATCTCTTTCACCCTGGTAGGCATATAATTGATAGGTGAAGACTGTAACAAATTGTCCGCCGCCCAGCAATGTATTAAAGAGAAAAAAGCTTCCTGTCCGCTGCGTTATATTCAGTATTGCCTCATGTTAATACAAAGACTTCTCCAAACCTTAGGTATTTTAGTAGAAATCCAGCTTGGTATAAAAGACTACGTAAATCCGCTTAAGGTATTCTGAGATGTGACACCGTATACCTGTTTTAACACTTGGATACTACGTTTTTGGAAGAAACTGCTACTGCCATTTGCAGGGTTGATTCTGAAGGAAGGGACAATATATTCTCCGAAATTTCGATAAATATTTTCAGACTACACGGCGTCACTTCCCGGAAGAGCCGGAGTTCGCCGCCGTAAGAATCTCAGATCTCAACAACAGTATTGAAGTTGTGAGGAACACGTATGGGAACTACCGCATGCGTCGAGCTGTGTGCACGAGTGTTATACGTAATGTTTGTGATTTGTGGTCACGATTGTTAGGACTTGATCCGGAGATCGGGTTCTAACTATATACTTTTATGTTATCTCGCTGAATTCGTCTTAGAACGGGAAATGTTTCTGACAAAAGCTGTAGAGAAAATCAGAACGCACCTTTATGTCTTTTACATCTTTTTTTGTCGAAATTTGTGCCGTTTGTGAAATAGTGTGGAAAAATATGGTAAGGCCAGACAGGTCACAGACGACTGTATATTACGGCACATGCATATTGCATGCTGGATAACTAAGGCTACGGACACACACTCAGAATGTGTAATACTTCCTGCTTTGCCACTGCAACATGGCTACGCGAGCGCGCCCCATTGTTATATTTATGCGTACATTGCCTCTCATGCTTTGTCAGAATATTTTTATAAATATAGGTACATGCTGATGGCCTTGTAATGCCGAAACATGTAGTATATTATAATTGCCAAAATTGAGTAGAGATTAACGATTCTTCTTGAATATCGTGTCGCAAGAAGAAGCATAGACCAGATTGTGCAACTGTGTACACGTGTACCTGCCGAAACATATAGACCTATTTACGACAGCCCTGTGCCCTGTGTGTTTCGTATTTAAACAATTTTTCTTTGCTGTATAACCGCTAGATCGAAGGTCTTTGTGCCTGTGCAATTGTGCCACTAGTCAGACATATTCTTTGGTCTCAGATGAAGAATAACTTGAACGTTACCGTCACCACTACTCCCCCGCCCTCTCATTTGCAATCCCAACTCTGTGGTGGCTTACCTTCTCTTTTGAATTTACAATTAGTAATGAATTGTTCTGCACCCCTTGTATATTGTATTTGCTAGAGCGAAGTACTCTGCAGGGGCACATGACGCGTCCAGTGGGATTAACACAAAATAATTACTATATTATACTGCGATTGTACGTTACGTTATGTTACACTGAACACATCAGTTGACATTTCCACCCGTGTGCTGGGATTACAGTATTGACGCTCGTTCTCTCAGACCCTCCCTCTCTAATTGCCCATCCAATGGTTCTCGTAAATCATTGGGCCCCTGGGGACCTGCTAATGTGATAGCCCCTCTACAGGACAGGACGTAATTCCAATCTCTCAGCATCTCTTTCCCAACCAGGAATCCAATCAGTATTTGTGATTCTTCAGTATCTTCGAAGGCGCTCGTGGAGAAGTTCAGCTTCTATTGGTTACTCTGAGGAGAGAAAAGGTTTTATGTAACATCACGATAAGTAGATCACGAGGTGCCAATTCCATCCGTAGACATAATCTGGACCTGTTACTTCATTGCCTGTCGGAATTCAGAGAGCTATGTACGTGGGATCATAGATACTTGTGGACACTGTTGAAGGCACTTGTCAGCAGTATTGGCAGGTTTAGTGAATCAGCATTGTTTGTTGGTGTTGTTGGTTCGAGAAGGCATAAATAAACATAAATAACTGGATACGGTTGGAAGATTAAAGTCGTTTAGGACAGTGTTTCTCAACCGCGGGGCCCTGGCATCAATTATACCGGGCCGCGAGAGGTTCTCCTGGAATTGATAACTAATTTATATGTAATTTTATATTTGTCAGCATGCCACACCGTACACATGATTGTACTAATACTCTTTATGATTATGCCATACTTAATTATTAATACTTATGTTAGTTTAATGTATGAACTTGAAAAAAAAATTTGGAAAGGCACTGACGAGTAAATCTGTTGGGACCGGGCCCTCGTCTTATGAAAAAAGAATTTACCGGGCCGCGGTCTCACAAAGGTTGAGAAACACTGGTTTAGGACGTGTGACCACTGGTGACTGGTTACCGACTTCTCCACCTTAATCTTCAAAGTCGAGCAGACCACGAAAATGATTTTACTAGTTTATACGGCGTACCATCCCAGAGGGCTTGAATCTTCAGCAACAGCTCTGTGAGAACGTCAAGTTGCTAATTAAATGCTTTCCTTTAAGAATAACACTAATAACAAACAGGAGGACAACACCTCTGCCAGCTACGTAAATCTCCAGGAGTCCTGCGGTATCAGGCGTAAGGAAACTTCCATGTACAGCGACTTTTAAATTCAGTGTGCCTGGTGCTACTGGACCAATGGGAAGTGTGTGATATTGTGTTTGATATCTACCAATCTAAAGGGTGTCACATTGTCACATCCCGTAGGATCGTTATCTTCATATCCGCGGCCGTGCAAACCCGATATCACGTTATTCCTACAATGTTTTTTTATGATATGTAACAGAACTGCAGTCCACGTCGTCACAGCCTGTTTTCACGTTGCTTCAGTTTGCTGACGGCGCCGCAGCAAGTCACATCCACCTGTAAGCCTACGTTGTTGGTCCCCAAAATGTATTATTTCGCTGTATCTGGTATACTGCAGATACAGAGTGAAATGCTGTATTCGACGCCATTGTAGAAGAAGAGTGAAATGCTGTATATTGTGCCTTTATGGAAATAAGGGTTAAGTACTATGTTATGTTATGTTATAGACGTAGATTGAAATGCTGTAGTTGATGCTATTATAGAGTGAAATGCTATTTTGACACCAGCATATAACGACAGGGTGCAGTGCTATGTTTGACAACGCTATTAGTTGCTAAGATTATTTAGCGTATGAGTATGAATCAGAAAGACCAAGAACACCGTGAGTTTTGAAGGAACGGTTTCTGGCACCTAAATAGTAGTAACTTTCACGATGTTGTTGATGTTGATGATGATGATAAAGTGATGATGAGTATGGATCAGTGACAGAATGATACTGAAAGGGGAAAACCGACGTGCTCGGGGAAGAGTCTATACCAGTTCCATTTTGTTCGTCAGAAATCCCAAATGGATTTGCCCGGGTTCGAAAACTTGCCTCCGCAGTGAAAGGCCGGCGTTTATCCGCTTGAACCATGAGCGGCCTATAATTATACAGACGATATAACGACCAATGCAGGTATTTTCTTTATTTAATGTTCATGATTATTATCGATTAACGTACTAAACCGGTAAACCCGCTGCCACACCGCACTCCAACCGTGATGTACTTTTTGAAACCAACAAATGTCTCGGTCCAGTTGGCACAATGATTCGCTTCGCTTCTCTGATGGGTTTATTCCACTACTGATGCGTTCTGAACAAACGGTGGAGTTTATCTTTGAAATAATACGAGTTGGTTTGAGACATAACACGTCCTTCATTCGAAAGGAAGCCTCATTTGAGTGAAATGAACTGAAGTATCAACGTCGGCACTAAAAGGAGACACAAACCGCACTGGGTAATCTGGAACCAGAGGTTACATCCATGGAGCAGTGCAGCATTGGTCAGGCGATTTGGAAGAGCTGATGAACCGGACCTGACAGCAGCGTAAAAGAGACCTGAGTATTCTTGTAATAAAACCAACAAGAAGCACTAATTTCTCATATTTATTTTTGGAATAGGACTCTACATGCTTCGGACAGTATCCCTGTCCATCATCAGGAGTCTAGCACTGTACACACAGCAGTACGTACAGGGTACGCTGAGTGCTTGCTAGCAAGCAGTCAGGAAACCTGTATGACCTATACTTATTGCTGTGTGTACAGTGCTAGACTCATGATGGTGGACATAGATACTGTCCGAAACATGTAGAGTCGTATTCCAAAAATACATTTGTGAAATTAGTGCTTCTCGTTGGTTTTATTATAAGAATATATCACGACGCACGGTCCTCAGAATGTCAAATTCAAAGAACTGAGTATCTCATGAGTACCGAAGGAACCTCATAGCACTAATAGCGCTTTAATCACTTTACTTATCAACCAACAAATGCACTATATAAAATTTCACATTAAAACACTTAAAATCGCTCCAACATGTTTCGATCCTAAGACCATCCTCAGGGAGCTACGTTGTTCCTTGCTAAAGTCATTTTAAAAACATTCACAAAATAGTTCCATTACATTAACAGGGTGTTGTGGCAGCATATCGTGTTGTGTAAGAGTACGTTGTTAGGAATGCGTCTGGCTATGGTGTGCGACGGCATCAAGTTGGCATTTCACATTATTTCATGAGGAAGATGCACGGTAAAACAATCCTCTAGTTGACTGTTGTTGTGCCGACAGGGAAGCTTGACCGACACTGATGGGTTTAGCTGTAATCACGTGACTTGCAGTGATACGGTACAAATATCGTCCTTCGACTTGTTTGATACTTGGTCTAAGGTGAATCGAAGGCGGCATCTCTGCACTCCACACAACATATACGCACACCATGAATTGTACGTCTGCAGTCAATAAAACGTAGTCTGTATTTATCGTACCTGTACAGTCAAACAAAACATATCCTGTATTTATTCGCATCTCTACAGTCACATAAGACATATCCTGTATTTATCGTGTTCCTACAGTACATTAAAACATTACTTGTATTTCTACACTCACATAAAATATAGCCTGTATATATCGCGTTTCTGCAGTCAAATAGGACATAGCCTGTATTAGTAATAATTTGTATGATGGAACAGTTTTCATTAAAGATGAATAGTATTTACAGATCCACAAATATGAACTATCACCAAATTATTTAAACACACTATTGTATATTGCATCCCGAACCAGAAGTACAATATGTAAATTGTTTAAAAGAACTATTAAAAAAAATAATAATTTACATAACAATAGTGGGATACATTACCTCATTTGCGCCACATATGATTTGTTACGTGGGCCAAACTGGCCGCCCCTTTAACAGCGTTATACATAGCGATATATTCGATACAACAATCCACAGTCGGCATGTGCCAATCGTATTCTACAACATGCACACAAATTTGGACCCTTACAAAATACAATGACATTAATAAACCGAGCATCTAAAGGACGCCTTATGGACGTTTTAGAACAATTCAGTATTCAAAAATGTAGCCCAGAACATACGTTGATTCAGCAATAAATAACAGGCGGAAACTTTATGACGCACAGTTACGTCATGCCTCTGCTTGAACTGGTTCTTTCTTTTGCACTGATGTTTCAGTCATGTGCCTGCCGCGTAATTCACTGCAGGTTGCTACCAAGTTGGTATGTATCAAGAACTTTGGTCTACCTTAAATGTTTTATAATTTTATGTTTTTTACATTCTAATGATTATCACGATATCCTAACTTGTAAGTATGTTTTATTTGAATTCCGGAATTTTGTTAACCTTCCCTACTGAAATGTATCAGTCGTAGTCCCTGAGGATGTCCCTTTGAGTGCTCAAACATATCGGAGTGATATATAGTGTGCGTGAAGTGGTGTTATAATAATATATATATGTGTGTGTGTGTGTGTGGATTCGTCGGTCTTTATTTGAAATAGTGATATTAGTGCTTGGATTTGAACAAGTTTGCTGTAATGTTGCATCTCTGCAGCCAACACAACTCAGATTGTTTTCATTGCGTCTTTACTGTCAACACAAAATATCCTTCATTATTCTTCCCGCAGTGAACACAGCATATCTTGTATTTATTTGTCAATAAATACGAGTATACACTGTGGTGACTGCAGTATAGGGCTAAACTGTGTCATCGTGGTGCCCATTTCACAATATCCCTTGCATTAGTTTCAGCGCCCCCGATATTCACCACCTCATCCCCTAATCTGGTCGATAGGTATAGAATTTAAATACATAGGGAATCATACACGTAGTTTGGAGAGGGAGAGGGGTGTCATTATTGTGTATTATAGCGTAACGTTCGGGGTCACGTGTCACCATCCAACCAGGTCGCGACTGGTTAATAGATAAGTGACAGGGATCCCCAGGGATAAACGGTAGTGAAGTTATTTATTTGCGCATCGATTTTGTCATCATGGGATGGGATTTAGAGGCGTAGTGTGTATATTGAAGTATATATTGTAACACAACATCACGTCGTAACTTTTGCTATCCTAAGGGATCGTAGTTTCTTCGTATATAGGGACGTAAAGTGGAATGAATATGGATGTATCCCTGTGGGAACCATAAGGCAGCCTCTGCATCTGGATAGATGTTAGTTAGACCGATTCCTCTGGCTATCAGAATTTAAAGGTGCAACACCAACTTGCGCACGAGCAAGACATGCGCCTGTGCGCATTGGTGTGTGTATGTATGTTGGTGTATATTTGTATATAACAGCCCTCTGCGGTAGAGTTTTTCTGTAGTTACTCATTAAGGTTATTCTATTTGAGTACGGAAATTAAGCAATTTAATGCCCGCTTCAGCGGCTCAATGAGAGCCGGAAGAGCTTATTTTAGGTGTAAGTGATAATTCAGCTGACGGCTGGACAACTGATGAATCGACTGTCCATTTCAGATAGGAAAAGGAGATGTTTTCTTTTCCCAGCGTTCGTTTTGCCTGTGGGGCACATGTAGTATTCTTTCCAGTGAATATCTATGGTAATTTTCCCAGGAGTAGGGCGGTCAGAGCACAAAGCTGACCACTCATGTCCATCTAATGCCACGGTTGACAACACGTGAAACAGCAGACGTACCTTCACTTTCCCATTCGTCTTCATGGCTTTCTACGTTGTTAAGCACAATGTCAGCTCTTTTTTTTTTGTCGCTGAAACTTAGTCATTCTTGTGTTTGCACAATCCAGTGATGGCAAATAGGAAAGTGGGGCTAGATTTCCATGCATTTCTAACCTGGCAGTAGGTTGAAATGGGCGATTTTCATGTTACGACCGCTTTATCCCGAGGAAAGAGCGTAGCTTAGCTATACCTTAACAGTGATCTGAGTGTGGCATCGAATAAGAACTTCATCCATTTGTCGGAATCGATCTCTTCTATAAAGCTACCAGTCAATCACATCACTTATTGAGATCTGTGTGACTGCAATTTCTGGACCTGGTTATACCCTCCGAATAATTCGCCTTTATAAACAGTGAAATATTTAAACAAGGAAAATTACGTAGTCTTGATCTTAATAAAGATTAAAAACTGTACTTTCAAGTACTTGATGCTGGGTAATTTCTTTCAGAGATCAGCGGACCATAAGCAACGTGTAAATAAGAAACAAGTCATTGAAAGCGACAGTCCTGCCTCAAGCGGAGGCCAGGGGAAGTATACGTTTGCTTCCACTGGCCTTCGCTGGCGGCAGCACTGTCAATTATTTACGCTAGCCTTTTTGTTAAATCCATTTTTGAGAAGGAATTAATAAAATGAAATGTAGGTGCCATCAGTGTCGAATCGTTAGCTTTTTAAATATGTCAATCCGTTCCGTAGTTCAGTAGATCGTGTTGTTGCAAATAAACCATAAAATGTATTAATTTCCTTAATGGTAACGCAATAGTTCTTAATTAAGCACTTTAGTAATACTTGTAAGAGCACGAAGTTTGATGTTTGAGTCTAAATTGGATGTATTATTCTCTAATAATTCATTCGGCAAAGTAAACGTCCAGTTTCTGCTAGAGATATGCAATGTAAATAATGCCTGTAGAGAAGACAAAGTTTCGTAATAACAGTCATTCAGTATGACTCGTCGAATAATTTTACAGGTGTAGCAGTGAAGTTAAGAGACGCTCTGAGGTAAACACATCTATTCGTATTAAGTTTCTTACTCACGAAACTCTAAGAAGTACTGTCTTAACTTATAATTGTGCTGCAAAGTCTTGTCTCGAACACCAGGACCGGTGCTTACAACATTACCGAAGGAATGGTTAGTACCTTACCGTGGTTCAAGTGACTAGCAGAGCAATCACCGCTGGGGGGCCACGTTCGGTCCCAGACCATTCAGTGTGGGTTTATGGTGCGAAATGTGACATTGAAATGGGTTTTTCCTTTTCAGTGTCATATAACCAATGCTGCTTATTTGCTCATTTTTTCCCGCCGCGCTGTACTCTTGGCAACTTACAGCTTCGTTAAAGTGTACACTAACACGAACACAGACTGATCAGTTGGTTGGTGCAGTCCTGTAACGTAACTCGTTATTTTTAGGATTTTGCCGCTTAAGGGCGCTCTACACTTTCAGTTAAACTGAGCGATTTTACTGTGTGACGTCATACCTGACGGAAAAAAACTGAGTAAACTGCTTAGTTTTGACAGGCAATAGCTCAGGCTTCAGAACTGTCCTTTCCAGTCGTCTTTCACACAGAGAAATGCGCAGTTCACTCGGGGCATCCCACACATATTCAGTTCAGTTTTTCGTGCAGTTTTTTACACAGTTTAACTTAGAGTGTATGGGCCCTATAGATTTGCTGGGTTTGAACACTGATGGTTAGTATTTGAATTCTTAACACTGGATTACACTGGACCCGTGGTGTGGCCATCCGTCAGTCTAATTGGTAGCGGTCGAGTGCCATTTGAGGGTAGCCAAGGGTTCGGTTTTCACGCGGATGGACTGCCGTGACTTCCCAAATGCTCATAATATTTCTAACTGATACCGGGCATAAAAGGTGTCGTAAAAAGTTCTGAGCCCTTTTATTTTAATAGAAGACAACTCGTTGTGTTTTTAATACTCAAAGTAAAAAGGTTTTTCTTATGTATATTGGACCGTCCATCATTGTGATAGTTGAAGAATAAGAGACCAACTTGATGTCACTAGGTATTAAGTTTTGTTTCACATCTTTTATGCTCAACATGTTTCGGACATTAATACATCCGTCATCAGGAGCTTACCACTTTTCTATTGTGTCACCACATTGGTCGTGTTTCTTGTTTCGATGTGTGTTGGAGTTTCGGTGTGGCTGGGTTGGAGTGGTATCCGTGTAGCAGGCTGAAGCCTGCCTGTGTGTGGTGTGTGTGTGTGTGTGTGTGTGTGTGTGTGTGTGTGTGAGTGTGGAGACAAAGGATGATTCGGTTATAATGGCTAAAACGTTGTGACCAAGAACTTTCATTTTGTTGTACTTTACTTCACGGTTTAAATTGCAAAAGCAAAATCATATGCTTACGAGACGTTTGTTCAAAACAGTAGAATGAACACACCCTCACATTGTGGGGGCCCTGTGGGTCAGGCGGGACTCCAAACATGCAGAATACTAAAGCCTGTTAATGGGTTCGTTTGGGCTGGGTCCCATTGTTCTGACAGACGGCAGGTTTCTGGACCCCTGTTATGAGATGTAGGAGCAGCTTCGGTGATAATTGTGGTGGGGGTGCATGATTATTGATTCGCCGGGGGCGTGGGGGATCGGTTATGTATGCCACTGCTTTGGAAGAATGTGAATAAGACACGCCCCTTTTGTTGTAGGATCCGTAAGTTTATTGCCGTATTTATAAGAGTACACTACTAATCCTATAATGGGAACACATAGAACATGTTACCTGCTCTTCTCGGTACGCCAGGTCCAAAACTGTGTTCTGTCCGTCATGTTGCATTTAAAAATGTGTATGGCACAAAACTGTCTTTTCTCATAGGAACCTGCGATAGCATAGCTTATTAGTAAAAAAATGGTCCATAATGTATGGAGAACGTTTAATTCAATGCTGTAATATGTCCATATGTTAGTATATGTTCCTGAAATACGTTTATCTCACTATTTACGTCGTTCCTCACTTAAGTCGTTTTCCACCAGACGTAGTATACTCAATTAAGCGCTCAAATTCGTATCTGCGATATTTACCTTGTATTCAAGTTGCGGAAATCCCACGATCAGCAGCTCACACTCAACGATCTTGTCGAAATCCAGAAGCAAAGCGTCGCTGAAGAAGCCAAGGAACATGAGACTGAGCGCAAGGAGAGCACCATGAGGGACCTGATGGAGGGTCTTGGACGCACTGAACCTAGCAACAAGGTTGAGGATTGTTTGACCATGCATCTTCCACATGAAATAAAGTGAAATTCCAACTTGATGCAGCTTGGTAATTTTATTGATGTATTCTTAGCTCGACATGTTTCGGGTACATACGCCCATCATCAGGAGCATTAGATGTTGAGTTGCAGCATATGGTTTTCTGCACCGAGTTTTTGGATGGATGGATGGTGGTCTTGGGAGCTGCTGCGTAGGTCGCGTGTACGGTGCGGATGGCGCCGTCGCATGGCACCATCCGCACCTTACACACCACCTACGCAGCAGCTCTCAAGACCACCACCTATCCACAAACGCGGTGCAGAAAACCATATGCTGCAACTCAACATCTAATGCTCCTGATGATGGGCGTATGTACCCGAAACATGTCGAGCTAAGAATACATCAATAAAATTACCTAGCTGCATCAAGTTGGCATT
>Ga0123352_10019023_pt1 | contig 10950 bp, 10 predicted proteins | sample TergutLab28metaG_FD_89700 | JGI IMG/M metagenome (GOLD analysis project Ga0123352, IMG submission 89700) | Labiotermes labralis P1 segment gut microbial communities from Petit-Saut dam, French Guiana - Lab288 P1 | ecosystem: Host-associated > Arthropoda: Insects > Digestive system > Gut ... | reverse complement strand
GAGTGTGCAATTATTATTTATGTATAATAGGTTGCGTGCCCGCACCTAATTTTAAACTCTACCATCAATTGAACAAGGAGGAGTGGAAATGAAAAAATGGATTAGCACGTTTGCGGCAATTTTGATAATATTTTTTGTTACAGCCTGCGGAGAAACCATGTCAGAAGAACCTTTCATCTGGCCAGAAAGTATAGATGGTCAAAGTCCTTTTTATGGCGAAACCATTTCGATAGGGCTGGTTGGCGGCGGGGTTACGCGCAATTTTAGCCAAATCGCACAGGAATATATGCGGCTGAACCCGGGTGTGACCATAGAGATAGTCAGTTTCGGCAACAATTTCCATACCGACACAGTAAGTGTCAGGGAGCGCATAGGCCTAGAGCTTATGGCAGGAACTGCCCCAACGCTGATTGATAATATTTTTATGGACGAACTAAATACCGCAACACTTGTTGACTACCAGCATACCACAACGGCGCAGTATTTCGTAGATTGGCTGCCGCTAATGGCTGCCGACCCTAATTTTAACGAAGACGATTGGTTTATGAATGTCTTTGAGGCATTGACAAGAGATGGTCGCATGTTGGGTTTTCCAATATCTTACGATGGCAGCTTTGGGAGTACGTATATTGTAGTCAATGCCACCATACCCGAGCTTTTAGAAGAGTTTGGGGATAGGCAGAGCATATCTTTTTCCGAAATGATAGGAATTCATAGCAGAATCGCGCCCGTTTTTGATAGACCCATGTATATTGACAGCAAATTTGACGTGCTCTTCGCGGTAGAGCATAGCCTGGGGAACTTTTTTGATTTTGATTCCAGACGTGTGGAGTTTGCCACCCCGGAATTTATTGAATTTATAACCCATGCCAGAGAACTTACGAGCCCGTGGAGGGTGTTTGGGGATGATACAATTATGCCCGCCGACCTAGGGAATCGCGAGCTTAATGCCTTTGAATCGCAGAATTATCTTTTTCGCCGGACATGGGCAATTGATTTTGGCATCTTCCCTATTTTCGAGGAAGAAATGCCCTTTACGAATCCCGCTTTGCTTACCAATTACCATGGAGATATGTTCATAAATCCATTTAACACTATGCTTCTAAATGCATCGGCATCTGATGTCGAAAGAGCCTTGGCAATGGATTTTCTTAGGTTCAGCCTAACAGCCGACTTTTCCATACTTTCTCGGCATAACCACGAAGGCCTTAATTCATCCAGCATACTTCTTAATCGGGTTTGGATGAGGCGTTCATTTAATGATTGGATAGAGCCTATTTGGATTAGGCATGGCTGGAATTTGCTATATGACCAAGATGAGGCCTTTAATATCATAGCATCCTACGCCTTGGCCGCAGGACAAATGCCCATGCACGATGCCCGTGTGCCGGAGATGGTGCGAATTACTTTAAGGGACACACTGCATCAGTTCCATGATGGCTTGATAACTGCAGAGCAAACAGCAAATGATTTGCAAAACCGTATTACGCTTATGCTTATGGAAATGGACTGATGGTAAGACAAGTACAAATAGTATAATACATAAACTTAAGCTTTTGATATCATATCCCAAGCGGTCTTGTTGAAGCCGCAAAATAGATGTCTATGCAGATATGCACTACGCTTGAAATACGTATTATACCTGTGCAATATTCAGATGGAGATCTCGAAAGGATGGGGAAAATATGGCGTTAATCCACAACAATCTCTTAATAAACAGGAACAGTCAAAGATATGCACCCTTTTTGCTGAATTTAATAACCGGTAGAAGGAGGCTGCTTAATAATGCTGAGCTTAAATCTGTTTGTTCAATGATGTCAATGCAAAATGTAGACATGTATGATATGGGGGATTTGCATCTGTATGAGCGACTGAGAGCAGAAAAACAATTTGTAGATGACAAAGAAAGGGCAGAAATAGAGAAGGGGATGCTTGATGCCGGCCTCTTCGATATTGACACTAATATTTCTGATGATCTTTCATTTACTGCACATTTAACGTGGGATTGTAATATGAAGTGTACTTATTGCTATGCAAATTCTTATGTAGGCAAAAAAGACATCTTAAAACCTGAACATGTGGATAGCATCTATAATTTTTTTGCGATTTTACTGACGAGGTCACCGTGAGGGCAAATACACGCATTATTGAACTTACAGGTGGAGAACCTTTATTAAATAGTGATACCGTAGGTGTAATAAACTATATTTGCACAAAATGGCCTTATACAAAACTCAATATAATCACAAATGGAATCAACCTATTGAAATATTATGATAAAATACCGATAGTGAATATAAATGAGTTACACGTATCTTTGGATGGTATAAAAGACACCCATCTAGAAAGACGCTTTGGCGATATCAACATCCCTGGAGAGATTTATGACAATATCATTAACGGCATAAAAAAACTATTGAAAGATGGGGTTACGGTAAAAATTAAGACCTGCGTTGACAAGCATAACTACGCCGAATACCCAGAGTTTAAGAGTTTTCTAGAAAGCGAGGGCATAACATCCTCACCCCTTAGCGTACCTCAAGTTGCGCATGTGATAGATTACAAAAATCCTCTTTCTATAGACGAAGGGTTTAACGATATTGAAGACATACATAAAATTCGTGATTTTATATACCCGCATCTGGAAAATAATCCGCCCTACCTTGGACTAAGCACCTTGTATAAAATGATGGCAAGAAACGATAATAAGCCCTACCTGCCAAAGCATATAAGGTGTAAGACTAATTCCTTGTCAAACTACGTCTTCGCCCCTAATGGAAACATATATTTCTGCATCTGCCTCTCCGAAAATAGTGGCATAATCGGCACCTACCACCCGGAAATTTCATTAAACGAATCTGTGATATTAGGTTTAGTTAATAGAAGTGTTTTCAATAACCAAGAGTGCAGGAAGTGCCCTTACAAGTTCGTCTGCTTAGGTGAGTGCCCAAAGGCATCGGAAGCCCAACACTCTGATATGTCTCAAATGGTGTGTGGACCATTTAATCATCCAGAAATCATGAATAATATTGAGTTCAATTATGAGGCAGTATTATATAGAATGGGGGCGAGCAAATGAAGCTAATAAAGCACATCATTCCTGTATACATTGGAAATAGCAAATGGTTTTTAGTGAATTCACTTAACGGAACTGTTGACAAAGTAGGTCTCCAGATCTATGAAATTATACAGAAGTGGCAGGGTGACGAGGAGATAATAGCAGAAAACGAAATTGAAGTCACGCTTTATGAGAGCCTTAAAGCTCGTGGCTATCTTACAAATAGCTTTGATGAAGAAATGCAACAAAAAAGCCAAATGGTTAGCAGATTGCGTGAAATTCATAATAAGAAAAACGCAACTTGTAATCACATGACCTTCATTATGACGTATAATTGCAACTTTAGGTGTCCGTACTGTTTTGAAGGCGAAAACACCTTGAAGAAAGAGGTTATGAGTCCAGCTCAAATTGATGCCGCACTAGATATGGCTGGGGAGCATTTAAAATCCGTCGGACTTTTTGGCGGCGAACCATTATTGCCCTCCAACAGAACATCTTTGGAGTACCTTATTTCTAGGACCAAGGATAAAACATTCAACATCACAACAAATGGCTATTACCTTGAAGAGTTTTTTGACTTACTATCACCGCTTAATTTTTCTTCGATAATGGTAACGCTGGACGGCGATGAAGATACTCACAACAGCCGAAGGTTTTTAGCAAACGGCAAACCCACTTTCAGCAAGATTATGAAGGGCATTGGAAAGTACCTAGAAAACGACATACCCATCTGCATTAGAATGAATCTGGATAAAAGCAATATAAATGAGGCTACGAAATTGCGGAAAAGCCTCATAGACCGATTTTATAATCATAAAGACTTGCTCACCTTCGAGCTCGGAACTCTTTTTGGTGCCTCTAATCAAGAAAAAACAAATATAGTTGCTAAAATTTTTAATGAGGACAAGGTTTTTTCTCCTGAAGAACGACAGAAAAGAAATCGCTTAGTGTGCTGTAATAGCTCTATTGTGAATTTTATATCAGTAGGCGCAAAGCCAAAACCAGCTTACTCCTTTTGCTATGCAAATAGTAGCACTTTTCTAGTTGATCCATATGGTGATATCTACACATGCCTTATCTCATTAGGCACACAAGATTTGGCTGTAGGCAAATATTTACCTAAAATAGAATTTAAAGAAAATAGCATCCTTACTCGAAATATAGAAACAATCCCGGAGTGCAAAGAATGCATATACTCCATGCTATGCGGTGGTGGATGCCCTCTTTCTCTTGGTTCTTACGAAAATGTATGGAGGCCGGAATGTTTCTCAATAAAAAATCAAATGCATAACTTGCTGCCAAGGCTTTATGCTATCAACGAAGAGGCAGAGGGTGTTGCGAGTTTGTGAACCTAATTTGTAGAGTTGCGTAATTAATAGTGTGCAGCCGCAGTATTAGTCTCTTACACCATCGTGCTCATTAAGGCATGGAGAGCCTATAAACCATGAACATCTTCACCCTATGCAAAAAATACCTACTACAACACAAGCTCCAACTATCAATCTACGTAGCAATAGCCATTGCGGGTACAGCTATATCCATCCTTTCCCCATACATAATCGGTGACTTCCTTGATAATCTCATCGAAGGCGGTGATGCAGGAGTCATTCTGCGTTTCAGCATGATATTTGGCAGCATTAGCGTACTTGGAATAGTCAAGAATTATAGTACATCTATAATGCGTGTAAAAATGAGTATCCAGATGAGTTATAGTCTTAACAGGAACGCTGTGCGCCATATTCAAAATCTGTCTCTGTCGTATATCAACAACAAAGACAGCGCATATCTTAACCAGAGAATTAACAGTGACTCTGGCAGCTTGATTGGATTTTGCATTAGTGTGATGCAAAGCATAATCACAAATATAATATTGCTTATTGTGCCTTTCATATTACTGCTATCCATGAATTGGTTTGTCGCCATATTGCTCGCAGGATTTCTGGTGCTATATGCAGGCCTATATGTCTTGTTTAAAAAACCGTTGTATAAAGCAAGTTTTGCTTCATTGGAGGCTTACAACAAGTTCTTCGCCGGCATATTTGAGCAGCTGAAGTACGTAAAGTTTATCAAAGTCAATGCGAATCAATCCGAAATGAACAGTCGTGCAGATGAAAGTTTCATAGGCATGAAAAAAACTGCCATCCACCATCAAAAGGTGAGCTATGTTTATTCAGGATTGTTTGGCTTTATCTCGACCATAGCCCAAATTATCCTTTTTGTTGTAGGTGGGCTGCAAATCATTAACGGAAACTTCACCATAGGCATGTTCACTATCTTCACCAGCTATTTCAATATGATGCTTACCTCCAGCAGGTATTTTTTTGGGCTAGGGGCATACTATCAGCAGACTTTGGTTGCCCATGATAGGATTAAGGAGATATTTGAGAATATACCTGAAGGCCTTGGACATACAGTAATCAATAGTATATCGAAAATTGAGTTGCTGGATGTTACTTTTTCTTATTCAGGAAAAAATGATGACTCAACTGTAATGGAAGCAGTAAGTGAATTGAACACGGCTTTCATCAAAGGTAAGATCTATGCCATAGCCGGTTCAAACGGTGCAGGCAAATCCACAATAATTAACCTATTGATAGGATTGTACATAGATGAATATGATGGTATAATCACATATGACGACATAGATATCAGACAAATTGACATGACGACCGCCAGAAAAAACCTTATAGGCTTTTCAGAACAAGAGCCGCTGTTGATTAACGACAGTATCAAATATAACCTAGGCCTTAGGGATAGTAATACCGAAGGTCCTGATGACCAGATTAAGAGCTTAGAGAGGTACATAAAAATCTTAAACATGGAGGAATTCATATCCAAAAACACTCTGGATTTTGAAATAAACGAGAAGAACACCAACACCTCTGGTGGCGAAAAGCAAAAAATATCCATTCTGAAAGTGCTGCGAAAAAACACGGATGTTATGATATTCGACGAGCCGACATCGGCTCTTGATACCCAAACCACAAAGAAGTTCATTGAATACCTGCATGAGATAAAGAGAGATAAAATAATAATTATAATCACCCACGACAAATTTGTGACAGAACAATGCGATGAGGTAATGGAAATCATGAAAAGTGTTTAGTGCAGGATGAAATTGGTACATATTCATAAGGGGAGTGCGATGCCTAAATCAAATCTAAAAACCCGCAACAACCTAATCCTCCTAACCCTAGCCCTACCCAGCCTAATAGGGCTTATGGTTTTCTTTATCGTGCCCTTTGGCTATTCGCTGTACCTGGCCGTAATAGACAACCCCGTAGGCCGCAACTTTGTTGGTTTTCATCATTTCTCCGAGACCTTCAACAATACGGCTTTTAGGCTGGCCATGCGCAACACTCTTGTGTTTATAGCCATGTGTGTGCCAATAAATATGATATTTCCACTATTTGTGGCCATGGGTCTGCGCAAAACCCCGCGCCGCCAGATGTTTGGCCTGTTTTTCTTGTTGCCCCTGGTGGTGCCCTCCGGTTCTATGGTGCATTTTTGGCATAGTGTTTTTGGCATAGGCGGTGCGCTTAATGGGTTGTGGTTTGCGCAAGAACCTATCAATTGGCTTAATTCCGACTATGCAATGCCCGTCATATTAACAATATTTATGTGGAAAAATGCTGGTTTTAATATTGTTCTGTATCAAGCGGGGCTTAATCTTATACCCCGCGAATATTACGAATGCGCCGCAATAGAAGGGGCAGGCCGCTGGCGGCAGTTTCGCTCCATCACGCTGGTGTATCTTGCGCCAACGATATTTATGGTGCTTTTAATGTCCATTTTGGCCACCTTCCGTTCTTTCCGCGAGATTTACCTGCTTTCCGGCGCGCATCCCCACCACAGCATATACCTGCTGCAACACTATATGAACAACATGTTTGCCGCCCTTAACTATCAGCGGCTGGCATCAGCGGCGTATATTTTGGCGGCGGGTATTGTGGTTGTTATGATGTTGGTTTTCCGACTGCAAAGGCGGGTGACTAGTTATGATTAGAGCCGCCGGAAAGCGGGCGACCACAGGTCGCCCCTACGATATGAAGATTGCGCGCAAAATACCCATCATCCTAACCATGACCCTCCTTGCCGCCGCCTTCCTTCTCCCCATCTTCATAATCTTCACAAACTCCTTTATGAGCGGCTTCGAGATTGTAACCCGCTACACCCATCTGGTGCGGCCGGGCAACTATCACTATGCACAGGGCCCAATACATTTTGTGCGGTTTACGCTAATTCCGGATTTTGTAACCCTTAGCCAATACGCGGCCCTGCTCTTTGGCCATCCCGAATATTTGGGGCGGTTTTGGAATTCTGTGGCTTTGGCATTGCCCATTATCATTGGGCAGGTGATAATATCCGCCCCGGCGGCCTATGCCTTCGAAATGTCCACATTTCGCCGCAAGGAAGTTGTATACTTTATCTACATAGTAGTAATGCTAATGCCCCTGCAAGTGGCTCTTGTGCCTAATTTTCTAATGGCAGACTGGCTGGGCATACAAGAATCCCGCCTGGCCATTATTTTGCCCGGCATGGTAAACCCCTTTGGTGTGTTTATTATGCGGCAATTCCTGCGTGGCTTGCCGAAGGATTACATAGAAGCCGCCCAGGTGGATGGTGCAGGCCATATCCGTGTGGTTGCGCTGGTGGTAACACCACTATTCAAACCCGCCTTTGCAGCCCTAATGATGCTAACCTTTGTAGAAAACTGGAACCTGGTAGAGCAGCCCCGCATTTTCCTAACATCGCTGCAAGAACCCCTTTCGGTATACCTGGCGCAAATGGCCCAAGCCAACCTGGATATGATATTTGCCGCATCCTTCTTTTATCTGCTGCCCCCTGTGCTTATTTTTCTTTATGGCCAGGAGCATATGGTGGAGGGGATACAGTTGTCGGGGATAAAATAGCAAAACCCTTTAGCCACGAAAACACGAAAACACACGAAAAATCTTAGAGGCGGCTCTATGCCGCCCTCTCTACAAATTTGCATATTACATCTTTATATGGTATAATATATATCGAATATATAGGAGGTGCATGTCGCATGAACACGACAACCCTAAGAACAAGTCTGGAAATTGATAAAAATCTATTAAGCGAAGCAATGGAGCTGGGTGGCACAAAGGTAAAGAAGCATGTAATTGAAAGCGCACTTAAAGAATACGTAGAGCGCAGGAAACAGAAAAATCTGTACGATTTATTTGATTCTGATGAGCAGTTGATTGACGATGATTACGATTATAAATCAATGCGTGGGGGTGCAATGCATAAGTGATTTTAGTAGACACATCCGTTTTGATTGACAAGCTACGTAAAACTGTGAATCCGAAAACCTTAAAGCTAGATGAATTTCATTCAACCGGCACGCCATTTGGGATTTCTATATACACTTTTCATGAAATACTGCAAGGCGCAAAATCAGAAATAGAGTTCCGAAAATTGTACGACTATTTTTCGACACAAAAGATATTTGTGCTGCCAAACACCCCGGATGTATTTGCTATGTCTGCAAAAATGTATTTCGATTTGCGCAAAGAAGGCACAACCATCCGAAACACAATAGATGTGCTTATTGCTTACACCGCAATACATCATAACTTACGACTGCTTCACAATGATACTGATTTTGACTATATATCATCGAAAATACCCGAACTGCAGATTGTCGATGTTGAACAATAGCGCGAAAACACATGAACCACCGTAGGGGCGGCTCTATGCCGCCCGCTCTACAGGAGGAAACCGCCATGACCCAACCAAAATCCCTAATAATAAAACTATCAGCCGCCTTTCTAGGCGTGCTGTTATTCCTAACCTTCTTCTCCAACACCATCTTTACGCTAAACCTACCCGGTGTTGTTGTAGGCTTTCCAACCGGCGGCGTTGTAACCAGCACCCACCGCGGCTTTGGGGAAATAGAGTTTGCAGAGATCTCGATTTTGTTTGCAGAAGATGCCGGCAGAATCAACTTCGCTGTAGCCGTGGGCGATATGATCAGTTATGGCGATGTGCTGTTTACAATAGAAGCTGATAGGCGGGAGCTACTTGACCGCCTTGAAGATGCCGCAAGCCAAATGGCGGCGGCAGAGGTTAACTTGGCTCGCGCCCAAAATGACCTAAGCTTTGAGCAAGCCCGCCTTGTGTCGTTAACACCAGATACGATACGCCCTACAATCATCCATGCCCCGGATACCACACGCTTTACCTTTGAAGCCCAAAGGCTGGAAGCAGAAATAGACCGTGCCGAGCAGGACTATCAAACAAACACAGCTCTGTTTGCCGCTGGTGGGATATCCCGCGCACAATTGGAAGATTCTGCACATGCCCTAAACCAGCTACGCGAGAGCTATGCCCGTAATACCGAGGAAATGAATATTGTGTTAGAAGCCCATGCCCAAGCCGTAGCAGATGCCCAGGATGCCGACCGCAATGCTCAAGACCGCAATCAGCAAGTCCATATGGCCGAGCGAAATGCCATACAGCATCGCATAGAAACCCTGGGGCATACAATACGCCTGCTGGAGCTGGAAGAGCTGGACATGCGCCGCCAATTGGTGCGCATACACGGCCAGATTGCTGATGAAGGCATAGTGACTGTATATGCCGCTGCCGATGGCATAGTGCGCGAAATACCCGCTGGGCTGGAAAGCGGCATGATGGTGGAGCGCAACCACATTGTAATGCACCTTGCAATTACCCATGGCGGGCATTTTACTGTAACAGCCGAATTTACAGAGCACATGGGGGTTTTGCCGAATGACATTCGCGTTAGAATAAATATACGCTCCCTGGAAGAGTTTGGCATACCGGGTGAAGTCCGGCGTGTGAGCGCATCCGGAGGCCGTCTTCATGTAGAGATTGCCTTCGAGGGCGGCCATAGACGCATTAACGGCGGCGAAAGAGCAGAGGTTGTAATAGAGCAATTTTCGGAGATGGCAGATAGTGTACTGCCCAATTCTGCCATGCGTCGGGATGGAGCTGGGTATTACATAATGTATGTGGCCAGGGAGCCAAACACCCTGCTGGGGCATAGCTACTATGCAAGGCAAATGCGCATAACGGTGCTGGAGGAAGGTGATAGGTTTACATCTTTTATGACAATGGATGACTTGGAAGGCCCCGTGATAATCTTTAGCGATAGGCCATTCTTCCAAAACGATAGAATCAGGGTGGTTGATGATGAATAGGCCAAACGTCATTCCGGGCCTGACCCGGAATCCCCTGTTTCTAGTTACGATTTTGCGCGGCTTTTTTGTGATTGTCATTTTGGCTGCCATAGTCACTATCTTTTGGACATACGCCGGAATCGGCCGCTATGCCCAACCAGGCGTGCTTACGGTGCTGCCCGTAACAAACGAACCCATATTTATGTTTAGCTACGACCAGGTTTGGGAGATATCCGCCGATTTTGCCGGACATATAGAAATGGAGCAGCTAAGCACGAGGGAGCTGACCAGCGGCACAAGAACAGTCTTTGCTCGTGCATCTGCCATGGGGTCTGATAATCAAGTTATTCTTGGCGAATCCCTGGCCTGGGCACTATTTGGCAGCCTGGATGTGATTGGGCTTGCCGTGTATATGGGTGATGATATTTTCACTATTGGCGGCGTGGCGCAGGATGCCATGGAGCCGCCAGGGCATGTGCATGGCTTTATGTGGATGCCTTTTGCCAGCGGCCAAAATGCTGCAATATTGCATTTTACCCCAAACACATATAATCGCCTGCAAGCACGGCTGGATGTAGAGCGGGTTTTGGCATCGATGAACCACAGGGCAGCCGATTATATCATCTTTGATTTTAATTCCTACACAACCAGCATACAGCTGCGGGGGCAACTATTGGTGTCTCTGGCGGGCCTCACCTTCGTTTTCGCTATGATGCGCCT
>Ga0123352_10019019_pt1 | contig 10951 bp, 8 predicted proteins | sample TergutLab28metaG_FD_89700 | JGI IMG/M metagenome (GOLD analysis project Ga0123352, IMG submission 89700) | Labiotermes labralis P1 segment gut microbial communities from Petit-Saut dam, French Guiana - Lab288 P1 | ecosystem: Host-associated > Arthropoda: Insects > Digestive system > Gut ... | reverse complement strand
CACTCGGGAGACCTAGTCGTAGATGGGGTGATAATATTAGGATGGATCTCCAGGAGGTGGGATGTGGGTATATGGACTGGATTGGGCTGGCCCAGGATAGAGACAGGTGGAGGACGCTTGTGAGTGCGGTAATGAACCTTTGGGTTCCGTGAAATGCGGGGAATTTCTTGACTAGCTACAAACCAGTTAGCTTCTCAAGAAGGACTCTGCACCATGGAGTAAGTAAGTAAGATGCTATATATTTGTTAACTGCAATTGGGTTGACACCCAGTGGCAGTAGTACAGTACACATTTCCACGCAAACAATACTTAGATCAACACAATGAAAACAATATGCAGTACAGAACATACATAACAATAAGAATACATAAACATAACAATAAAAATACATAATTTACAAGGTTAAACAAAAACGTACAAAACATACATCCAAATATACAATGATTAAAAAAACCAAAAGAAGTGAAAGAATGTGATAAACGAAAAAACCATATAAGCAGTAAACTTCGTATGATCTGTATATCTTCTCATAATGTTAGACACCCTGTTACTAAGACCATCGGTCCAGTTATTGGTACGGTGTGTGTGTGTGTGTGTGTGTGTGTGTGTGCGCGATACTCCAGGTTCAAATTACTTAACCTTATCAACAGCACTGCACAGAAAATTAAAAATTATGCGTTACGGCGTTTGAGTTAGTGTCACTAAGCTGTCAGGAATTTCCCTTTGCTGTATGTCGAATTCCCTTCATGTCCGTACGTGTGGCTGGCAGTATTCAAAACACTGTGAACATGTCCATAGAACTTCATTTCCATCAATCGTTCGTCCCACTACGTAATCCCATCAAGCCCATTAATAGAGGTCTTTCAGTCTTTAGAAATATTTCCGCCTCAATTGAAGAAAGTTGAGGCTCACCGGCTGTCATTCCCTTCCCCACTATTAACCCGTCTCTTCTGTGAAAGAAAATTCATGCTAACTGACGCACGCAGCAGTTTGAATGAATTGTCGTGACCATTCGTTTTAGTTCGTATTCGTGAAACCCGGTGAAGTGAATTTTTTCTTCCCCACTGGAATTTGAAATCTCTTACTAAACCGTATGAGGTACGCGGTGGCGCAGTTGGTTGAGGCACTGCGCTATAAGTTGAAAGGTCGCGGGTTCGATTCCCGATATTGTCATCGGTATTTCTCATTGACATAATCCTTCCGGCCGCACTTTGGCCCTGGGGTTGACTCAGCCTCCAACAGATATGAGTACCTAGAATATTTCCTGGGGGTAAATGCGGCCGGTGCATAAGGCTGACAACCTTACCACCTCCTGGAACCCTCTGGGCCTGTCCAGGCCTGCAGTGGGATTTCTTTACCTTTACGAAACCGTGTGACGATACAAATCTATATATCTTGGTCCGTTTCACGGAAGTACCTGATAACAAAATTACACGAAGATCAAAGACACTGGGATTTGGTGCCTTGTTTGAAATGCAGCATGATGCGTGCGGCTTCATTGGAATTTTTGGGCTCCGTAATTTTACTTACAGTCCCGCTTAGCTACAGGCAGCGGTAACGCGTTTACCAAGGACCATCTCAGGGCATAATGTTGTGGGTCTGATATGCGATGCAGATTTTGAGGAAATGCTGCAGTAGCATATCATTGCAAAGATGGAAACTGCGAAAACAAGGAGCTTAGACCAGAGGGTATAAAACCTGTCGTCAAGCTCACAGGGTTTCTAGCCCCAATTACTTGCTGTTTTTTTTTTTAAGGAAATTTTGGGTTTGGTGTTCTCACAACTCATGATGGCCCCGGCTTGCAGTCTCTGGCTTCCTGCCATGGAGGCCACGGTTGAACCCCAGGCAATTCCGTGTGGGATTTTTGGTTGACATAGTGGCACCAAGACGTGTTTTTTACCCGAGTAATTAGGTTTTCTCCCACCGTGGGCCCTGAATGGGGCATTTCGCAGGCTCACCAATCTCGTTTCTCCAACTGCTAATTCCCATTTTTGACTTCTGTACTTGGAACTAATTCCCACGTACTGGTGCTAACCGTATCTTTCTGTCCCTCCTGTTGCTGTGATTGACAAGTTTCCTATATAAAGGTAAAGGTAAAGTGATCCCGTTACAGGCCCGGTATGGCCCTGAGGATGGGTAGAGGTATAGCTCTACTCTTCCGTGATCGCGACATTAGAAGGGCGTGAGTGGTTAGCAGCATGCACCGGCCGCACTTTACCCCCGGGAAAGACCCGGTACCCATTTTACAGGAGGCTGGGCGGGCCCCAAGGCCGGTCTGGACGGGCGGAAAATTTCGTCCCCACTGGAATCGATCCCGGACCGTCCAGCCCGTATTCAGTCGCTATACCGACTGAGCTACCCGTCCCAAAGACTTCTTATATAACCGATACATTTCCTTTCTTCCCAGCCACCTTAGCATCCACTTGAACCAGAATGACATTTTGAAGATGGAGGCATTAAGCCCTTTCAATCTGTCATCTGGATCACGGCGTAGGATCTCAAAAGAAACCCATCAAACGCATGTTATTAAGGAAGTCTTTCCCTCCTTGTGGAAGTAAATGTCTGTTGTGTCTAGTTTTGTGAATGATAACATTAATTTGGTGAAACTGTATGCACGTGTCCGTCATCGCCCTGTTTCTGAAGTTCGTCAAATCATCGTTTCATATAGAAGAACTTTACTTGATGGCTTGCTTTTGTGTGCCAGCATTTGTTGCATGGAATGGTACAGTTCTGGAAAATTAAAATACAGTCTTTGAGTCGTTATTGGAATAGCATAGCCCTTTAAACATGTAAATATTTCATGTGGAGATGCACCCACATTGAATTCCGTATTCTGAAGGAATGGAATTCAGACTACCGTGCGCCACTCAGCTGGTCATGTTTCCAAACACACACACTTTAAAAGCAGGACTGTAATAAGAGAGAGAGAGGGTGAGAGAAGGGGTTATTTAAGGATGAGAGGGTGAAAGGGGGTGTTTTATTTAACGGGAAGATCATTAAGTTTGTACGACGTCGGTTGTAGGCGATTAAAATAAGGAGTATTTTATGAATTGGTAGGAACAGGGACAAGTGTAAGAATAAATCCGCTGGGCGGTGTCTGTTGTCTGTAATGTGCTTGATGTACACGACGTTTCGTCAACGGGGTCTTTATCCGTCATAACGTGGATCAAATTTGAAACCCATTGTGTTGTGTCATTCAAATCGAACTAACCGCAGTCCCTGAACGTGTATTTGATTAGCTGTATCTTAGAAACTGAAAAATGAGTTTTACAATTTTACTCTTACGTGATGAGGGAAGCTGCGTGTGCTTCCGAAACGTCTTATGTATAAAGTACGCATAGGACAGTGCCCAAAGTGGTGTTCGTATACAATGTAACTGTCAAAACCCTTTGGAGAATCCAAAGTAGGACTGCATGAATCGTATATCTTTATAAAGGTAAAGGTAAAGTGAACCCGTTACAGGCCCTGTGTGGCCCAGAGGGTGGGTAGAGGTATAGCTCTACTCTTCCATGACCGCGGCAGTAGAAGGGGGTGAGTGGTCAGCAGCACGCCCCGGCTGCACTTTACCCGCGGAAAAGAGCCGGTACCCATTTTACAGGAGGCTGGGTGGGCCCCAGGGCCGGTCTGGACGGGCGAAAAATCTCGTCCCTACCGGGATTCGATTCCGGACCATCCAGCCCCTATTCAGTCGCTATACCGACTGAGCTACCCGGCCCTCATCTTTATGGTCGTCAAAAATTATGGTAGGCTGTCGATTTCAAAGGTAAGCTATGGTCTTCGGTTCGGTATTTTAAGAATTGTTGTGGTAATACTGTAACCACTCCGCTCCGTTAAAGCTGCTTATCTTACTTAGTGCTTTGTGAGGTGGGCAAAATGAACGCAACGATGAGTAAGTAAGGATTTATAAATGGACAGCTGTATGCTGTATGAATTTACCATTTCTGTAGTTCCTAGGAAAGCCAGGATAAATCCACCAGAATTCTAATTGAGGATACCGGCATACGGATCTAAATTCTGACCTTATTCCCTTGGAATACAAAACTGTTGGGTGTACGGCCACGCTAAGCCGCTCATTTATTCCAAAGTAGTAATGTTACTTTGAAATATTCCAGGATAATTCCTGCGATAATTCGCTTTTCCCTGCCAGCCCTTATCGTCGGTGGAATATATTTCATGGCTGCTTAAATTAACCAGCAGGCAGGTACCACTGTCCTCTACAAAATGGTGAAAATACAGTAGATATAATTTACATATTATAGTGTCGTTAGTGTAGATGAGGCTAAGAACCAGTATTTGGCTAGTGCTGCTTGTCCATCAAACTTGATTCTAAAATACTGAGTGACTCTTCTTTGAAAATGCCCGATATTGTAAGGTTGGTAGTACAACGTTCTTCAGTGTTTCTCATGTAACGATGTCAGAAACGAACACAGTGCTGTGTGATATTACCGGGTTTTAATGCTGCATTAGGCGCCTCTGTGTGACGAAATAATATCATATTTTACAGTAACGTTCACGTGTTCGTTTTCTTACACGTGTTCAACGTAACGTTGACTCTAGAAACAGCGAACAGAAGATGCGGTTGGAGGGCAACTGATCCGTCTGCTTGTGCAACAGAAAAGACCAGAACGGTACTTCTCAATGTCGTATCTTAACAATGGGCGGAAGTGTGTGGTCAGGATGGTCTGACCTTTTGAGCGGACGCTGTTACTTCGGGAGGGTCAGCAGTCTGTCGCCCAGGTATGTGGACAACTATACGGCCAGGTGAGGCGCCAGCACTGCCTGTACGTAGGAACTGTTTGCGAAATTCTATAGTACTTAAAGACGTTGCTACTCGTTTTGAGGTTAAGTGTTGCTAAAGATTCAAGTGTTCTGTGTCGTGACGCCTTTTTGGTTGGTAAACATCTGCGTGTGTCAAAGACTGCGTGACTGAGATGATAGACGCGTTAGGGCACCTTGAAAAATAGGTGATTGCTTGCCCTTTGACATGCCGAGACATCTGTCCCTGTCCAGACATATTGCTGCTTTGAAAATCTTGCCAACTATATCAATAAAAATCCAACTTCATGCAACAGTACGCAGATATTTATTTACTGCAAAGTCACTACATGTTTCGGGTGTCACAGCACCCATCATCAGGAGTACTAAAAACTGTAACCGCAACCTCCGGTGCATGTCATAATATAGGTACAGCTACTTCCCTCCAACGTGGTAAGTTCGGGACTCCAGCAGACTGCATACTGTTGCATATAGTTTGATTTTTATTAATATAGACGTATGATGCACGGAACCATGAGCTTAAAAAATGTTGCCAACTGTTTAAAAATTTCCCTCCTTTTCCAGCAGATTCTGCTGTTTATACACCATATCGGTTGTAGCTTCACAAAGAGAAGGAACACACAACAAGCATCAGAAGGAAAAAAAAAAATCTTTGCCACGACAGGATGACAGGGTTGATCAAAGTAGCTGTATATTAATAAAAACCACAACCTTAACATTTATAAATTTTAACACCCAGCAACATAAATGTTCACTGAAAGTTTCGTATGTCAAGTAATCGTTTGGGCCTGAATGAAACATGTCAAATTTAATAACTGTCCAACAAGATGTGACTGTATTCAGTTTATTACATTTCTGTAGGCAGCTCTACATGTTTCGTGTGTTGACACCCATCATCAGGAGCTCGTACAGCTGTAATTACAGCTTCTGGTATTGATTAACTGCAATGAGTAAAATACGCTGCTATTAATACTAATATATAATTTAAAAATCCAGATCGGTCATATTGAATGTTACTAGCATTGACGAATGTGATATATAAAATAATTGTGGATGGTTAAAAGCAGTATTTTAAAAGTATGTACAACAAAATATTATATATATATATATATATACATAATTTACGTTATGTTGAAGTTCTATCGGAAAATGCAATAAAGTCACTTAATACTGTTTTGTGTGTACCAGATTTAGTTATTATAAATGAATGTAATAATGTAATAAACTGAATAAGTCGCATCTTGTTTGGACAATTATTAAATTCGATTCATAATGCACGGACCCATGTATATAAAATTAAAAAACAGGTCAACTTTTTTTTAATTTGAAAAATTTCCTTTTGCGTGTTCTTTCTATAGCTTTTAAAACACGTCTGCTTTGCCTACGTTGTGCTAATTTTTCAGTTTATTGTTGTACAATTTGTGGAATAATTGCGAATATTACTGTTGTATTATCACATATTTCCTGTTTTCATTTTCTCGGAGGCAACGTACCGTTGTTTGTTACTCTTATGGTCTTTAAATGTCTGTAATTCTCGTTGTTGTTGATATTAACGAGTGCTGCTCTCTACTCGGAAGCTTGTTTTTCGCGATATGTTGCGTGTTTTGTGTAAGCCCGCAGTAATTTAGGATTAATTGAGGATTCTGTAGATCCTCGGGGTCATGCTTTAGGTCTGGTGGCTCTCCGACATGTTAAGTTCAGAGTTGTAATTAATACGTTGAGCATGCGGAATGCGTTAGAGACATGAAAATATGCAACCATTTCAGTTATCTTTGTAACGTTAAGTTGATTAAAATTATAAGCAAGATACTAATACAACTTTTTCAAATTAAAATGCATTTTATTCTTCTTTTTAAGAATTTTTTTTGACTGAGTGCGCACCTGTAATTTATAATTTTTTCATTATTGGTGACTTTTTTTAGCGAATACAGCAAGGGCCCTTACCTTTTTATGTCCGAACTGACTGCGTCACACATTTGTGCTTGATTCCCCGCTTGTGGCTATGCCATATTACAGAGATATTCGTTGTTAAAGATTGAAATAAAATTGAACTTCAAAAACCATAACACGAATGCCCGTTATTCATCATTGTAAGGACGACAGACGTGACGTCACCTTTTATATTTTTAAGCCATATTATTACCTATCAAATGCTTGATCTAAAAACGACACGCCTGCTTCATTTATTTAGCGCCGTGTTGCTATAGTCCTCTATTTGGCTTGTAGATATGAAATGAGGAAACACGTGTTTTACAGTTATCAACTCTTTAATGAAGTAGACACACTCACCATCGGTTAGAAACACCAAGACGTTAATGCTGTATAGAAACATTATACTCTTTGCTGTAAAAAGCGTACAGAAAACTTGAATGTACTTTCGGTGCAGAAGGTAGAATTGTTAGTGCCAAACCTGGTGGTAAATTAACCCTCTAAAGACGAAGCGCAGACTGCTTTATTTAAAGACCCAGTCCGTACGGCGCAGTAAACACTTTTCATCTCGGTTATAAAAACCAATCAGTTTATGCTGTGAGTCAAGTCACTGTTTGTATAAATACAGTGTGGGCAGAGCGTGCAGTTGATGAATATTAAACCTTTTGGTGCATCACGTAACCAGTAGGGTTTAAATGGTTAAAAGTAGTCACTATGTGTCAAAAGGTTAGAGAAGATTGAAGCTCAGGTCAGACTCTGCAGCTTGAATTCAGGCCCACAACTTTCTCCGTATTCTTAAGTTTCTGTTTTTCTTTTCTGGAAGCCAGAAATTTATTTAAAATAATTCGCACCACAATGTTGTCTTCTGCGAAACGAAAAGAAGTAATTGAAATTCACTTAGGACACTCACTTTGTTAGGTCCACAAGAGTTTCTAAACGCTTTCTTCATCTCGTTCCTCCAAAGTGTAAGGGTGAAACGCGTTAGTTAACTGCATGCTAATGAGTGGCTTGTCTACTGGTTACATTACTTGACACTTCACTGTGCCACTGCATACGGAAAGTTCTGGAAAGAAGGCGTGAGTTTTCCTTAAAGTGACACTAACAGACACCAAAATTAATAAATGAGCAACTCGTATCCATTCCTCTCCGTACCGCTTTATGGATTTACATTATTTTACACTAGAACTGGCATAGCATAGTTGATGTAGCGCTTGGCTACCGGCTGGGACGGTCCGTGGTTCGAATATCGTAGGAGCAGGGAAGTTCTCTGCGAAACGTTCAGACCGGCTCTGGAACACGCCCAGCCTCCTGTCCAGTGGGTACCGTGGTTCTTCTCCGGGCGTAAAGCGGCCCGGGCGTAAAGTTGACTACCTCCATCTAATGTCGATGTTAAGAATCAGTGGAGCTGTGCCTCTGCTTCCCCTTGTGTTTGTGTTTTTTTTTTTTGGGCGTGCACAGAGAGAACTTTATTCTTTATAAATTTCGGCTGTCATTGTGTAAAGTTAAAAATTTACACTGATTTTAACGCTTGTGTTGTCGACGTGTCTCTCTCTCTCTTTTTCAGTATGTTAGATGTCATTATGTTCTGTGTCGGAGATATTTTACACTTTTGGTTCCATTGGTCAGACACAAAGCTAAATGAAGATTTTGCTCTTTCACCATGTTGCTGCTTTTCCAGTGCGAAAAAAATCAGTTTTTCCGAGCAGAAATCATAATCCTTACTTTGCTGTTGCATACTTTCGTAGTTTCAAAAAAAGGCCTGTTACAGATATTATATTATATTATATTATATTATATTATATTATATTATATTATATTCCGTTTTGTTTCGTTTTTGTAAAGAACTTCCTAAAGCAGGCAAGCACAGATTATTTGTACATGAATTTTGTGGGTTATAACTTCGAAGTGTCGCATTGTCGCCATGTTTGTAATTGTTGAATTACAAACAGTATTTCATAAAATGTATGTAGGTATGTGTATGAAGCATTCCCCACAAGAAATTCCATTTCTTTAGCTCCACTTGTTGCCTTAAAATCGAAAGCCAGCACTGAACTGCTGTTTTATATACGGAATTTATAATAGCTGTAAAGCAGGATTAAGTACGTAGGAATGTATCTGACTGCGTAGTGCGTCCCAGACCGCTCATGTAGGCCAGTTTTTGTGTGCACTGCGTAGGGAGACTCAATGTACACGTATAATTAACTGTATGGACGTTCTCTACGTTTCGCACTAAAATCCAGCGATATCTCCGGCAGTATCATTTGTACTGAAGTTAGCTTTGCGCTGTCTGATGATCTGGAATTCGTATCATAACGTGACTACATTTCGTTTGAACTGATGAGACGCGGGGCTGGTTTTGGGACACTCAGAAGACGCATGCAGCATTGTATACGGATCCTTGTGGGACCACACGACAACCACAGCGCAATTTCCTTGCTACCCGAGGGACAGCATTTACGATCTGTACCAAGAAACAGAAATAGGAACGACCGAAAGGCCATGGACCCACATGTATTCCCTCGTGTTGTTTTCCTTGTACATTCGTAAGTATCCTTTAATACACTCAGGGTTGTTCCTTCCTCAGCTATTGTCCGTTGCTTGAGATGTACAGATACTAAGGGGCTTCATTACAATTTTAAGGTCATTGGTTGTCATTGTAATGGCGCTGTATATCTCCATTTACCCTTTGTTTTTCTTTCTTAATCAAGCGTAATGATTTATGAGATAACCATTTCATTTTTCCTCCTCCTTTAGGGGCTGAAATAGTTTACTGATTTTCACGAAACTTGGCACGGAAGTTATGACATTGTTGGCCAACCGTTCGCCCTACTTTTTAGCTTTGTTTCCTCATAAGCAAATTGTCTTATCAAATTACTATACGTATGTATGTATGTATGTATGTATGTATGTGTGTGTGTATTTATGTATGTGTGTGTGTATTATGTATGTCTGTATGTATGTATATGTATGTGTGTGTGTATGTACGTATGTATGTATGTGTGTGTGTGTGTCCTTTTCAGTTTTCCCCCGACGTAACGAAACTGAATACGAACCTTACGCCATTGGAAGGCATACCAAAGTAATATCCTACAATCATTAATAGCAACATGGCGGATGCGCAAACTTGTGAGGCGGTAGCGACACTAGCGACATTCAGTTGAAGGTCATAAGTTATGTAAGGTAGCAGTTCGTGGAAGCGTATGCAACTTACATCATGGCGGTATTATTGTTGTACGTAAACTACCGACATACCGACGTGGGATATGTGACATTGTTAGCTTTCATTTTGGTGGCTGTATCAAATGAACACTTAGAGGTAGTCGTTTGAAATTTGGTACGTGTATAGATCATAAACATACATAAAACCGCATGCACGTAATTCCTGTAAGTCAGCAATTACAAACATGGCGACCGTGCGAAATTCTGAGGGCATGTCCCAAAGATTTTAACCTCTTCAAAATTTGTGCTTAAATTAAGTCGCTTCATAATTGTAAAGTTGAACTATTAATACAGACAGGTGCTGAGAAATTAAGTCTGTTTACTAGGAAAGTAGGCTTAGAGTTCTTCCCTGCTGTGCTTGCTAATTTCGTATGACGTGTAATTAATGAGGCGGACATGCGAACTTATGGGGTGGTTTCAACACTGGTGATATTTAATATATGATCCTAATGTGATATGTGATAGTTTTGCCAATCATATGTGGATCCTTGTGAATTTAGTGTTGTATATAATGCAAGGTAACAATATGGCGACCTTGCGAAAACTTTTTGAACTTTCGGTGTGAGGACGTTTGAGCTAGGACTGAAATGCTACGTAAAGGTAGATGCTCCACCTATCTGCACATTATTATGAAATATTATTTGCAGTGCAGTATTCAAATGGCCTTACGACTACAGTGCCAAACTTTGCGATTAATAACACAATTTTAACGTCGAGCGTCTGTTGTTAAATAATAACAGTAGTAATATAATTTAATTCTTTGTTACTGATAAACTGACGTAACTGCAAAACGGACAGTTATAGTGGCAACATAGGTGCGGGAGAAAATGCATTTCGTGACTAACCACAAACATAAGCACATTATTATAATAATAATAATTATTATTATTATTCGATATGGCTGTCCTTGTCACAGGCATTTCTTCCTGGTACTTCTCTTGAACCAGCGGTGATCCCCACCGCTCAGGCTTCAAGCTTCACATTGCAGTACTTTCCGTATTATGTGTGATGTTCCAAGTATAGCTGT
>Ga0123352_10019018_pt1 | contig 10952 bp, 14 predicted proteins | sample TergutLab28metaG_FD_89700 | JGI IMG/M metagenome (GOLD analysis project Ga0123352, IMG submission 89700) | Labiotermes labralis P1 segment gut microbial communities from Petit-Saut dam, French Guiana - Lab288 P1 | ecosystem: Host-associated > Arthropoda: Insects > Digestive system > Gut ... | reverse complement strand
TTAACACGTTGTTCTACATTAGCACTCAGCATTATTCCGACGGAGCTCAGACACACGATCCGCTTCTAACAATGGTCACAGCCAGACTAACCGATGCGCGTGAATGAACCTTTGTGTGACGGTAGAGGGAAGTCCATGGGTCAATGCCCTACCCTCCTCTTCATCATCGACGTGGCCGGAAATGAGTAATAAAAGCAATCCGGTTTCTTTATTGCCACACCTCGTATGTCCCATCTGTAATATCAGGGCCAAAAACGCAAACATTTCCACTTCTGTCACCTCACGTTCGAGAGAAGGTCCCTCGTCAGAATTTTCTAAGAACTGGTGATAGTAGCGATTCATCTCCACAACCAGCAAAGTAATAATTTCCGTGAAGAACAGCAGCAGAACGCTAATTGGAGTGGACTCGCTCATTACGTGTGCAGCTTCCCTGCTTTTCCCATTGGGAGCCCCATTAAAGGTGTGAACTACACGCCTTCGAGGTTGAGGGGGCAGTGTCCACAGGCAGGGTTGTGGCTGTTAACCTACCACATTACCAACATCATCCTATCTTCAGAGCTGCTGGCAAAAGAATCTGAGCTTGGAGGCTCTGATATTGAAGACCATCGCGAAGATGGGCGTGGCTCGTCTTCCTCCGTGTCCTCAGAAGCGTAATATTTCTCCTCTTCGCTGTCTGAATCCGTTACGATTTCTTGTATTTGATTCTGAGACAGCAGACGACCCTGTTTCACATGAGAAATCTCACGTTCCATTGAGATAACTTGAGTGCCACTGCTGGGTGAAACAGCAAACTCTCAACTGACATATAAGTCACAACTTCTGCAAAACAGATGGGGAAAATGGTCTTTCCTCCTACCTAACTACCGTTACCCAGCTGCTACCCAACTGCCTGTTACTAAAATAACATAGTTTTATGACCCAACATTCCATTCCACTAAATGCAAGACTGAACTAACAGCACAATACACATTCAAGACTTATGACCCGTATGCATTCATGGCTAATTAGGGTAACCTTGCTAGCTGGCAAAGTGTTTACACACAACTATGAAACAGGAAACCATTCAGCATCGATTCAGTGTTGAAACATTGTGCAGCAAATAGAAAGAGACGGCTTTCAGCATTGCCAAACGTAGGTCCATATATATATATATATATACAACGTTAAAATTTCTGGCTTTCCTAGGAGCTCCATATATGTACGACATTAGTAGGCTAAGGGTTAAATATAGAACTTTTCAGATATTAAAGTAGTTCACTTAACCACAGATTGTTACATTCAGCAAGTAACATGTGGTCCAAGCACCAAATATCTAAAGACTGAGAGATGGGAATTGTAATTGTAATTGTGGCAGACGCTTGTGAGTGCGCTAATGAACCTTTGGGTTCCGTGAAATGCGGGGAATTTCTTGACTAGCTGCAAACCGGTTAGCTTCTCAAGAAGGACTCTGTACCATGGAGTAAGTAAGTAAGTAAATTGTAATCAACATCCATAAGAAGAGGCCAAAACAGATGACTGACACTACTACTGACTGCATCCAAGTTATATGCTGCCATATTAAAACATAAGCCTAACTGCTGTTGTGATGGAGGAGGAACATGGCAGTTTATGAAGAGGAAGGAGTACCATGGGTGCCATATGCACTCTGCAGCACATTCTGGAGAAAAGAAGGAAGCTTAACTTACCCACGTTTCTTTTGTTTATCAACTATGGAAAAGCATGTGGAAATGTAAAACAAGAAAATACATGGCAGGTTTTCAGAGAAGGTAACATACCAGGACAGTTCCTTTTCTGTGTCATCTTCTTCAGTAGCATAACAGCCTGCAGAGGTACCTGGTCTTCAATAGTTTGCCATCAGATATCTCTATGCCCTGCTGGTCTCCTCCATCCTCATACATTCAGGAGCAGCAAGGAGTCCCTACTGCTGTGTTCTTCACAAATTAGCAATGTTACCCATTAGGACTATATGACAGGCCCATTGTAATCTTTGGAACTGGTTATATTTTTCTAAATCAGGTCCGTCTAACAGTTCACAGTGCTCTTTCATTATGTTTTAGTCTCCATCATAAGTCATTTCCTTAGACCAGTCCAGATATTCTTCATAGTATTTTCCTTTCAAGTATTGCTAACCTTTCTTCTGGTGACTGAGTCATTGTCGATGCTTCACAGCCATAGCTTAATATTCATTGGATTAGAGTCTTGTATATTCTGATTTCTTCTCTGTCCATTATTGTTAATTTCCAGATGTAGGCTATGTTTTTCAGCAACTGCGTTGTATGTATCTCCTTGTCCTAGTCCTGCATTTAAATCTCTGATCACCATTTTGATATCATAATTTGATTTGGAGTCCACAACTCTTTCCACAATTTGGTAAAAACAATCCTTACTAACATCATCTGACTGTTCTGTTGGAGCATACACATTCATTACAGATGTATTAACCAGATTTTGTTTCTGTCTGTACTGTACATATCCCATCATTTGTAACCTTAAAATCAAGAACATTATTTCATCATTCTTTTTAACAGAAAATGCTCCTATATACTCATGTTTTCACCCTTCTTTCCCACAACAAAAAGAAATTTTGCATTTTTGTGCACACGTGTTTGTTGTGCCATCTAGTTGTTTGTGTAGCTGTAATATCTAGTTTGTGGTGAAGTGACTGCTGGGTAAACATTATTAGTGAGCCAGTTCTAAATAATGTTCTGACATTCCATGTTCCAGGTAACATGCGTGTTGTATTTTGCCTAATTTGTTGCCCTTTTTCTGACCTCACTGGAGGCTCCTGTTGAATGTTCCCAACATTTCCTTTTTTTTGCAGTGTGGGAATGTTTGTCCCAAGTCCAACACTCCTCTTTTTTTTTCCTTGGGTTGGGACAAGCTGGGAATAAACAACTGAGATTTAGGCACAGTTGCCATGACAACAGCTGAGTCGTGGGTACAGTTACCATGACAGCTGCTGAGACGTGTGCACAGTTACCATGACAGCTGCTGAGATGTGGGCACAGTTACCATGACAGCTGCTGAGATGTGGGCACAATTACCATGACATCAGCTGAGATGTGGGCACAGTTATCATGACAGCTGCTGAGATCTGGGCACAGTTACCATGACATCAGCTGAGATGTGGGCACAGTTACCATGACAGCTGCTGAGACGTGTGCACAGTTACCATGACAACGGCTGAGATGTGGGCACAGTTACCATGAAAGCTGCTGAGATGTGGGCACGGTTACCATGACATCAGCTGAGATGTGGGCACAGTTACCATGACAGCTGCTGAGATGTGGGCACAGTTACCATGACAGCTCCTGGGAAGTGGGCACAGTTACCAGGACAATTGTTGAGATGTGGGCACAGTTACTGTGACAGGTGCTAAGACGTGGACACAGTTACCAGGACAACTGCTGAGACGTGCGCTCAGTTACCATGACAGCTGCTGAGACATGGGCACAGGTACCAGGACAACAGCTGAGATGTGGGCACAGTTATCAGGACAACTGCTGAGACGTGGGCACAGTTAAAAGAAGACAGCTGAGACGTGCGAACAGTTACCAGACAACAGCTGAGACATGGGCACAGTTACCAGGACAACAGCTGAGACGTGGGCACAGTTACCATGACAGCTGCTGAGATGTGGACACAGTTACCATGACAACACCTGAGACATGGACACAGTTACCAGGACAACTGCTGAAATGTGGGCACAGTTACCATGACATCAGCTGAGACGTGGGCACAGTTACCAGGACAACAGCCAAGACAAGGGCACATTTACCAGGACAACAGCCGAGACGTGGGCACAGTTACCATGACAACAGCTAAGATGTGGGCACAGTTACCAGGACAACTCCTGAGACGTGCACACAGTTACCAGGACAACCACTGAGATGTGGGCACAGTTACCATGACAACTGCTGAGACGTGGGCACAGTTACCATGACAACCGCTGACACGTGGGCACAGTTACCATGACAACCGCTGAGACGTGGCCACAGTTACCATGACATATGCTGACACATGGGCACAGTTACCATGACAACTGCTGACACTTAGGCACAGTTACCATGACAACCACTGAGGCATAGGCACAGTTACCAGGACAACCGCTGAGTCCTAGCCACAGTTACCAAGACAACCGCTGAGACATGTACACATTTACCAGGACAACCACTGAGTCTTAGGCACAGTTACCAGGACAACCCCTGAGATGTAAGTACAGTTACCAGGACAACTGCTGAGTCCTAGGTACATTTACCAGGACAACAGCTGGCACGTGTGAACGGTTACCAGGACAACAGCTGAGATTTGGGCACAGTTACCATGACAACTGCTGAGACATGGGCACAGTTATCAGGACAACTGCTGAGATGTGGGCACAGTTACCATGACAAAAGCTGAGACATGGGCACTTTTACCAGAACCACTGCTGAGATGTGGGCATAGTTACCATGACAACAGCTGAGACGTGGGCACAATTACCAGGACAACTGCTGAGACATGGGCACATTTACCAGGACAGACGCTGAGATGTGGGCACATTTACCAGGACATCCACTGAGACGTGGGCACAGTTACCATGACAACCGCTGACATGGCACAATTACCATGACAACTGCTGAGATGTGGATACAGTTACCATAACAACTGATGACGCGTGGGCACAGTTACCATGACAACTGCTGACACGTAGGCACAGTTACCATGACAACCGCTGAGACATAGGCACAGTTACCAGGACAACCGCTGAGATGTAGGCACAGTTACAAGAACAACCGCTGAGTCCTAGGCACAGTTACCAGGACAACCGCTGAGACATAGGCACAGTTACCAGGACAACTGCTGAGTCCTAGGCACAGTTACCAGGACAACAGCTGAAATGTGTGCACAGTTGCCAAGACAACAGCTGAGAAGTGGGCACAGTTACCATGACAATTGCTGAGATGTGGGCAGTTACCAGGACAACAGCTGAGATGTAGGCACAGTTACCATGATAACTGGTGAGACTTGGGTACAGTTACCAGGACAACTGCTGAGACATGGGCACAGTTACCATGACAACAGCCGATACGTGGGCACAGTTACTAGGCAACAGCCGAGATGTGGGCACAGTTACCAGGACAACAGCCAAGACATGGGCACAGTTACCAGGGCAACAGCCGAGACATGGGTACAGTTACCAGGACAACGGCTGACACGTGGGCAGTTACCATGACAGCAGTTGATATGTGGGCACAGTTACCAGGACAACCACTGAGATGTGGGCACAGTTACCAGGACAACCGCTGAGACGTGAGCACAGTTACCATGACAACACTGACACATGGGCACAGTTACCATGACAACCGCTGAGATGTGACCACAGTTACCATGACAAATGCTGACATGTGGGCACAGTTACCATGACAACCGCTGAGGAATGGGCACAGTTACAAGGACAACCACTTAAATGTGGGCACAGTTACCAGGACAACCATTGAATCATAGGCACAGTTACCAGGACAACCACTGAGATGTAGCCACAGTTACCAGGACAACTGCTGAGTCCTAGGCACATTTACCACGATGTTGAGACGTAGGCACATTTACCAGGACAACTGCTGATACATAGCATTGTTAGCAGGGCAACTGCTGAGATGTAGGTACAGTTACCATGACAACTGCAGCCTGTATCAGCACTTAAACATACATATAAAATGTAATTATGAACAATTCTGAGAGGCAGTTATTATCAGCAAGGGAGTAAGTAGTATTGGTTTTTGGGTTATCACCATGTCTGTTTAATATATAAATTGATATAGTCATAAGTAATGGAGAGTCCACTCATAGTCAAATTGAGCTTCATTTTTTTATAACAAATTAAACACTACTGTGTGTTGATGACCAAGTTTTGATAGCAAAATCCAAGACTGAATTACCAAAAGTGGCTTATAAAAGTATGCAAAAAATATAATATGAAATATTTCCCCCCCTCAAAGCTAAAGCAGTTGGATTATGTGGTGAAAACATACAAAGGGTTTAGTTATAAACTGACAGAATAGTTGTGAAACAAGTTTCCAATTTTAATTCATTTGGAAATTTAATATCTGCTGAAGAAAAGGATGTTGATATAAAATTACCTACCAGGGCACAATAAAAAGTAATGGGATAATCAAACTGTGTGACAACTAAGTCAAAATTAAGACTGCATAACAGCCCTTCAAAAGCAGCTTTATTGTATGGTAATGGAAACTGGACCATAAATAAGATAGATGCGCAAAAAATGTAATTTTAATGCTACTGTGGGGACAACAACAGACAGACAGTAGATAACGTTATAGAAAATTTGAAAACACTTCTGAAAAAATTGGTGAGATTACTTGAAATAAATGGACACAATTTAACCACCAAGATGAACTCTCTAATACCAGCCCAAGGGATGACAGGACATATGACGACCTAAACGAAGATGGAAAAACAAAGAACATCCAGAGTTTTAAAGGAACAGTTTCTCGGACTGTTCACACACACGATGATGATGATAACTATGATTATGATTATCATTATGATATGTGAATACAAACCAGTGAGAAATACAGTGGGTCCCTGTAGTTGCGACATATGTGCCATTCTGCCAGGATAAAATAATCTCAAACAGGAGTCTGAAAGTAACACAGATAAAGTATTTTCAGTACATATTTTGTTAAAAATTTAAGAATTGTGGTACTTAGTAAATTTGCCACAAATGTCTCGTAACATCATATTTGCCAGTCTCAGCAGTTTAAAAGACATCACACATGTGAGAAAGTTGCTGTAACAACTTTCTGTCACCTGATCTCAAGTTTCTGCATTTTACTGTTTGTATAACAGTATGCGGTATTTTCTGTGACTGTTTTTACTGTTGCCAAAGGGCAATTCTGGATGTAAATACTCTCGAAACTTCGGTTGTCATGAGTAATGGTATTATTCTTGACTAATACAGGGCCTTCTGATGCAATACGTAGTGCATTTGTTTGGATTTCCTGCTTGCAGCAAACACTAATTCTTCCTGCACATGGTGCTTGTTGTGCAGTGCATTCAGTGGCTGAGCAGTGCTTCCTGCATTAGATGTATCTAACATTCATACCTACAAGGTTACTTAACAAGATGAATCTGTATTATATTTAAAGGTCCAGTTCCTACTGTGCAGTAAGCACACTCAGCCTGGCTCTTAAAACCAACAAATTAATTCTGTATAGGGAACTAATCAGTGTCTATCCAGAGATTCATACAAAACATGTTAATACACTCCATGAACAGAATGTAGAATTTTTTTATGTTAAACCTGGTGGTACATATAATAACCACTGGGCTTCATAAAGGTTTTGCATCACAACAAAGTGTTTGGTAATTCAAATACAATAATTTTTTGTTTTTCAGGGCAGTGGTGTTCGTGGTGCTCTGAGATTGCTGGGCTGGCTTAAAATACTCCCTGCAGACCTGGCATGTTTGGGAAGCCTTCTGGACATGAAGCCATCCAGTGCCTGCTTGGCTAAAGGAGACGTGGATTTGCATCTTCAAGATGTCAGTGATCTGGAACGCCGACTTGGTTACAAGTTTCGAGACCGCTCATTTCTTCTGCAGGCAATCACACATGCCTCATACTCGCCTAACCGCATAACAGACTGCTACCAGCGGCTCGAGTTCCTAGGAGATGCAGTGCTAGGTACAGCTCTTCAGACACTCAAGTGAGACTTAATTATGCCAAACACACACAACAGCATCAGATGTGAGGTTTTCACAGTGGTGCTGTGTGGTGGGGTGAGTGGTTCCCAGTGTTTGGAAAGGTGATGGTTACTTCATCAAAGAAAAGAGCTTGACCCTTGAAGATGTGATCATTTCAAACTTTGGGAACCACTTAGCCAGCGATGCAATATTACAAGGCAGAATTTTCAAATCCTCAGCATAAAATAAGCATGTTTCATTGTACTGGAACACACTAAATAATGTGCTAAGTTTATCTCAGTGATTTCTACAGGCTGTATTCTAGACTGTCTTTCTGAGAAGCTGGCAGTTGCTGAGGTGGACACACCAGTCTGTATTTCCTAAGCCAGGTTGTCATAACGTGTTTGGTGAAGATGTGGTTTACATTTTCTTCCTTCATCTGCAGTACGTTGTCTAAGCGGAGTCTATCCTTCATGTTTCTTGCCTGTAGTTTTATATGCATTTCTCATGTCTCCCTTGCATGCTATATGATCCACGCATGTTATTTGATTGTGTGTTGCAGACTTCCTCATCACTTGCCACATATATGAGACCTGTGGTGTGCTTAACCCCGGGGAACTCACTGACCTGCGGTCAGCACTTGTCAATAATGTAACCTTTGCATCACTGACTGTCCGCAGTGGCTTCCATAAGTTTTTAAAATACTCTTCACCCAAGCTTATGGCCTTGATTGATAAGTTTGTCAGTTTCCAAGAAGAACACAACCATGTTATAAATGAGGAGGTAAATTTTATTTTACACGTTTTCACTCTTTAATTAAATATGGGTTAATTTACTGGAGTTAGTTCATCTAACAGTAACAAGATACACACTGGGGGTTCATCTAACAGCAGCAAGATATTTACTTCACAAAAGAAAACAGTATACAAACTCTAGAAACCCACATTGAAGTAACTTTGTTGTAAGTAATCAAGAACAACTCAACAAACTCAACTGTACTCAGCATTAATACATGAAATATGTACCATACTCAGTGACCAATTGCCAGTCCGTCATGTCTTAAGAAAGGTACATACAGTGCTGACAAAAAATATTCAACAGTTCACCACATGGACACGTTCTGTGACAGAAAAGCTCAGTTTCAAGTTGCTTTAAGAATATGCGTAAGTACGTGGGCTGATCATTTAATTCCGGGACTGATTTTTCTCCTTGGAAACTGTAATACGTAGTGAAGTGGCAGCAGAGTGGGACACGTGTCAACTCTGGGCAAGTGTATGTGCAAAACCAGAGGTCGGTATCTCCCTGCATTCACTCTGTGGAAGCCTTTCAGTGAACATCTACCTGCAGTGTGCATCACATCTCACGATGGAGGGGAAAGTGCAGCAGTGTGTGTGCGTCGATTTCTGTTTCTGTCTGGAGAAAACTGGTGCTGAAACGTACAAAAAGCTGCAAGCAGCTTTCGGAGAGTCCTGCCTAAGTCAGTCGAAGAAATTGAGAGGTATTCCTGTTTCAAAAGTGGATGCCCATCCTTTGAAGATGACCCCCCCAGGCAGGCCGTCCACCTCCCACACCGAGGAGACCGTGCCACGTGTGCGAGAAAACATTCATGCTGAACGACTTCTGACTATCAGAGAGGTTGCAGAGAAAGTTAGAATAGCATTTGGTACATGGCAGAAAATTCTAACTGAAGATTTGCAAATGAGACGTGTGACAGTAAAATTTGTGCCCCGTCTCCTTATGGCGGAGCAGAAGGACGATTGCATATTGGTTTACACTGACCTCCATGAGCGAGCCCAAAATGATCCCAACTTCATGTCCTCGTTAATAACTGGTGACGAATGCTGGGTTTATGGGTATGACCCGGAAACAAAGCAGATGTCATCCCAGTGGAATACGGCATCATCTCCTCGACCGAAGAAAGCGCAGCAGGTGAACTCCAATGTCAAGACCATGTTGATTGCGCTCTTCGACATTGACAGGCTGGTTCATCATGAGTACGTTCCTAGAGGACAGACGGTAAATAAGGAATTCTACAGAACAGTCCTGCAGTGCCTCCGCGATGTTGTGCGCAGACATCGCCCTGAGAAGTGGCACTCTGGCAATTGGATCTTGCACCATGACAATGCCTCTGCCCACAGGGATGTCACCACAAATGAATTTCTGGCGAAACACAACATTCCATCGCTCCCACACCCTACCTACTCCGCTGACCTCGCTCCATGCGACTTCTTCTTGTTCCCACAACTGAAGAAAACAATGGAAGCTCACCGATTTGATTAGAGATTCAAGCCAATGCGATGAGACAACTGAGGGCTATTACAAAAAGTGACAACCAGAGGTGCTTTCATCAGTGGCAGGAGCGCTGGAATAAGTGCATACAAGTACAAGGACACTACTTCGAAGGAGACAAGACCAACTAGCTGTTAAGTCTACTCATTCACTCACAAAAAAAATTGATCCTGGAATTAAATGATCAGCCCACATACACACGCCTTGTACTCTGTTGACAACATACTGTGTGTAAACTTTATCAACTGTATGTAGTGTATTTAATGCTAAATTTGAAGTTCAGTATTTTTATATTGTACTAATTGTGAATATTTTTTATGCGTGAAGTATGCGGTGGGTAAGTGGCACTGGTGCTTAGAAGGTACTAAAATGTTGATGTTATTTTGAGATGCCAGCCATCGGTTACTTCACCTGCATGGAGAGGCCAGTGTAATACTGTAGTTACCAGTTATGCCAACTGCTTCTCCAGGTGCTGATCTTGTTGGAGGAGGGTGAGGTTCGCATAGCAGAGGCGGTGGAGGTGCCGAAAGCACTGGGCGACCTGTTTGAGTCTCTTGCTGGTGCCATTTACTTGGATAGTGGCCTTAACCTACAGGAGGTGTGGCGTGTGTTTTATGGGCTGATGAGGAAAGAAATTGGTGAGTCCAACTTTTGGAAGTGCTTTCCCTGTCCAGCAGCTCAACATCACCTGAGGCCTTAGCCAGTAGCAACTGCCAATTTGCAGCCAGCAGATCTGCCCATAACGCAGTGGCCAAAGTTGTATCATGACTCTCTGCTTGCAGTTTTCACCACTGCATACTGAGAATTTCCATAATTTTCCTCAGTTGTAAGGCAAATGCAAAGGTATAATTAAATGGTGGACCACAGCCTTCATCCCACCCCCACCAAACATGGAGGCCTTTAGTCAGTGTCCCCCCCCCCCCCCCCCCCCACTCACACTCCCCCCCACATACCCAAAACCCACCCCCCCCCTACCAACC
>Ga0123352_10019015_pt1 | contig 10952 bp, 4 predicted proteins | sample TergutLab28metaG_FD_89700 | JGI IMG/M metagenome (GOLD analysis project Ga0123352, IMG submission 89700) | Labiotermes labralis P1 segment gut microbial communities from Petit-Saut dam, French Guiana - Lab288 P1 | ecosystem: Host-associated > Arthropoda: Insects > Digestive system > Gut ... | reverse complement strand
GGTGACGGACGCTTGTGAGTGCGGTAATGAACCTTCGGGTTCCGTGAAATGCGGGGAATTTCTTGACTAGCTGCAAACCAGTTAGCTTCTCAAGAGGGACTCTGCACCATGGAGTAAGTAAGTAATCAATGCACGGAATATGGAACATATCAAACTTAAACACAGACGTTCAAAACTTGTGGTAAATGTATAGGAACTCACGTAAAGAGATAACAAACATACATAATGGATAACTTGTTTGTGTTAATAATCGTTTTGGCTCCATATCCGAGGTCGACCTGATAGCAGCGATGTTTATATATACTATTTCATCATCCTGCTTCCTGCAGTATGAAATAGGTCTTGTTAACCCTAACGCTGCCACATGAATTGCTGTTTGAAAGCCAATTTGAGTGTTTGTCGTAAGATAGACTGGTGTCATTGTACTGTTATCATTGAATGAAGGCTTCGTGGACAGTTTCCGCGAACTGTCGTTAACAAAACATTCGTTACCTGCTCGTTCAAGAGGGAAAGAGTGTATAGAGTAAGAAATGAATTTCGAAATTTCTTTGTTATGACGAATGTGAAGTTGCATGCTTATTAAACCGAATGCATTGAACGTTGAGGTGTTTTTGGCAGTGAATTGTGGGATGTGACACCTTGCATTTTGTGGCTCTTGTGACGGCGTATAGTGGGTTGTGATGTCACACACTCTGATAGATATGTACTAATATGTCGGAGAAAATATTCTAACATAGATTAGAGACAGCAGGTTCCTCCGAACTCTAGATACATACTCACCGAGCTGCAAGCCCACACAACTCTGAAGATTCAGCCTATATCTGATATGGTGACCCCACAACTGGAATACAGGTTTTATGATAGAATAATTACAATTTTGAAGTGAGTTATCCACGTTGTGTAATTTGACACTCTAAAATAGACTCTCAAATTACATATAATTTTAAATATTAAAAAAAAAAAAACAACAGAGATATCTCACTTGAAAATTTTAAATGCCAGTCAAGGGTACATTCAAAAATACGAAGACCTAAAAAGAAAATTATAAATTGCAATGCTAACATATATTTCAATCTAAAATGCCTTAGAAACAACTTAATGCCAAACTATGCCAGGATAAAAACACCAAGTACTTCCCCAACATCAGAATATATACAACAAAAAACTTCTCCTCTGAGAATAAAAGATGAAATTAAATACCTATGCACTAAAAAACAACAATTAAACCAACAACTCTTACAATTACGCATACGTCTGGCCAACTCATGGAATAACCAATGGCCCTATATGCAACATACAATAGAAGAAAATTTGAAAGGGAAAATCAAATTAAAATATATCTTAGACTGCCAAATTATATATATATATATATATATCTTAGAATATCGAATTATTACAATTCGAACCAACAAAAGCACACAATTTTACTAAAGTCACAATATTACAACTTACTAGGTCCTACATATTTCGGGACCAAAACGTGTAGCAACTGGTGTGTTGTATTATTGTGACTTTAGTAAAGCTGTGTGCATTCGTTGGTTCGAATTGTAATAACTGAATTGTAAAAGGAGAATATAAAATTTTGTGATGGAGTTAACATCATCCCCTCAAATTTCGGATTTAAATTCCTTGGCCACCTCCTGCTGTACAGCGACAGACTACCCCACAAATATACTCTTTTTTTCTGTCCTTTTAAATTACGCTACAGTTCCGATAACCATATTTTATTCGCCCAGAACCGGCGGTCTCTTCTCCGCTGCATGGTGCATCCCCAGGTTATGGATGGAAGAGAAGGTCTAGCTACATATAGATGGTAGATGTGAATGTTCTGAATAGGTTGCGAACAGCCGACAAGAGGTGATCCTCCAGTTTGGAAATTGGCCGCGATTAGAGGCGTATGGACATAATATAGCGACATGTTTTGAAACGCAACACTGAGCCTCGGCTTGCTACTGTGGCGAAGGCAATGAACTTTCTGGCTTCATAAACCGCGAGGAATGTCTAGACCGTTTGAACGGCTAGTTGTTTCAAGAGAAGTTTTCTCCGTGTCCGTAGTTGGTTACTTGTGCATAACAGGGACTAAAAACTTGAGGGGTGTTTGTGCATCTTTCTCATGAAATAATGTGAAATATCAACTTATTGCAACAAGCTAATTTTATTGATGTATTCTTAGCTCTACATGTTTCGGGTGCATACAGGCATCATCAGGAGCATTAGATATTGAGTTGCAGCATATGGTTTTCTGCACCGAGTTTGTGGGTGGATGGTGGTCTTGAGAGCCGCTAAGTATGTCGTGTGCACGGGACCATCCGCACCATACACACGACATACTTAGCGGCTCGCAAGACCACCATCCACCCACAAACTCGGTGCAGAAAACCATATGCTGCAACTCAATATCTAATGCTCCTGATGATGCCTGTATGCGCCCGAAACACGTCGAGCTAAGAATACATCAATAAAATTACCTTGTTGCATCAAATTGACATTTCACATTATTTCACAGGGACTAAAAACTTTACGGATTGGTGAGATGCATTACAGTTCTACACTACTACTGCTGCCATCATACTCATTGTAAGAGCTTAACGTGATACGATGGGCATTTAATGTCCGGTTATGATATTTAATCATTCTGATTATCATGTTTTATATTACAAATCTGTTTCTATCGAGTTACGTTATAAAATTTCATTCTTTTAAAATCAAGGAAAGGCAAAATAGGAGGACTATAATTGCGTAAATTTCATGCCTAGTTTCACGAGAATTGCAAATATAGTATCTAACTTTCATATCGGTAAATATGTCATTTATGAATTCGTAAATATAAAGAATATTACATACTTTACGTTTTGATCTCCGTGCATCTCAGTACATTTATCTCAGTATTTCATGCCTCTACATGTTTCGAGCACATGTGCTCGAAACATGTAGAGGCATGAAATAAAACTTATTGTGAAACAAATTTTGCGCATCAAGTTGGTTAAATTCTGAGATAAATATACTTTACATTGTTACACAACTACTCACGTTACGTTTGTGCTACATACAGGCCGTCCATTCTTAGAGAAAAACACTCACATCGTGTAACTGCGTAACCACGGAGACAATATCGACATATTTACGACGCCAAAGGTAATATAATAGGATAACCTAACGATATCCAAGTAACAGGTAAATACAGCACTATGCATAATTTTAATTTTTGAAATAAATGAACGGGATTTTAACATTTCAGTGTTATATTATGTTCCATGAAGAAACTCTGCGAACCCAATCTTAATTTCATTCAAAATATGTGGGCTCTTATGTAGTGTATTCTCTTTGTAATTGTGTTCAAACTGCCTGCAGCTGGCTGTATATCTGCCGAAACATGTCGTATGAGAGCGTAGATTAAAACAAAAGGGAATTGTTATGCAGAGTGTATAGTTTATTGTGTATATTCTAATATTCTCCACAGTTCATCGCTGGACGTTGTCCTTAGCCTGATGAATCTAATCAAGACCTTCACACTCCATTTCTGCAATATTCATCTTGGTTTCACTTACTGTCACATGTGTTTCTCACTTCATATCCTTCAGGATACAATTTTATATGCTTTAGTGATTTCCTCCTCTGAACTGCCTTCCTTCTGCATGATTGACGACTATCGTCGGTATTTTTTACTTCCAGATATTTATATTTGGACACCCACTTTGTTGACACACCTCGCAAAAAATATCAGTACTCACCGAGGTCGGCCCCTTGAGGATTGAAACATGTAGGAGTGTAACGGTGTGAACGAAGTGGTATTAACGTAAATTGGTGTATTAGTCGGATTTTTTTTGCAAAATAGTGACATCAGGGCACGGATATGAACAAGATAGACTAAATTAGTTATTTAAAAATAACAAAATGAAACACATGTTATATGTGCCTGTGTGCTGCCGGAGTGTTCTGACATTATAGTGACAATGAGTATGCTTTAAGAATCTGGGGCGGGGATTGCACAGCGTTAAAAGGCCTCTGAACTGATGTATCTGTGACGTATAATGCATAAGTTATGATTTGTGGCAGAACTGCTGGGAATGATATCGGTAATGGGACGTAGAGTCCTGCTTGGGCCGTGCGAAATTCAGCACCAAATATGTTTTAACAGGCTGAATTGCAAAGACAGTAGGAACAAGGTGAAAAGTCGGGAAAATAAAAGAAAGACGAAGCTGCTAGTCATAAATACGACGTAAACCAGGACACGGTTCAAATGAGAGGCCGGCTTGACACAGAGAACAAACCCGAAACCACTCACTTTCTCCACTCCCTGCAAACGTGCCAATAGGATGTAAAGCATGAATTGCAGATTGACAGTGTTCAAATGCAGACACATTAACTGTCTGGTACATTTTGACAGGATTTGGTTAGTCATCAGAAGGCCCCTTTCTACCGAGACGAAGCTCATATTTCCAATATAAATATTACTACTTTTCAAGACGTTACCTGAATAATCCCAATCATAAGAATAGTCCAAAAATAAATAACTAATACAGAAACTTTAAAAAAAATTGGCCTAAAAATTATTCATTCATTGATTCGAAACTTAATGAAAATAATTTCTTCTTTCTACCATCGCCGCTTGGAGTTTTGCACTTGAACCAGCTTGCTTCCGGTGTGTTTACGGTTAGTGTTGGATGGGACAAAGAGTGTGGGGTACAAGAGTACAAGGGGCCAAATTCTGAAACTACGACCGGGCACCCCAGCAACGGCGCTACGACAGCACGCTTCGTATGGTATGACGTGTAGCTTATCTAAGGGCGGTGGCAGTAACTCAGACGCTGTGGCGTCGATTAACTGGATGTTTGTGAATTGGAGAGCATGTAAAACGAAGCAGCAACTGCTCGATTTAAGCTACTACCCCGGTGTTTGCCTGGCGATACTCAGAGAAAACCACGAAAATATTCACTAAGAGCTGAAATCAAAGTAGCCCACGTTTCGGCCGAGATTCGCACAGAACATCTTCCGAATACAGATCAGAGCCATCTTGCGGAAATACATTTTTTTTTTTCGTGTTGCAGAATGTACAGAGCTTTATAGTTCCGCGCTGTTTGTTGTACCGCGATTTACTGTACCCTACTCCAGTGACCCGTATGTGGAAGAGGTTGAGAAAATTTGGGCTCTTCTCATAGAATGGGGTTACATTTAGCAACGTGGCTGTAGTCCGCAACAACTGCGTTGTGTTAGATTCTGTGGAGAATTGGCATTTGACTTCCTCTTCCGTTTCCTCTTGTACTGCACATCTCCTGTCATTCCAACCGGCCAGTGAGCCGACTGGGCAGGGAACTTCGTGCTGGATCCGCAGTCGCAAGGCAAAGGGCCGTCGGTGAAGACGATATTTCGCTGCTGTTCGTGGAGTGTGGCGGAGTTAGAAACTCTTGTTAAAATTCAGAATACATTTTCACAGTGCCGTAAGTTATCGTGTGTTGCTTCTGATCTGTAAGGATGCTACATGCAACTATCAGGTACTTTTACTATTTGGATGTTTGTACAGTACACAACACTCATTTCTAGTTTGTATAAAGACGCTGTACTAACTCAGACAACATAACGTCGAATATTGTGATTAAGCATTTGTAAAGGACGTGTTAAAACTGTCGTGGTCTACTTTAATATGTTTTCCCAGCACTTGCCTGGGGGGGGATTGAGTAAAACCAAGAAACATATCACTACATTTTGTGTGTGCCCGGAGACTGGAATTGGGAACCCATGGAATATGACTTGTAACAGTAAAGTTATAATGCTTGCTCGGTTCATAAGCTATATAAGTGCATAAGCTACATACAGGGTCTGTCCGAGAAGTTCTCGGAATGAGAAAATGAACCTCAATAGGTACGTAATGGACGGACTTTGTTAAATGTTATCCCTTTCGAAATAGTGCTGTCCTGCGCTAACAGAATAGTTCAACGACTTTCACGCTTTTTGCAGCTTTCCGTCTATAATTTGCTTTTTTATGTCGTTTTGAAGATAACAAGTTTTACATCGGTCTGGTTTACGACTTTGACTAGATCTGGGTTGGTTGTTCTAGTGGTTTTCTTATTTCTTCTGGTGATTCAAATCTTACAAAACCATATACATTTTGTGTGTTTTTGTATGTGTATGCACATATATATATATATACGTGTATGTATGTATGCGTATATATATGTACACACACACACATACTAACACACACACCAGACATATCTACACACACACACACACACACATACATACACACACACACAAGCTGTTGAAACGGATGTCATATCACTGTGTTACATCTTCAGCCCTGTGCTTGCTTTCTTTCTTTATGATGCAATTTAATATTATCTTTCCATCTAAGCCACTTCTGCAAAACGGTTTTTTTTCATGTTTCTGACAAAAATGTTATGTGCCTATTTGTCGGCCCGTCCGTTCTACATCAACCATCTATAGAACTCTGTAGATTTGATCACCCTGTTTTTGATACTTCCTTTCTCCATTTACGTATGATGACCCCATTTTCATGTTTTTCCAGTAAGAATTCGTAGCATATTATGCTGTGCCGGATTATTTTAATTTATTTGCGTTTTGCTGGATCCAGGAAGCACAACTAACGTTTTACTTGGTATAAAACTTGTGATTTATAATCCGTAGCATTTATTTTAAGCTAGAATTTGTGTAATTGGGGGGGTTATTTTTAATTTGCATTTTTAATTTTAATTTGTATGTGCTTGTGTATAGTTTTATTATCTGTTTTTTGTTTGTGGACTAATTTTCATAATATTGGCATATTTTTTGTTACCTTGTGCGTCTGTCCGTGTTCTCCAAACAAATAATTTTGAAACAACAGAAAAAAGTATATTATTTGGAAAGAACGATTTGCCTCAGTGGGCCCCGTCATCTAACATGACTGTAGGCTGAATTAAATTTAGAAAGCTACAATTTTGTTTCGTAATTAATTTTCGAAATGCATGGAACTTTTGCCAAGCAGTTACCTCAGACTCTGTGAGAAATTAAAGGCGGGTAAGAGAAATATGCCTTTGATTTTGCTTTTCATGGCGACAAACAAGATTAACCATTGGATGTAGACATACAGAATTTTGAATGATTTAAAGAGTAAGCGTATTTATAAATTTGTGTGAAATGTTCTTTTTACTTCCTTTGAAGAATTAAGCGTTGGTGAGAAGGATAAATTTAGTGTTAAAATGAATAGGTTGTAAGAGCGTGGATTGGGCGTAGCTGCTTCAGGATAGGGACCACTGGGGGCTGATGTGAAAATGGCAGTAAATGTTCGGATTAAGTCAGGGCGCAGAATTTCAGAACACGGTGACGAAGTCGAAGCTTGGAAGTTGTATCTGACTAATGGGAAGTGGTCAGGATCCGTACCTGTGCAAATTATGCATTAAAATTCGGTAAAGTCTGCAAGTACATATCGATCACTGAATGCAATATTGGCACAATCCAAAAATTGCCCATTTGGAGTTAATACTACAATGGCGCTCGAAGTATAACTACTATATCTGACAATTATGGTATCTAACGGAGTGGCCTATGTTTTGAATAACAAGTGTGCCGGTATTGTCGGATGTAATTGTTATAATTTTGAGCTCGGTCATAGTGCTAATTCCAAATGGCACTTGTTGAGTTGTGCCACTATTGGATTCAGTTGAGTTCGTGACGTAGTGAGTTACTTACTGTCGTAAGCAAACTTTCTCGCGTCGGCTGTCCCTATACAGACCTGGCCAGTCCCTTAGGGCTCCAACAGTTTGAATCTACCAGAATTTCTATATAATCGGCACATGAATTTGGCAAGGTTGTTAGCCGCACGCACCGGCCGCCTTCAACGTCAAGAGGTAACCTGGTACTCATTTCTGTTAGATGCTAAGTCGAGTCCAGGGCCATAGTGCGAATTAAAGATTAAGTCAATGACCCTATGGGGGAACCGAACCCGCGACCTTCGGGTTGCAACGCAGTGCCTCAAGTGACTGCGCCACTGCTCTGGTGGGTATAGTATTTTGACATGGAAGTAGAATGTTAATCTAAGTGACTAAACGCATACTTTTGCATTCACTATATTGTGGATACAGTTTCGATGACGCATTTGGCTCGGGACCCGCGGTTTACATATCGTGTGGCAGAAACTGTCTTGTCATGAAACGAATAAGGAAAGAGGCACACATGGCTGGAAACTCATTCTGTATCAGCATATTTATAAACGTTTGATAGATAAGCCTCCTGGTGATCTACGCCCATATGACCTTTTTTGCCTGCAATCTCTCGGAAATTATAAGACATTGGAAATTTCGAAGAAATATTACGTAATTCCACCTTAAATTGCTGTTATCTGGATCGCCTCTTTATACACGTGCTTTTGAGCCAACGGATATAACGGCAGGGGCTTCTCTGTCTGTTTCTGCTTTGTAACCACCGAAGAACACCGAAATGAGTAGTCGAGGATGATGATGGAATGGCGCGGTTCATATGAAGGATGAAACCGCTGAAGTCTGAATTTTATAGGAAGTAGTTTTTTTTGTCGATTTTTGTATACTAGTCTCCAAATCTACGTACAGAATTTGTGGAAAAATCAGCATTCTCTCTGCTCGAAGAGCGAATAGGCCTGTAGGCTTAAAAGTGTGTTTCTTTAAAATTCAAAATCTGTGGGAAAATGACCAACTTGATGCACAATTACGCATATAATACGTTTTTTATTATTATAATCCTCTACATGTTTTGTGCAACTCTGTGTTCGTCATCAGGAGGTCAAATTGTGTTAATACATCTCTGTAAGTGACCGTCCGGTGTGCACGTGCACACCGGACGGTCACTTACAGAGAATACTTTGCCAGATGTTTTATTAATACAATTTGACCTCCTGATGACGAACACAGAGTTGCACGAAACACGTAGAGGATTATAATAATAAACATATTGTATTATACAACGTAATTGTGCATCAAGTTGGTCATTTACCCAGAGTTGCACTAGGATGCACTGTCAGCAAAACATAAAATTCAGAATTTGTGTCGTCTTGCTCTGGAACTCGAATTGTAATCTTTGGCATCCCAGTTTCCTGATGTAGGGACCCTTTTTCTAATCTGGTTCAGGAGTCAGGCTACGGCCGCTTCTTCTCAGAACCTTTGCAACTTTCCCATCCTTCCGTTCGTACTAGTAGAGACCTAATTTGTTGTACGAAACTATGGAAATTCGTCACAGCGGCTTAAAAGAGCAAGTAAACAAAACCCAGCACAACAGTTGCTACAGTTTGTCTTATTTCGAAACACAGGAACCAAAGTCGAGCATTGCGGTGGGTCTGTCCGTGCGTTTGTGTGGCTTCGACAACTGCGAGGCGCAAGGAGCAGCGCTCCAATTAGGAAACAACTGTTAAATGAAGCTTAACGTTACACAGTTTAAGACTTGTGCAATTTTTAAAAAGTAAAAGCAAATCGAAAGAATAACATCTTTGAAGAGAGTTCCGAATTTCTCCCGGCGGGAATGAAAGTGCAGTGAAACGAAGTTGGTGGAAGAATACTGCTGGGCGATAAAACTGGTGGCGGGGCGGACAAGCTGCGGCCAGTCAGGCGCCATTGTGTTGGAGCTTGGCAGGGTCTGGGCTTGGTAGCACAATGTTCGGGTTCGACCCATGTTCGGGCCTTTTTCGTGTTATGCCAATGAAATATTACGCAACATTTTTCGGGCTTTCTCGGAGCAATTTTTTCGCAGAGAAAAATATATTCGTAATTATGTCATGTGGTCAGACATTTTAACCCTTAATCCGCTAACGTGTAGAATCTGGTGAGCTCCTGATAATACCAGCAGATGACAGATGGGATTTAATTCGCCGTTTGAAGGGTTAAAACTTGCACGAAGGGGATACTATCACAAAACAAGATATTAATCAATAGTCAATAAATATGAATTTTAACCATTAACTCTTACCCTGCTAACGTGGAGAATCTGGTGAGCTCCTAATAATGCCAGCAGATTGCAGATGGGATTTAACTCGGCGTTTAAAGGGTTAAACTGGCTACAGACCTGTGACGCTAATTGTGTTTGACGCATTGACGAGCGAGTTATGGTGGGCCTGTGTGTATTGTGTTATGAATTTGTTTGATATAGGAGCTTTGTAAATTGAAGTTGGGTAGGACATAGGAAAGAAACCCAGACTTGATTTTCTTGGGCAATTTTAAGTCTGTTCTTCCCGGAAACAGTTCGAGAAAACACACGTTAGTCTTTCGACGTCTGTGTAGGCTAGCTATCGACATCTGTATAGGCCACCTTTCTTCAAACGTAGAAAAAATTATCAGCAGTTTGTGAAATGATTCATTCTAAGACTGGACTTTTTTCAGTAAAGTAAACACGTGGAAATAACACGGTAGTTATGGAACATTCTAACTATATCGGGTTTCTTTGGAGCTAGAGTAGATGGAAGTCGACCAAATGTCGGCGACTGGCTGAAAAAAATTCCAAAGTTTCGGCTCATGTGGACTTCCGTTAGGAAGAGCTGCAGCTAGTCGCCTAGGTGTTTGTGTTCCGTTAGGAAGAGCTGCAGCTAGTCGCCTAGGTGTTTGTGTTCCCTAACAAATTAAACGTATTATTATTGTTAGCTATTCTTATGCAGGCCTGGACAGGCCCCAAGGGCTCCAGGAGGTCGAGGCTCCCAGCATTTCCAGACAGTCGGTACATGAAGGTAGTTAGGTTGTCAGCTCTACGCACCGGCCGCTTTTATACCCCAGAGGATATCCCTGGTCCTCATTTTTGTTAGAGGCTGAGTCGATCCGAGGGAATCGAACCCGCGACCTTCCGGCTTGTAGCGCAGTGCCTCAACCAACGGCACCACCGAGTGCCCCATTATTATTATTATTATTATTATTATTATACAATATGTATGTCTCCTGTCACAGGCATTTCTTCCTGGTACTTCTCTTGAACCAGCGGTGATCCCCACCGCTCAGGCTTCAAGC
>Ga0123352_10019004_pt1 | contig 10955 bp, 13 predicted proteins | sample TergutLab28metaG_FD_89700 | JGI IMG/M metagenome (GOLD analysis project Ga0123352, IMG submission 89700) | Labiotermes labralis P1 segment gut microbial communities from Petit-Saut dam, French Guiana - Lab288 P1 | ecosystem: Host-associated > Arthropoda: Insects > Digestive system > Gut ... | reverse complement strand
TTATTTATGCCGTAAATGAGCCGACAGCCATGTTATTAAGTAGGCTTGGTTTCTCAAGCCCCTCTATAACATAGCAAAGGTTTGAAGGTCAATCGCACCTCTGAGATTTGCATGATGCCACAGCAGTATTTAAGCGAGTTTCTCAGCAATAAAAGAAATTTATCACCAGAAGAAGAGCAGCGACTTATTGAGTACATGAACCAGTTTATAGGTATCAAAACGGATTACAAGTCTTAATTGATACGGCGCAAGGGGTATGGCATTGTGTATTGGAGTTAAACAAGAGGCTATATGTGTAACTTTTTGCACAATAGGAGGTTTTATTTATAGATGCTGGATATGTAAGAAAAATTATTAAAGCTCACGGCAAAACAATCAGGCATGTAGCCCATCAATGCTACATAAATGAAAGGCGTTTGTATTACTGGATAAATAACGAACGACAGTTACGAGACAATGAGCTTCATAGACTATCGCACTATTTAGAGCATCTTAAATCTATCGAATTGTTTCGGGAGGAATAGTGGCAAAGTTTAGATTGGTCAACGGAGGAATTGCGTATGACAAAGTGGCAGCATGACATCAAAATCAGATTATTGGATGTTTTTGATTTTGTTGATGTTAAAGTTAGAGACATAGACAGTTTAGGGAACTATTTGATTGAAGTTTCAAAAGATTACTGTAGCTATCGTGCTGTTGTTATTGAAGAAAAATCCCCATTCCGAGGAATAAAAGCACGGATTCAACAGGCTTTGCTTACTAATGATTGGGATGGTGGGGTATACAAATTATATGGAGGTCAGAAATGAAGCATTATTATGTCAAAGGTGTTTGGTGCAATGTCTACCTTTATACCATAGGTTTTGACTACCTTAAAAATGACGTTACGCCATATAGGGTTGAGCGATTCTACTATGAAGATACGCCAGAACTAAGGAAAGCGATTGAAGATTTCCATAGTGACGAGTGGCTGCAAGCGTTTATCAAAGCGCGTTCAGTTGTAATTAAAGATATATTGCGAGTCAAAAATGAAGGAGCCAAAGGCAAGGAGGTTGTTACATAGTGTCAACAATTGGTGGAAAAGTTGGTACGCCAAAAAATAATTTAAACGCTGTTAAAAATCCGAAGAATGTTCGCACCAATCGAAGTTTCAAGGCTACGGATGCGGAAATGGATATTATTGAGGCTAATGCTTCAAAAATTGGTATGAGTGTATCAAAATACATTCGCTATCTTTGCACAAAAAGTTTTGTTCAGGAAGTGGAGGATGAAGATTGAAAAATATTTGATACTGAAAACAAGCAACTTAGGGATTAAATCTTTGTTTAATGCGGAGGCAGTCAATGATGGTGAACATCCAACTTAGCGAATTTAAAAAGCTTCCGGAGCTGATTAATTTAACGATTGATGTTGATATTGATGTCAAAGATAATCGAGTAATAGCATTGAAGTATTTGTATAGTGTGAAAACAGCTATTGAGAATATAATTGATGATTATATTGATAGCCTGGATGATTAAAAGTATTAACAAAATAATAAGGGCAAAGCCCAAAATGGAGGAATTTATTATGAATAACTTATCAAAATTACAAAAACAACTGAACGCAACCCAAGAGTACATAGACAAGGGTATTTACTCTCTTGCAAGTGATTCCATTAAAAAAGCTATGTCACTTTGCGAGACCATCGCAAATGATACTATAGTGGAAAACAACGCCGCCAAACCTGATATATATGGTACGCCTTTGCAGTATGCACCTTACAAGCCGCATGATTCGGAACTTGAGAAATTTTATTAAATTGCAGCAGTGGAGCGCACTTCACTATTTGGGTGCGATCTATCCTTCTTCACTAAACATAAAAGGACAGTTTTATGTCATTGATAATGGAAGTATTCAGGAGGCTAAATAATGAGTATGTTTTTTGCAATAAACACAAGTGATAAGGCTGTATTGGCTTGTGATGGCAGACTAACGGCAGCGTACTACGATAAAAAGACAGGCGAATTGCTAGAAAAGCATGTTTATGATGACACGTTCAGCAAAATATCTGTAATTGGTACATATTTATTAGGCATAACAGGCAATCAAGAAATAAGCGAAAAATTCAAGGAAGAAATCCTTAACAAAGCATCTGCTGATAATACTTTTGACGAAATCATTGCCATTATCGAAGATATTTTCAGATTGAATGTAAATTGTTTTGACAACAACTCTAAACATAATACAATTTCACTGGTATTGTCAGGAGTCAATAATGGATTACCGATGTTCGTATTTTATACCGCTTATAGTAATTGCCATTCTGATAATATGCCAGAGAAAGAATGTGGAGAAGTTTTTCACAAGTCAGTACATAAAGAACCTGGATTCATCTCGGCTATTAGGGATAATGAAAGAGGCGAACTGTTTAATTATTTCAAACAACAAATTGAGTTAGGCACTGAAACAACTGACGCTGTTATCAGTACATTCAAAGAAGGTAATAGGCTAAATGAAGATATAGGCGGCTTGATTAGGATTTTTATTGCTGACAAATCGGGTGCAGGTTGCATTAGGAGCGAAAATATATCAAATGTAACTGCTGTAACATCGGGTACGATGTCAGCAGATAGAATACACGGTGGAACGATAACAGGCACAAACTTCCAAATTGGTGGTTGGTTTGGCGGTGGTATCTTAGATCCATCAGGTAATGAAGTTATGTGGCTTGATGGTGGCGGAGCGGCAGTATTTCCAAGAATGGTACACGCAAATGGAATGTTCGTTGGTAGTCAAAGGGTGCTCACCATAGCAGACTTAAATGGACTTGCAACATCTGCACAATTATCAGCATTGGCGGCGAGAGTGTCTGCACTCGAATAGTAGTTTTTAAAGGAGTTGGAGTTTATAAATAATTTATTGAAAGAAAAAGATACATCTCAAAGTAATATCCTCAAAATTGGAAATGTCAAAATTAATGTACATAGAAGCTTTACCCCAAGGAAAAGCCTTAGTGAAGCCCTATTTACGCTGGCAAACATGAGGCTTAAAGAAAAATTTACATAAGCCATAGAAAAAGCTGGGATGCCTGTGCTATAATTGGTATAGGCATTCTGGCATATATGGCTGTCATACGAAAGGAGTTTATTAATGAAAACAGCTTATAATGTCGGAATTTATTGTAGATTGTCCAGAGAGGACTTAAAAAATGGTAAACGAGATGTTAGCTTGAGCATTGAAAACCAGCAAACAATGCTTGAGGATTACATCAAAGCAAGAGGATGGCATATATCCAGTGTATATGTTGATGACGATGTAAGCGGCACAACTTTCAATCGTCCAGGGTTCAATGATATGTTCAGCGATATAGAGGACGGGAAAATTAATTGTGTTGTCGCGAAGGATCTGAGCAGATTTGGAAGAAATCGCCTTGAATCAGCCAGATACCGCGAGAAATTCCTTGAATTAGGAGTTCGCTTCATAGCAATACATGATGATTATGACGGCATAAATGAATTAGACCCAGAAAAAGGCTATGATGTGGCTACACCAATAAAAGAAATGGTAAACGAAATGTACGCCGCCGAGGTTAGCCGAAAAGTCAGAAAAACAAAGAAATCAATGGCAGAAAGAGGCTTGTTCTCAAATAGCCGCGCACCTTACGGCTATGTAAAGTCACCACAAAATAAGCATGTTCTGATTATTGATGAAAATGTTTCTCAGAATGTCGCTAGAATATATGAATTATATCTAAGTGGCAAGACTGGCAGGGCAATAGCTGACCAGCTTAACCAAGAGTGCATAACATCCCCCAACGAGTATTTTTATGCCACACTTGGCAAGCCCAACCCCTATAAAAACAACAAAAATGCTTGGTCTAGTGCAACTATTATGAACATTGTCAAAAATCCGCTATATTACGGTGCAATGGCTAACGGCAAGCGTAAAGTTGCATCTTTCAAGAATCAGCGCGTTCTACGCAAACCATTTGAAGAATGGATTATTGTTGAAAATACTCACGAGCCAATAATTTCAAAAGAAATATGGCTTGAGGCACAAAGAATCAACAAGGCTAATTCTAGGGAGACTGTAAGGCGTTCATCAAATGGCGAAGTTTCAATTTTTGCTGGTATTGTAAAATGTACATGCGGAGGCAATCTAGTTTTCTGTAGCAAAGATAGAAAGTCAGGCGTAAAAGAATTTTTTCGTTGCTCTACATACACACAAAGAGGTAAAAATACTTGCCCTGTGCATTGTATTGACTATGACATAGTATGTCAGGCTGTACTGCACGACATCCAGCAATACGCAGTTCTAGCAGTAGAGGACGAAAAACAGTTGATTGATAGGATTCTAAAAGCAAATGACGAATTTAAGAATAAAAATTTGTCACGATATGAGCGCAGTATCCGTCAATCCAATAACCGCATCAAAGAAATTGATGGGCTTTTGCAGTCCTTATTTGAGGAGAAGCTGGCTGGAAGCGTAACGGATGTAATTTTCAAGCGAATGGCGCAGAAATACGAAGATGAACAAAACAAGCTCTTAGCCGACTTAGAGCAGCTTGAAAATGAACGTGCTGAATGCGAACTCGTACAACATGATTTGACTGGCTGGGTAAATCGTGTTAAAGCTTGCTTGACTATCGACAGCTTAACAAGAGCCCTCGTTGTAGAATTGGTTGAAAACGTAGTAGTGTCACAAATCTATGAAGCTGATGGAGAAAAGAACCTAGATATTTCCATAAGCTATAAATTTGGATATCTGGCACAAAAAGCAAAAGAACCTACTGGAAGCCTCCCATCCAAAGCAGACTCTCCAGCAAGTTCTATAGCTTCATAGTAACCACTAACACCAACAAAGATATTAGCGAAAAGACGGAGAAGGGGGGATTTGAACCCCCGCGCCGGTCTCCCGACCTATGCCCTTAGCAGGGGCACCTCTTCGGCCACTTGAGTACTTCTCCATATGCTTTAAAACTTATACAGTATAAATTAAGCTAGCAGTTTTGTCAATACTTCTGCTGTTTTTTTTGAAATATATTTTTGAGAAGGTTTGCTTAATTTTTGCAAAGTATAAGTTTAGGGTACATGTTTAAGTAATAAGTAAAGCAGCCGAAAAGACCCATCCGTATGGACAGCGTCCCCTCTATTGCGGTGGAAATATTATCCGTTAATAATAATATTTCTTATGCTTCTCATTACACCAATGCTTAAGAAAATTCTGCCCTGACTGATAATATAAAACGTGTTATGAGAGGGAATCCTATGGGTTTGTATGTAATCAGAAGCTATAACGCTAAGGGATATTAAGAAAAAATTTGAAAAGGCAAACGTCGGACTCACCGATTGTGCATGAAAAAATATACCAACGCCGATTCAATCTTTCACATATTCCACTATATCCTGCAAGCTGCAATCCAAAATTTCACAAAGGGCGTTCAGTGTGTCCGTAGTTGTGTTTTCATTTGCTTTTAGCCTCCGTATAGTGCGGGTATCTATTTTATATTTTTCGCGAAGCACATAAGTTGAAACGCCTTTTTTCTTCATTGTTTCCCACAGCTTATTAAACGTAATCATAGCAATACCCTCCAATAACATAAATTACATATTGCATATTGTTATTATGGGGGTTATAATCACCATATATAAGAGGAATATACTCCCCATATTAAAAAATAAATGAAGGAGGAAAGTATATGGATTACAAAAAAGCCTACGCCTTACTGGCAGGGGTAATGTCAAGGGCAATTGATGAAATTGAAAAATCACAAGTTATCTCACAGGAAACTGAAAGTGCCTTTCAGATGTTGAAAGAGGGGCTGAAAAAAGCTGAAGAAATGTATCTATGTTCAGATGATTAGAAAGGAAATTTAGCATTGTAAGATTACCGTTTGAGGGCCTTCTTTTTCGGCATGTTTTAGGCTTTAAAGGGTTACGCGTTCAAGCTCCTAACCTCAACCAAAGAACAGTATTTTTGTGTGGGATTCTGATATGAAATATAGTATAATTAGTGTTGAAATAATTTATTTTGTACATTGCTTGGCTTAGTTTTAGGCGGGGTTATGAACTTAAATTTTGTGAAAATATGTTAAAGCAGGGACATTAACGAGGTTTATATATGCATAAAAAATCCAAACTTAAAAAATGGGTAATACGTATTGTAGTAGCTATAGCTGTTATAATAGCTGTACCTTGGTATATATTTATTGGCGCTATTGTTTATGAGGTTATTACAGACCCCAGTAATACTAGTGCCCCGGTAGTTCTAACTACTGCTGACGCTTTACCCGGTTTTGATCGCCGTGTAATACTCCACTCGGCATTGGAAGCGGCAGGGTACGCATATGAAAGACCTTGGCTTTCCGATGCCCCTGTACTGCAGGAAATAACTCATCATATTTATGTTGGGCAACTGGAAGATTCTTATATATTTGTAATGGTACGTCATCGTACCAATATCTTTGGACAACCAACCGATATAAGCAATGCCATAGTTCATGGGCGTTTAAAATATTCTGACAGAGACCCTCAAATGCGAAGGTTTATTAATGGTATGAGAAATGAAGACGGAGCAAGCTGGGACGAAATCCGGGAAATCTACACCCCTTATTTTATTGAAGTTTCTCGGCTTGATGATTTACAGATTGTTGAATAGCTTCCATTGTTGTGTTTATAAATAAGCAAAGTTAATCAGCAGTATTTATAACACCGCTATTTTACTTATTGCTATTTTTGCAAATGGTGCTAAATTTCCTCTATCGCCTTCAGTTAAATCAAACCAGAAAGCTCCGTTAGAATCCAGCCCATCCGGTTCATCCTTTACATCTACAAGGGCTTCAACAGCAATTTCGTAAAATATTCCTATGTGATGAAGTTCCTTGATGGATTTGTCGCTTGCGGCGTTGTGCTTAAAACATAAAGAGTCACAAAAACTTAGCTTGTAGTTTGTAATATTTAGCCCTGTTTCTTCTGACATTTCTCTTACCAGTGCTTGCTCCGGTTTTTCTCCAAACTCAACCCCGCCACCCGGCAAATCGAATAGGTTCGCATATGGTCCATATGCCTTTTTTATTAACAGCAGCTTATTGCTATGTTTTACAATGCCATACACGCCTAAATGAGTGTTACGCATTTTTATCACCCACAATACTTTTTCTATGAAGCACTATTTTAAGAAGAATGTAAAAACCAGTTAACAGCCGGCCTTATGATGTTTGCCTGCAATTTTAGCTATGTGGCTTTGTATGACTTGTACCAGTGAGCGCGTATTTGAATTTTTTACAGGGAAGAAATAGAAGATAGTTTTAATCACTTTATTACTTTAAATAAACCTATTAATAAATAAATTAACGCACCTGCCATTAGTGCAGAGCTAAACCCAAAAGTCATAGACAGAATAATTGACATAACAGAGCCTATTACTGACATAGCTCCATTTATCCCCCACATGAGCGGAATTATATCTGCTTTATTATTTTCACCCAGCAAAATCAAACCTCTTGGGAAAGGCATTCCCATAAAAAAACCGGTGCTTGCTGCAATTAAACCTGCAATTATAACTTTATATGTAACAGCTAATCCTGCTGTTAGTTGAAATATTGAATTTAGCGAAAGCAGTAAAACTATAATAACCACCGCCGCAAGTATGGGAGGCAGGTACAGTATTCCAACAGGTTTTCTAAAGGGCTTACACCCATTTAAAAATCCTCCAATGCCGCAGCCAACCAGCATAGCCGCCAGCGTATAGGAAAATGCCGGTGTTGGGTGACCCAGATACAAAATAAACTTTTGAATAAGAGGGATTTGAACCATCATAAATCCCATTCCCAGCAGCCCAAAATATAGAAACGGTTTTAGGCGGCTTTTTTTACCGGCAAAAGGAGCAAATAAAGCAATGGTACTTATAAGGCTAAATATCAAAATCTGCAATACTACAGTGGGAACGCCCTTGTCAAAATTAAAAAAATACGGACTATTGTCAGTAACGGGGTCGGCTCTCAGGTCAAAACTGTCAATAAACTGTGTAAATGTAGCCTGACCGTCCTTAACTTGGCGTAAAATGCCTTCTTCATGTACATAAGGTATATAAGATGGCATTACACCAATGCCACCTATATTCAAAATTTCTTGTTCAAGAGCCCTGCTTTCAGTTTCAGTAAAAGGTTCGCTTTTAACAATAATGACAGGTGCAACCATTTGCATCGCCGTGCCCTCATTCACCTCCACAAACTGATGGAATAAAGCCAAATAGTTAGGCGTTTCCTCCAGAGGCACGCCTTTATTTATCAGCGCTTGCATTGCAGTTGTGGTCAGCCTGGCAAGAGAATGCTGGTCGTGAGCGACAAATGCAATTTTGCCGTTATTGCTTAGTATACCCAGATAATCTTCCATTGCCTCTACCGTATGTATGTAGTTTTCGGATAGGGCAAAACCTGCCCCTTGAGTTGTGTTGGTTACTACAATAGATAGAAATATTAAATCAAATTGTTTATTTGTCGTTCGAACAAAATTTCTACCGTCTGAAATGTCTACTTTCACTTCCGGCCTGTCAAAAACAAAGCCGTTAAAATCTCCAAAAGCCCTGACAGCTTCAATGCTGGCCGGGTTTATCTCAATTGCGGTAATATCAGTGCTGCCACCGGCCAGGGCATATAAAACACCGCGGCCGCCACCGGCGCCAATTATAAGTGCCTTATTATTGCTGCCCATGGAGAACGGCAAAAACCCTGTATTCACCTTAAGCGCATCAAGGCTTTCTATGTTCCCGTCCCACACATACATAGGAGCATTGGCGCTGCCGTCAATTGTGAGTATCCTAACCTCAGAAATTGCGCCCATTTTGATTAAGTCAGTCCGTGCGAACGAATCCCATCTGGAAAAAACAATTTCAGGAGCTAAGCCTGACCTTTTCATATCTCCAAAGGTTTTACCTGTATTATTTAAAAGAGCATAGAAATTTATTTCTATAAAATTTACAGCTTGCATTGGCAGAAACAAACTTAGAACTAAAAAAAACAGCAAAATATATTTTTTAGCTTTTAACTTTCTGCTTTCACAAGGAAGAAGTAATGTTACAATCAGAGGCAGCAGACATATTAGAACTACTGTTCTAAACATACCTAAGCTATTGAGAAGTATTACAATAACAACACTGCCGGCTCCGGCTCCTAAAAGGTCGGCAAAATACAGCCTGCCGCTTAAAAACGGCCATGCTTTAAACAGCATGGCATACAGATATCCTGAAACTACAAAAGGTATTATTCCCAAAATAATATAAACAATCAAATAGTCAACAAAAGGCTGAATATAAATCAATATAAAAACTGTAATAAAAGAACATGCCAAAATAAAAGATAATTTGCCCATATACGCTGCCATTTTGGGCAGCGCTTGGCCTGCATCTGTAAAAGCCCTTAGCCTTGCCTTATCTTTGTATGCTAAAACGCTCCCAATACCAAGACCTAAAACAGCAAAAGAAGTAGTTAAAAATACATAGTGATAAGATAAGATTGCCGAATATAACCTTGTCAAAGTAACCTGATAAGTAAAAAGGGATAGAGAAACAATAAAAAGACTGAGTAATATGGCTGCACCCGTATCCGTTTTTTTGGTTTGCATCACTTTTTTAAGCCACACTTTCTATAAACCACTTACTTGAGAAATTGATTTGACAACTTACTGCACAAGTAGTCTTATGTATTAAGAACCTTCTTTAGTGTCATTACAACAGGTGTGGTTATAAGGACTATAATAACCGATTTTATCAATGTTGTAGTTGATATGGCAGTTATTATCAAATTAAAAGCGGATACACCGGTAACTTCAAGAAGGTGCTGTGCATACAAAAGATAAATCATTATGTATACAGCAAAAGTATTGGTTAAGTTCCCTATTAAAGCACTGGCAGATACAGCTATAGCCGTTCCGGCACTATTTTTCGTGAACTTTTTAATCAAGTGATATGAAAAGTAGGTTGTTATAGGTATCAGCACTCTGGGAAATACAGAAATAAGCGGGTTAACGAAAAGCAAGTCAAAGGGAGACACCGCCATTGTCAGTGCAACTATCATAGATGTCAAACCAAAGGCCGTGCCCACTATTAACCCCGATTTAAACCCAAACAAAAGGGTAGCAATAAGAACAGGTATGTGCGCAATAGTAACACTTATAAGAGGAAGGCGAATGGTACCTATAGGCGTACTAAACATGATAACACAAATAGCTATCAACATAGCTGTAGACACCATAACTTTAATAGATAGCGTTCTTTGATTAGTAGTTTCTTTGGTCATTAAAATTTACTCCTTAATATAAAAATATTATAGCAAATACATTTGAAAAGAAACCCGAAACAACACTTCGGAAATTCCTTCAATGTATGAGCAACTCTTGCATCAACACTTTAGAACCTGTATTCAGTAATGGGCCGGCTGTTTGCCGTGATTACTTGGCAATGGTGCATAACCTGTTTCACGCGATTTTTTTCGGACTGGCAAAATAGAAAACCGCTATTTTGCCCGCGCTCACGGACATGCCCCGTTGGTCTGCCGCGCGGTTTTAGGCGCGGCGTAGACTACAGCGCTCGTCCTGGCTGCCTGGGCGAGCAGTAAATGCGTAGCATTTACGACCAGCCCGAAAAAAATCGGTTCAACATGGGTTATGCACCGTTGCCACTTGCTCATACAGCAAACGACATTGAAAAACGTGAGGTGGCAAGTGCGGCCCAAAAACAGTCTATGTGCGGTTAAATCATCCGCACAGACCAACGGTTGGGGTAGATGTTTTTGGGCAAAACCATACTTTACTGCAAAAGTGATATTCACCTGGTTGGAACATTGATATGCTTTTGCTAAAAGCCATACTTTACTGCAAAGGGGATTTGTACCTGGTTGGAAAGTTGCCTTGTTGCCAGTGGAAAGTCATAGGTTTTAGCACGTAGGCGGCTCACGATTTCGAAAGTCGTTTGCTATA
>Ga0123352_10019003_pt1 | contig 10956 bp, 7 predicted proteins | sample TergutLab28metaG_FD_89700 | JGI IMG/M metagenome (GOLD analysis project Ga0123352, IMG submission 89700) | Labiotermes labralis P1 segment gut microbial communities from Petit-Saut dam, French Guiana - Lab288 P1 | ecosystem: Host-associated > Arthropoda: Insects > Digestive system > Gut ... | reverse complement strand
GATTGGCTTAATTTAATTTAGGTTTTTTCAAAAACTATTTAAATTATGTTAAGGTTTTTTTCTTGTAAAATGTAAAAAAAAAAAAAAATGACAGTGTTAGGGTACAGTAATTTGAGGTAATAAAGTCTAGTGAGTGACAGAAATATGAAAATTGAAACCAAGGAGCTAAGTCACATTAAGTCCAGCAAAGTTGATCAACTGATTTATTGGTTATTTAATAGTGCAGCCATTTAGAGACACTGGTAACTGTGAGGAAGAAAGTGTGTTTGAGTTTGGTGACTGTAAATTGTGAACATCAGGATGTAAAACAATAATGTCATCATATAGTTTTCTTAAAATGAAAGCTGTGTAAGTATTCACAAACCTGATGTGCATTTGGTTGGAATTTAAAATCTGAACAAAGAAATAGTCATTACTGTTTGAACAAGTGAAATAATTTCATAGTAGCTGACCATATTTTAAAAAATTTCAGTACTCCTGGATCTTATTTAAAACTGATGAAACATACTTATCTTTATTTCATATTTCAAATCATCATTAAAATTTAATATTAGGAAGTTTCAACAGGTACTTTACTTTTTTATGTTTCCAGCTCTGTAGTATACTTGGTACAATGACAAATTAATAATGATGAAATGTAGTAATATATATACTTAAAATCAGACATAACCTCATCATTTCATGCCAAGGTTGTGTTTTAACTTTCAGTGTATAAAAAAATACAAATACTTGTAGATGCATTTATGATGAAACAATACTTATGCCTATTTACAACTTTTATACACTGAACAAAAAAATTACCTACACACAAACTGTACATTTTTGGGACTCATCACTCAAAAACATGAGTTCTTAATAAATGCCACTACTGTGTTACTTTAACCTTTAGAATGTGCCTTATAAATCCCACAATTCTGGTGCGGCTAGAGCATTGTTCATTTTAAATGCCCACTGCAGGCTAGTGTTTTCCCTTCTAGATGAAAAGGAGGTACATTTAATGGGATAGTGTAGTCCTGGTTGTCGTTCAAAGTTTAACATGAATTCACACTGCTGCCTTATTGGTACTGCCTACCCCAATGTAGAGAATGACCATCGTCATAAAATTAATCTGGTTTGGAAATTTCATAAGTATTTACATATCATTAAGTATAAAATGTATCTCACAAGCCTTTCTGTAACATACCTCTATTATAAAACCCAGATACAGTATGATATAGTTCAACAGCCACTGTTAACCAGGTACCTGACTCTACATGTCCAGTGCCATAAAAACATGCATGTTCAGTGAAAATTAAAAAATATTTTGCATGCTGTCACAAATTTCATACTCTTCAATACTGGAACTTAATATCATATGGATTGAAAATATGCAAGGTTTGAGGATCTCAAGTATATCTTGCTGCATTGTCATGTTGCTAGTATTACATTTTTGTGTTGTAGCATTATGATGGGTAGCAGCAGCAGTAGAACACCTAATAGAATTCAGAAATTACCACACCATTAACAGGCTGACAGTCACAAGTAGACCACCAAAGTGGAAACTATCAGAATCCAAAACTGAAACCAGTATGATTTCGTAAAAAATAAAGTGTCATTGTGCTTCATAATATCTGCTGCAATACCATCTGGAAGACGCATGGACTACAAAAACACCAGTGATGCATGCACAGACTAACTGAACCATACACAACAGAATGGTGCAAGGACCATTCAGCTGAGTGAAGTGGGGGGGAGGGAAAGAAAAAACTTGTGAGTGATCGAGTGATCTCATATCTGATATAGACAACAATGAGGACAGCTAAAAAACATACTCCTGAACTAATAAACATGTCTTTTAACTGTTTTAATTAATTCAGTGTTACGTATTTATGTGAATATTGACACTAGTGGTGGTTATAGATACAAGACATGCATACAAACTGCACATTAACTGGTTGCTGTTAAGCCTGATAATGACACACACCACAACACTTAAAGCCATGTCAATAAACTACATGACATTGTGTGTAAAGGCCATAGACCATTTATTGTGAAATATGTTTCATTAGTAAGGTCACACAAAACGGCAATGAAGTGTTGTTAAAACAGAAGTAAGAGATAAAGTCCCTTGGTCTGTGCAGTGAAGGCATATTAGGAGACTTGGGGAATAGCTCCATTCATTGTCAGCTGTGGCACTCGATTGAGACGAGTGGTCAGCGTCATGCCCCAACCATTCTCAAACCGAACGTACACCCAGTACCACTGAATAGGAGGCTGGATGTGTGTCTGGATATTTCTGGAGAAGAGAAAAATTTCTTCACTGTGCTGGTAAATGAGCCCCAGATCATCCAGCCCACAGCTTAGTCGCGATACCTACTACACCGCTGCAACGAAACCTATGGGAACATCCACATAGGGCAAAATATATATCATGCATTTCCTGTTCAGAATGGTCCAAAATAAGATGTGACACCATCCCTTTTCAATTTTTCATAAGATACATCATTACACAGGGTGAAGGAAAACCTACTGGGATTGGAACTGGATGAAACACATCAGCTCTAATGCTTTATTGGGTGAAAAACATGAATGCCCTAGTAAGGTGTCTCTAAAAGCAACACGGAAAAAAACTACATGCTCATACAGCAAAGTATAGATATTTTTTAAAATGAGAGTCATGATTTCCTCAAGAAAGTAACAACAGAGTAAGTTTAGGGACTTACTGATACCGCTCAGTTCAATATCTTTTGTATTCTCATCTCCTACCAAAAATCTTGAGATTAAAACATCAAAACTGTAACTTTAAATGTTCTACGTGAATGTGAAGCTTTGTCACTCACAAAAAGGGATGAACATAGATACAGGGTGTTTCAGAACAGGATGCTAAGGAGAACATTTGGATCTAAGAGGAAGAAATGAGAGACTAAAGAAACCTACATGAAGAGGTACATTAATTCGTAATGACTAAATATGAGGGTGACAATGGGGCATGTAATAGCGATGTAAAAAAATGCATATAGTTTTGATCAGAAAATATAAAGTGATGAAAATTCAATATCACTGAAAGACATTTTACAGAAATAGTGCAGGACTACAGACTGGTTCTTATAATAAAACCAACGAGATGCACTAATTTCTCAAATTTATTTTTGGAATAGAACTTTACATGTATCAGACAGGCTTTCTGTCCATCATCAGGAGTCTTATGCAGCAACAGGCATGTCATACAGCAAGCTAGCAAGCAGTCAGCAAAACCTGTATGACATATACCTATTGTGTACACAGTACTAGACTCATGATGATGGACAGTAAACCTGTCTGAAGCATGTAGAGTTCCATTCCAAAAATAAATTTGAGAAATTAGTTCATCTCGTTGGTTTTATTATAAGAATATATCACAATGCACAGTCTTCTGAATGTCAAACTACAGATGGGATTGATCTGGCTCAGGAATAGTACCAAAAATAGTCTCTTGTGAGTACAGAAATGAGTTACTGGGTTTCTAAGGCAAATTTAATGTGTGGCTGAACCGCTGTCCATAGAATTTGTTATAAAAGGAAGGACATCACTGGGACAATGGGAAACGTTTCTACTAACAACTCTAAACATATATTTTATTTTCCACTCATGAGATTAGCCATAGGTCACACTGGAAAAGTTGAAAAGTCTGTGAATTGCTCAACACTAATCTGATTCTCAACTCACATTCCTTAATCTTTCATTGTCACAGTTACGTTTACTATTCAAGTGGCTACGACACATAAAATCATTGTGTAATACCTTCTTGTACTGACCAACAAGATGCAGCTTCTAGTGGCCACATTATCCTAACACTAAGGTCTCAGGCAACAAAAACACGGAGATCATGGTTTAGAAATCTGCTCATGGCAAAGAAATTTGTCCTTGTTTTAATGCACTGTACTGTATTGGTAGGGGCCTTGCAGCAACCTAATAATCCAATGTACAGAATTCTGGAGGTACAATTATCCATTTAAACAAACATAGAATTATGAAACAGTGGTCCTGTTGGATAAGGGTGGACTGAAATGAAATTCATGTATCAACTTACCACAGGTTTCCAGAACCAACCTTAATCCATACACGTTAAACAGCTTTGCCATAAAATATACAGAAGAGTAACACTCCTCTGTCTTCATTTTATGCATGACACAAAAAACACATACAGTCTGATACAACCTTGGTAACTGCTTCAGCATGTACTGTGCAACAACTGTTTTTTGGCATTAACTGCATGAAAGGTACTAATGTATTAATGTGAATTTGATTTTAGAGTATGCACTTACCATCCTAAGCTACAATTTGTATAAAATTTGTTAGTCTTTTAAGTTTTTTAATTATAATTTTAAACAATATAACAAATGTAATTTTGACTGCAATTAATGTTTAACAGCTTGTATGTTACTGTAATACAAACCCTTGAGAAAGGACTGAAACATGTTGGGTGATAACAGAATATGCTTTTTAGCAATCATAATGCATGCTGTTGACACTTTTTAAAGAAATTTAATAAAACCAAATCATTTTTAACTGCAGTGAACTTCTGTTTAAAAAATAAACACAGTAAATGATTCCATACTGTAAGGACATGGAAGATGAATGACGATGTGAACAAATGAATCATGGTAAGTAATGGGATTGCCACCAGGAGATGGGACAGCTGCACACCAACAAACGAAACATCCTTTTCCTTAAAAGTACAAGAAACAATGTAGCAATAATATTTAACAATGCTCCTCAAAAAATGAAATCTCTTTGTTTCTCAAAACTGTCAGTGCATTCCAATCATAATTCCATCCAGCTGCACATCCATATCTAATAACAGCACTGGTCCTAGGAATAGGATTTTGTTTGAACCTGTGTGCAGAGAAATTGCATTAAAATAAAAACCAAAAAAATGGTATTTCACTACCACTTACATCAGTCTGGTTTCCTGTATCACACAAAAGGTTCACAATGCAAATCCAAAACTAAGTGATCAATGTGAGGAGCATATGACTTGACATGATGGAGATGCAATACTGACACGCTCCATGGAACTTTGTGCACTTCCCACAGAATGCTGCAAATGGAATGAGAGACATGGATGGCCCAAACCTTCCACTCAACTTTCTTCCAATTAACAGAATCATTCCTAATAAATAATTTATCGCCATCAAAACCAAAAGAGTGTTTACAAGTTTCATTCAGAAATCTATTAGATATTTCACAACTGAGAATATGTTTGCACCCCATACACAACACAGTCTCATCTGTTTTAAAGGTATGATTATCAAGACCAGTCCTAATATTTTCCTTGTCAATTCCTGACGTGACATTTCCATGGACATGCAGCATTCCTCCAGTTGACTTCAGAACCTTACAAGCAATCCGCCAGCCAGACTCAGAAGATGGCAACAATCCCAAGTTCACTCTGTCCGCAATATTACACAACTGCACCTGGACAACAAACAAACCCTTAAAAAATGGATTTCCAGTAGATATGAGAGACTGCATTACAGCATAGCAAAGACAGATTTTAACAATCAACTTGGTGATAAACAATGAGGGTGACCTGGATGAAGAGACATGCAGACAGAAATTAAACAGTATGCAAACAAGTGCAGAAGAAGAGACTGTAGGAAAACAGAACCAGTAGTAAATGACTTCACAAAGTGACATCCCACAAAACTAGGAAGTCAATATATTTATGATATCAGAAAATGTTTAAAATAGGCACAGGATATGACTTACGTACCTTTTCTACAACACCAAAACTACCGTTCATTCCGATTTAATGCAGAACTGATCTGTGCAGTTTTATGTAATTAGCTGTAACAGTCCACTACCTACTTCACGCTATGTTGCATGATTTATCATATTTCATCTACAAGTGCATGCCATTAGCCTACAGCACATAACATGCAGGTAGAACTTGCTACTACACCAGTCACATTCAGTACCTTCTGGTTGTTGCCTTCAATTATCCTGCATCTTTCATTAACTTTGTTCTGAATCAAATTCTTCCTGAAATCAAAATAAAACAGGCATTATAAGGTGTCACAGAATATTAAGTAACTCAGGATCTAATATGCGCAGCTGACAGTTACTCAGTTGTCAAGAATCCCCCTACCGTTACACCACCATCACAAATGCCTGTCACTTGGCCCTGTCCAGAATCAGCTTATTCTACCTCCTACATTCATACCACATATCTGCCACTATCAATTTTAACACTGTCCTCCCACCTACGCACTTGAAATTTCTTAACCATACTTTTGTATACAATTCTTGCTTCCCCATTTCATTAGGCCAATATTGCTGGTGTCAGATTACATACAAAGGCTTCTTCCACATCCTTCTTAGTCCAACAGGTTTCCACACAGAAATTCCAAATACATTTCTTGTTAGTGAAAAAATTATAAAAATGTACCTCAAAGCAATAACAGCATTGGGATTCCATTCACAGGCATGGACCAACTGAGCTCCAGCATGAATGAGGTAAGGCAGAGTGAAGTAGCCAATCCCTGCAAACATGTCCACAACCACTTCACCCTCACATCTGAACTTGGCAACCCTATGACGTTCTGGAGCATTGCCAGCACTGAACATGCACTTTGTTACATCCCAGCTGTAACTAAATCATACAAAACATTACTGTCAATAATGTCTGCTTTTATAACTGACAACTTGTAGATATAAAAGAAAAAATCTGAACAGAAGTTGCATGCTTTTCAAAATCTTTGAAGATCTCAGAGTCCTACAAACAACCCAACATAAACAGTAGCATCACTTATACTGTTTATCCTAGCTCAGCCTGCACAAGTGTCATGCTGATAATACTGCAGTATTTAAGAACATGGATTCAATACTACAACAGCATCTGTGAGGTCCAGCTTTCAATACCACAATGATATAAAATAGTCCCCCATCTTAAGCCTCCCTACAGCACCTATTTTCTTGCTGGCATTTTATAATCTTGAAAGATCATATAATGAACACTGCAGATAAAAAAACTCAAAGGTCAGTACAATAATAACCGAGATTCAAAAGGTGTACTCTGTAACAGAGAACACAAGAGCTTCCACATGCATGAAAACTGAATCCCAAAGCTACTCTATGAATATATACTGAAAAGTAAATGATGTTATATATTATGTGGGTACTTCAAAAAGTTTCTGCACTTTATTTTTTAAAAAATCTTTATTTATCTTACAGACATGAGAACAATGTTACTTTTCAACATAATCTCTCTTCTTCTCGATACATTTAGCCCAGTGATCTGTAAGCTTCTTAATGCCGTTGGAAAAGAAAGTTTGTGGTTGACTGCGAAGCCAGTCATGCACCGCCTCTTTCACCTCATTATCAGCTGCAAATTGATGACCTCTTAGAGCGTTCTTGAGGGGTCCAAACAGATGGAAATCTGAAGGGGCCAGGTCTGGGCTGTAGGCAGGGTGCTCAAGAACTTCCCAATTCAGTTGCCGAATGGTGTTGATGGTGAGGTGTGCTGTATGAGGGCGTGCATTGTCGTGTAACAGCAGAACACCCTGTGTCAACCTCCCTCTCCGTTTTGAGTGGATGACCGGCCTCAGTTCATTTCTTAACATGTTATAGTAGTTGACACTTGTTACTGTGACACCTTCCTCCATATAATGTTCAAGGATAGGCCCTTGGGAGTCCCAGAACACTGTCAATAAATGCTTTCCAACAGAGGGCTGAGACTTCAATTTTTTGGAAGAAGGAGATGACATGTGCTTCCATTGCATGCTCTGCTGTTTGGTTTCTGGTTCATAATGATGAACCCAAGTTTCATCCCCAGTGATAATGCAATTCAAGAAGTTATTGCCTTCACGATTGTACCACTCCAAAAGACTGGAGCAGATGTGCTGGTGGTTGCGCTTATGCTCTTCTGTCAGATGTCTGGGCACCCACCTTGCAGAAACTTTGTGGAACCCAAGAATGTCATGCACTAAAGAATAGGCCGTACCTTCACTGATGCCCAGTTGTAACGCGATTTCTTCTACTGTCACTCTTCTGTCAGTGAGAATAATGGCTCTGGCTTCTTCCAGCTTCTCATCAGATGTTGATGTTGATGGCCGTCCCAAGCGTTCGGCATCCATTACACTTGTCCGACCATTTTTAAACATTTCTATCCACTTGTATACGCTTCGTTGTGGCAATGCGTTGTCCCCATACTGAGTGCATAAACATGCGTGAATTTCAGCACCTTTAACACCTTCTGCCCACAGAAATCTTATGACACTTCTCTGTTCTTCTTTGGTGCAAACTGAAAGACGCGCTGACATGTTTACCACTCAATAGCTACTCACACACTGAGGATGGGGACCAGCCATAGTCAAGGTCAGACAATCAGGATATGGTGTAAAATGCTGCCAACTCTCTGCAGTCTAACAATTACCAATACCCTACAGACAAAAAAGTGCGGAAACTTTTTGAAGTACCTACATATGTGACCAAAATGGGAGTGTTGCATAGTTACGCCCTCATTATTGTATTACTGTTTGATCGTAACCATTTTACTGATGTGTATTGCCATATGTTAGTTGCAGCTCTAGAGTTTACGTTACGCAGGTCAAGGGAAATAGTTCTAAAAACTCTGTAAGCACATGCCTGCCATGAAATCAGAGTGGCCAGTCGTACATGGTTAAGCACTTAAGGCGACTAGCGATCACTGGACCCGTCAGTTGATAGTGAATCCTTTGTACTCTACTTGAAACCTTACACTGCATTACGCAGACTCTTGATCTAGCAGTCTCTGGGGCAAGACGTCCCAAGATCATCTGGCAAGTCCGGCAGCAACAGTGGTACCTAATTACTTTCCTCTTTCTTATGTGTAACTACTAATTATTAGTAAAGGCTATCAACTGAAGTCTATGAAAGTTACACTGCATAGCCATCACACTAACTCACTCCATCTAAGCAAAGAAGTTGGATCCATGCCCTGACCAGACAACATCTGAGGTAAGTCCAATCAGAGTAGTTTCTTTGGTGGATACAACAGAAACGTCTACTTGGTGTCAGATGCGCGGTTAAGATGAGAGGAGTGTGCATCTACGCAGAGAGAAAGGGAGTCTAGTACCACTTGAGTGACAATCAGGGTTTGAGATTGAGCCAACACCACTGGTCCAGCATCCGAAGGAGAGCAGAGACCACTGTTCAGGGTTCGAGATTGAGCCGACATCGTTGGTCCAGCGTCCGAAGGAGAGCAGAAACCGCCGTTCATGGTTCAAGATTGAGCTGACACCGCCGGTCCAGCATCAGAGGGAGAGTGGAAACTGTCGTGCAGGGTTCGAGGCTGAGCCGACCACGGGTTGAGGTGTACGCCAGCAGGAGAAGTAGCTCTGGTACATTGAACTGGCTATGGTGAGTCTTTACTCAACTAATCCCATCCATGGATTCTCCTACTTCGAGTTCCCGAAGTGCAGTGAGCGGTGAGCCCTCAAGAATGAATGGGGATTTTATTAGTGTAGGGGAAGCCTTGAAGTTGATACCACCATTTAAAGGAGATAAGCAGGAGGGTCTGGCATTCACTGGGAATGTAGTCACTGCATTTGATGTAATCAACCCTAGCCAAGCAGCCATTTTTTATAAATTTGTGCTAACGCGAATTAGTGGAGAGCGAAGAATGGCAATCAGTCAGGAACATCGAAAGTTGGGCGGAACGTTTAGAGTTTTTGCAAAATACATATATAGAAAAATGAACCCTAGACTTCCATGCGAGTCAACTGTTTAAGGCTACGCAAGGGAAAGAAGAAAAGGTGGCAGAATGGATCCACGCCCTGACCGGACAACATCTGAGATATGTCCGATCAGCGTAGTTTCTTTGGTGGATACAATAGGAGAAAACATTTTATTTTCTGTAACTACAACAGACCAAGAGCTTGAAAGGTGATAGTGCTGACAACTGTTAGCTCCAAAGATACATCCTGCGTGCGCGTGTGCAAGTGTACGTGCATGTACACATTCTCACTTTCTACACAATACAGACACTAAACCAAAAAAGACACTAAAATGTGATAACATTACATCAACTCAGGTGCCAAGAAGTTAAATTCTTCCAAGAGATAAATTGACAATCATAAGTACAAGAGATATCTAACATGAAATGTGGGCCAAACAATGCCTCTTGAGGCTACAGATGTCATGCAGCTGTCAATGACCCAATCAAAAACCACACCTGATTCCGTTATCCACAAACTCCACCCAACTGGAATCACCCCACTTCAACTGAACATTTGGTGTACGAAATCCATCTGAGGCAATGTGACTTTTTAGAGCCACACGTTTTCCATTGAGAACTGCACACACTTCTGTCCATAGTTTCGGCCCTGGAAAAAATCACCATACTCCATATTACTCGTTCCTTTCCTCCAGTCATATGGAAAGGGACCTCGATGCAAAGCAAATGTACTCTGATCCCAGTGAATAAATGCAGCCCAAAAGTTCAATTGTGTGTGGTGACAGAGCACACAGCTTGTTCATTACAGGTCCTGATTCCACATCACAGATTCATAACAAAGACTTCTGAGTACATACCACAAATCCTATTTAAGCCTAATTTTCCAGAGCACTGTCTGCTCTACAGAAATGTTAACATCTTACTTAAATAATTTAAATCTATTATAAAGCAATAAAATTCAATATAGCAGCTGGGATGAAGAGGATCAACTGTCATACATTCCACAAGAGTACATTCAATGATGCCAGTGTTACTCCCACCTCACCTGTCTGCCATTTCATACATTTTGTAAACTTTTCATAGGCATAAATATATATATACACACATATACATATACACACACACACACACACACACACACATACACGCCCCCCCCCCCCCCCCCCCCCCCCCATTTTTTTTTTTAATTATTTTTTTTATTATCACACACATTCTATCCAACACCACTACACAAGAGAGAATTTCTCAACTAAACACCATACACAAAAACATACTTTTGT
>Ga0123352_10019001_pt1 | contig 10956 bp, 5 predicted proteins | sample TergutLab28metaG_FD_89700 | JGI IMG/M metagenome (GOLD analysis project Ga0123352, IMG submission 89700) | Labiotermes labralis P1 segment gut microbial communities from Petit-Saut dam, French Guiana - Lab288 P1 | ecosystem: Host-associated > Arthropoda: Insects > Digestive system > Gut ... | reverse complement strand
TACACACACACACACATTCTTCAGGTTTCCACGATAACCACGCACCAATATCACAGTCTAATATACACACATAAACACATCATTCGGGTTTCCATGCTATAGGCACCACTATCTAAGTATAATATATGTACATACACATTCTTTAGGTTTCCTCGGTAGTTACTTAAAGTGTCGCCGGTCACTAATACTGCAGTAAAATATGCTTACGTACACACACATATACATACATACATACATGCACACACACACACACACATCAACACGCACTATTCGTGTTTCCACGCTATGGGCACCAGTACGGAAGTATAATATACATACACACACATTCTGCAGGTTTCCGTGATAACTACGCAAATAAGTGTGTCTTGCCTTCCCGTGTCGCCGGACAATAAGAGGCTAGTCTATAGAGAAATACAAGTAATGCTTCTGTTACGTTTTACGAAACGCACGATCGTGCGTGGCAGAACACTGATTTTCTGAATGTTACAGCACGTGGTACATTACTGCTACCACTGGACTTTTAAATGATTAAGCGAGTAAATGAGTTTGTGGTTAAGTGAGCGAGTGGGTCAGGACGAGAATGAGGGGAAGACTGAATGAAGAATAAAGGCGTCTTTTGTGCAATTTTATTTATTCATCAAACTATATTTTAATCCAATCTCGAGCGGACACGATATGGAGCAGAAATTGAACAAGTTATGCGATGAGTCGGTTCGTTGTATCGTGTCTATTTGTTACGTGCTTTGATAAACTGACAGTAGTCTCACAAAGTCACAGCCTTTTTATCTTTTTGGCGTATTGCTCGCTCTTGTCTGCAACATTGTCAGGCTGGAGTCTTATATACTCCGCTCAGTTGTCTTTAAATGTACACTCTTTTTTTTAATATTCAAATAGACAGCAGGTCTCTCCCCCCGAAAAAATGTTGTGGGAAGCAAACTTTTTTATACACACACACACACACACACACACACACACACACTTACTTACTCCATGGTGTAGAGTCCTTCTTGAGAAGCTAACTCGTTTGCAGTTAGTCAAGAATTTCCCCGCATTTCACGGAACCCGAAGGTTCATTACCGCACTCACAAGCGTCCGCCACCTTTCTCTATCCTGGGCCAGTCCAGTCCAGTCCATATACCCCACATCCCACCTCCTGGAGATCCGTCCTAATATTATCCGCCCATCTACGCCTAGGTCTCCCCAGTGGTCTCTTTCCCTCCGGTTTCCCCACCAAGACCCTATATCCCTCAAATTCACACGAATCACCATGCAGATTAGTTTTGGAGAAAAGCTACAGACATATATTGGTTACGCGCGTGGTTTTGATTTCTCTACAAATTCTGTCTACAACACTTCTCATTCTAAGAAGAATTCAACTAGATATTATTATAAATGTGCATAGATAATCATATAAAGTGCTCTTTATTCTTGTCAAATTTTAAGGAAACACGAATTATCTCTACACACTTTAGAAAAATGCTAAATATCAAATGCCATGAAAATCCGTCCAGTGGTAACGGAGTTGTTCCATGTGGAAGGACGAAGGAACAGACAGGCATTGCAAAGTTAAGCGTCGCTTCTCGCAGCTTTGCGAATGAGCCTAAAAATGTTAAAGCATGAAGATGATAATGGCGGAAAAATATAAACAGGCAGACGCTGTAAAGAGAAATGCATATTAACAAGTAAAAAATAAAAACCTGCAGTGTCAAGAAGGAAATAAAGCTCAAGGAAATGAGAATAAATAAACAAATTAAGACAAGCGGTAGGCCCAACTGGTATATGGCATAATGTGAAAATGGAAGGAAAAACGTTGGTACCGACAGGTTGTCTGGTAACTAGAGAGATTCTACCTGAAAACAGAACAGTTAGCAATTTTGGAATTTGTAATAGGTAAATTGAGCATGGATGGAGTGGCACAGAGCAGGTCTAAATAGCACGGATATTACTGTGCCATTTAATTTAAATTTTGTACGCTGTTAGCGTCGGACGTGGGGCCAGGTGCAGACGGTTGTGCCACTTAATTATGCTTGATCAATCATCAAAGACAGGCTAACGATACGACATTTCATCTTACATCCCACATAAGTACGGTACCATATTTGACCCCGGAAACTTTACAGTATTTAAGGTTTTAACACACAACTGTATTCAACAGAGGCAACACATTCAAATCCGCATTCACAGTTCACCTTACTGTAGACCAGTTAGATGGAGTCCAGCGAAAACTACATCATATTCTTCAACATCCATTTTCTTATCACATTATACTCAAATAAACGCATATACCCCAAGATATCTCTGCCGTTCAGTTACTTGAACTAAAATTCTGTAGAATTATTCATCCTTCAAATATCCAAGATTTTTTTACGGTGAGAGGTAGTAACTGCCTTTTGTCCTTTTCATACTTCTCCATACAAAGTAGGAAATTAATAAGGATACACACAGCTGAAATATAAAAAAGATATTTACAAAGAAGTTACATGTTACTGAAAAGAGTTTTAAGACATTACTTGTAGTTCCATTTGGATTTCAAAAGATGAGCTGTAATATGGAGAAGCACACTTAACCAGCTGAGTACATAATTAAGGATTCGTCGTGTAATATTTACAGTCCCGGACCGGAGAGAGAAATGAGCTGTATGCAGTGGACCCAAAGTAGCGGATTTCAAAGTTTTGGTATTTTAAGTAGAAACAGAAGCAAATTCAGCTTCCGAAACAGTGCATAACTTTAACAGAGCGAAGCAACAAAGAGTCAAACGCACGAAGATGTGCCATCTCATTTCTAAATCTGTTCACTCTTGCAGTACGGAACTCACGTATTTGCTCGCCTCTAATATGTAAATGTGCTGGGGATGGGATCGATGGACTGCACAAAGGCTCTCGTAAAAGCAAGCACCTACAGGCAGGTGCTATCTTGCTGCGCGGTACAAGGGGCAAAGACATTGTATGATGGGATGAAAACGGAGAATCATAACTTCTCTAACTACAGGCATAATCCTTGACTGAGGCAAAGAAATAAATTTATAACAATTTTTACAATAAAATAAGACTATTATTACAAGCAATGTTGTTGTTGTTGTTGTTACTGCTACTACTACCACCACCACCACCACCACCACCATCACTACTAGTACTACTACTAATACTACTACTACTGCTAGTACTACTACTACTGTTACTGCTACTACTACTACCGCCAATACTACTACTTTTACTGCTACTACTACTACTACTACTACTACTACTACTACTACTACTACTGCCACTGATACTACTACTATACTGTTACTAATATTACTACTGCTTCTACTACTACTACTGTTACTACTACTACTAATGCCACTACTGTAATACACGTCCAGCCTCCAATTCAATGGGTGCTGGGTATCATTCTCGGGGCAGAGCGGCCGGGGCGAGAATTTGACCACTCAACTCAAGGTAATACCGGGATTAAAAGCGAGTAGACGAAACAGTAGAAGAGTCTATATTCTATAAAAATGTTATTTGGAAATCTCAAGGAAATGTATTATAGGGGGAATACAAAGGAAAATGGGGGAGTAGTACACAAATACATAATTAAATTTGAAGTGGTCGAAACCTGCTCATGGTATATGCTTTGTAAAAGTAGCGGTGTTCATTCAGTTTCAAGAGAATTAGAAGAAGATACTGACAAGCAGATTAATTCTGGCCTTGTGCCGCACTTAAACGTCATGGAGTATATTTCCCTGTAATAAGCGTGATTACACAAATGTTTTACCATATACATGTTCACTCTTCCCTAAATTTAAAAAAATATACGCTTATCTTATTCGTTATTTCAGCACTCATCTAAATTAAACACACACTTTTTTTTTACAAATCAAGGGTCTCTCAGTTATTGGTCCATTTTCCACGGTTGCTGCTTCACAGTTAGATTACAAAGTAGGCCTACAGTGAGTCACTGTGTACTGTATTAAATATGCGGTTGACGTTTTGTCGGTGTGTCAGACGTTCAGTTTTCTAAAAGAAGCTACTTCATTTATTCAGAGCGACTGCCACAGAAGTTGAAAACTTTTTAAAACTTTCAAGCAATACTGACGGAAACCATTTCAGTTCTTCAAGACCAGGAACGTGCTGTATACGACGAAATGTTGCAACAGGGTAAGCTGTAAACCTGCACGAATTTCAAGGATCTTGAATTATTCCAAACTCTTTATTTGGTTTGATCTTGACCGATCAATTGTTGAAGATTCAGTTCGAAAACAGATCTGTATGAAACCGCGCTCGCTTTTGAATTGGACACGTTTAATGCAATTTTGAGTTCAAAAATTCTCCAATGCCTCATCTGCCACACTGCATAGAACATTAAACTTCCTGTTCCTTTACTACAAATTCAGATCTGCTGTACCAAGTTTCTATCACACTAAAGTTACTCTGCACAACCATGAATTCATTTCCTTGCATTTTATTATGCACAAATTCCAAACATATAAAGTACAACTCTCGTTATCAATACAGTCTTTTATCATCTACCAGGTTTTGCACAAAGCCTTTTAAAAACAAAATAAAAAATGTTCGATTTTAGCTTCATATAAGATAGAAATTATATTATGCACCTACAGATAGAATTATCTTCACAGGCTAAGTATGCTCATCTAAAACAGCCTGTACTAAAATCTTACAGAATTGAGCGCGTGATGTCGGGGATATAACATACGAATTGCCAAAAAGATAACAACCATCCGGCATATGTTCTTTGTTAGTTTTGTATAAAGAAAATTTACAGGAACATTACCACCCAGTACCAAGTATTCTGATGCCTTTCAGTCTGCGCCCTGTCTTCGTAGACCCATAATTGTGATAAACTGTTGATCCGCAATGTGAACACAGCCGAAACAACTTACGAGTATTCCGTAAGTTGTCGCAGAACATTTACACCACAACTTCAACGCTGAATTCAAATTTGCAAAAATATTGTTTTTCGTACGAGGTCAGTTGTCAGTAATCAGATACAGAGGCATTATTTTTAGTATCTTCTTTCAAACAGAACTTCACCTTATTTATTAGACAACGTTTAAAAGCCGAAGAACATTACGTAGCGTACACAATCGTCATTTGTCTAGATGAGGTACTCTCACGTGACACTTTTGATGTCGTTTACAACGTGATACTGAAAGAATTCATAGGGAGAAAAAGGTTAACATGGGCGTTCCGTATTTAATACAATAATTATAAAAAAAAGCCTTATGATCATGTACCAGGTTCATTGGATCCTTACGACTGTAAAGAAGTGTCACAAGAAATACGACTTCACGAATAACTGTGAGCCTCTTTCTTGCCGCCACAAACAACCGTATCGTGATTATCTCTCGGAGCAATAATAGGTGCCTGATAGCGAAATTACGGATAGGCAGAAGGACAAAATTACTTACGATGCAGTTTTGGTGAAAACCCAAAAGGAATGCAACTTTTGCCGTTATTATACATCGAAAATAAAGCCAGCAACTTACAGCATATAAACTAGATGTATCCCTTCTTTATATGGGGGAGGTACTGTCTACTGCACTACTTAATAGTTTGTTTCATGTCACCACGTTGTCACATCTGCATAAGTAACGAATGTCGACTGTTATGAACGATGAACTGGAAAGCACTTCGAACAAAACGGTCGTATTTAAATCCAACGTGGCATGTTTGGATCGAAGAAAACTTTAGCCTGGGTATATGAAGTTCGTGTCGAGATTTTAAGCATGGAAATTAAAAAATTCAAGGATATATTATGCGACCCTTTCTATGAGATTCGAAAATAATTCAGGTTACATGTATATATGAATATAAGTTGTTATGTAAAGCATCTGGACCAAGGCAAGGACAACTACATAGGGGAAACAACTCTATATGATATTCATTACTGCGATAAAATGAAGAAGACCAAGTAGGGTAGACATACATCTCGGTCAAAAAGGACCATAATGGCACAAAAAATTAAAAAAAAATTCTTCGACAGCCATGGAAAACCGAGGGGAAAATGAATGAACAACATTAATGTAACGTAAATATTGTTTAAAGTAATGACTCTTCTATTGTGTTTTAGATAATACTTATTCAGAACTATTTCCGATTATAAAATGTTGCTTGACGAAACATAAACCTCTGACTCAATTGGCCATTAAATTAGTCAATCGCCCTGTTTCTTAGCCGTTTCACCAGACGGTTAGTAAATAATTCTTTGAACAGGTCAGTCACTTATTAAACCAATCAGTTATTCAGTTACCAGACAATTACTTAACGCCCTTAGTTACTACTTACAAGTTTTCCAGTAAATTTCTTACATTTCATTGTTCCGTTAGGCAGTACTTGTTCTGATACTCAGCAAATCATTCAGTAAGCGAATAGAAGAGTTATTTGACCATCTGTTTTGGCAGTCCCTTAAATCTGCAGTGAATTCAATATGAATCACTTTGCAGGTGCAAGTTGTGACTTTCGGTAGCGCCCGCCATATTGTTAGTGTGAACTTCCACTCGCCCTGCAGTGTGCAAATGGAACCGTTGGTGGGAAATAGAAATCGTTTTGAGCCGTTTGGCTGATAGGTTACTTTTCTTTCTCAAGCCACTAAGCAACACTTGGTATTTTTCCACGTTCTCTGGTGCGAATTGGTTGAATGCGCTGCGAATATATTGAAGGCATCCTTCTTGTTTTTAAGCTTTGTATATAAACAGCCTACATAATTATATGCGTATATTGTCGAATGGGAAGAATATGGTGAAGTACAAAGTAAAAATCTTTGGAGGGTATTCCTCTCAACCCACTGGAAGGAACAACCTAAGCATTTCTTGGAGAGAATAAAAACCGCAAAGTATGAAGTTAAAACAACTGGCTTCCTCACCAGACTTCGAAGCCGGTCCTTCCAAGCAAAGCAGAAAGATTATCACAGATACATTTCAATCGTGTGTGTGTGTGTGTACATATACATTATTTATTTATTTATGAACTTTACTGCTGTATTGCACAAATAAAATCTTGGAATTAGCATGCTCTATGAACTGGTGCAGCTCACATAACAAAAATGTCATAAGAATAGTTGTATAATTTTGGTAAGATATTTTTATATATTTGCACTGTGTTACAGGCCAATGTGACACGGGGACTCTCGTTTTGCTTGTTTCTGATTCTTGTCTACAGGCATTTGAAAGGACGGACATCTATCCGTCACAAGACCGCTACAAGCACAGACAACACAGACACCGAAAGAGGGTCATACCTTCATACTCCCAGTGGGATTCAAATCTTTATCCCAGTATTCGAGCGTCAGAAGACAGCGCACGCCTCAGACAGCGTGGCGACTGTGGTCGTGTTTTTATCTGTACAAAGTACTTACTCGTACTTTTTATTATCAACGGCTGAAATCAAGTCACAGTTTCGCAGGGCGAGAAGATATTTTCGAACATCATAAACTTCACTAACGCGGACAATATAATGGAAGATATTTCAGTACCCAATATCATACTTTCTGACAAACGACTTCTATTAACCATCCGACTACTTATACAGCTCCTACCTGACAGAGAACACAGTACGTTTCCATTGCAAAAAAAAAAACAATCGATTAATCGGTTTAGGGTAATAGTGGACGAAACACTTAAAATGCGCAGTGCGCCGCTGACAAAGAGTACGTACTGAATGTTTTACCAGATCGTACATACTGTTGGCCGTGCTGTTGAAAGATTAATCAGTTTAATTTTATGAAAGGTGACTCGAAACAACTAACACCGCTCACCACAGGCATTATTTCGGGAAAGGCTAAGACGGCTTTCTAATGTCCCTTTTGTCTTTAAGCCAAGTTCAGAATATAAAGCTTGCTACTTTCCGTTTACTAATACGTGCATTATGGATCCACCAGTACAGTTCGGCGTCTGGCAGTGGAATTATATGGATACAAACGCGAAATCCTCAATTTGGTCCTTTCAGTTAGTGATACTACATTATGTTTCACGACACGTTCCTCTGGACACTTGTACACTCCGGACAGATATAGAGCGTTTCGTACGTAAATAAGTGCTAGGCTTTGAAACGTAAAAGTAAACGATATGTTCCATGGTACAGGACGTTCCATGAGGAGCTGATTGTTACTCAGATAATAATGAATCTGCTTTTAGCAGAACTGGAAGGTCCATTACTTTTAAACAAAATCACATAATTCAGTCCTATCCTAAACAAAATTAATTTAATTGGTCCTGTCATAGCAGTTACTCTAACATTAATTTTAATAATACGCTAGCAGTCATGCTTAGGCCTCCAGAGTCACGTTTTCTTTGCAGAAAATGGAAGGGCAAGTCCAGTTGAAAATACAGTTCTAGACTGGAGAACAGCATTAGCACAGATTTGGGGTGTTTCTTTAAAACAATATTACGTTGTTGCCCTGCAATTAAACGTTTTCTTATTCCTAGGAAATTATTCGAAAGATTGTTAACTGTCATTTTATTCTACTACCAATAATATACCCTTTGAAGATTCAATAGGATTTTTTCATGTTAAACACAAAAAAAATCGACATTTAGATCTACCTCCTTCCGATCACAATTTCCTGAGCCACCCGGGGCAAATGTGAAACACAAAACATTAGAACTCACAGTTTTTTACAGCGAAAATTGGAACGATTCCGAGGACAGATATAAGTTGCACAACAGCATCACTGCTCATGCTTATATTTATGTCAAAATACGTGCTGTAATATTGTTAAAACTTACAACCTCGTCAGAAAGACAGAAATTAATTTGAAATCAACAAGAAGTAACCATTTTTTATTAATTTATGGATATTAATATAAGTCAGAGAAAACACGTTAGCACTTTATATATATTGTCCATTCGATAAGTGGCTTTTCTACTCTTTACTAACACGGTTGGGATGTATTGGTAAAGGTGCATACAGTCGGGCCAACAAATTTTTAACAAGCACTTTTCTTCCACCCAGTCGATGGAAAATTACGGATTTTGGAATGACATAACGTTGGCGAGCTTCCTTCTAGGTCTTGTTATTGTATGAAATATCAACAAAGCGGTAATAAGTTTCCTTCACTGTACACCTGTCCAGATTTTTTCTTTACATAACTCCGAAGCATAGCAGTAATAGTTGGGTGTTGGTACTTCATACTTCGCAAATTTTCATTCATTTTGTACGTCCAGCTTAGAGAAGATTTAAATTTCATATTTAAAATAGCCAGGACTTATTTCTTAAAATTACTCCAAACAGCTTGTGACTGCAGTAATTATAGACACTTGAATGTCAGACAACACCGCAGCAGCTGCGGGAGAATTCCTACATGAAAACTCCTACGGACCCATTACTAATCTTCTTTATGATGACAGAGATTTTCCCTTTCCCATTTACTGCATAAATCGATAGGTTTTGGCAAAAATTGAAAAAGACACAACCAGCTTCAACACAAATATTTCAAATTATCACATAAATAAAAATCAAGACTTAACGGTGTAAGCGGTTACAAATGCCACAGTGGAGAGAATGACCATGGCTAGAGATCTCAGCAGTATTACCACCATAACGCAACTAGCAGGCGATCTACAGCGTACGGATCTAGTTACCCCGGTTTTAAAAACATGTAGATGCAGACTGGATTGATAAGACTTGGGATTGGGCGCAGGTATGCACCTTCGTGTAGCGGTTTAGAAAGATTGACTGGTTGAGCGACCATCAGTTTCTACAGGAGGACTCTACTATAGGCCACACTCGGACTGGTACTGGAAGGTTAGCAGGGTTTCTTCCTGGCTCTAAATTCACCGCGGTGTAAATTTGAACACTCAATTGTGCCTAGTGCCGAGGTTAATATGACTGTAGCTACTGTAACACTACTCCTATCTGCCATCATGGTGTAGAGACAATTGTATCTTTACCTCTACAAGAGAGAAGTTCTTAGCCTTTATTAAACGTGTTAGTAACTCTTACGATGTAATCATAAAAAAACTGCTACACACCAGTATAACCCCAAATTTCAATTTGAAGTTAGGCCATAAAAACCTGAAAAATGAAACCAACAATGTAAAAACATGTGTAACTAATAATAATGTCATGTAAGTGCGATATTATCACACGTTACCTGGCGTAGCGCAGATAATCTCTAATCATCAGGCAAATTAGATGTCGAAAAGCGTTAGATGTGTGTAAATAATAGAGTGTAAGATCAGGGAAGGCTTAGGTAATTTCAATAAACTCGAAATATTTTGAATATAATCCAAATACAAGTTGAATTTTTTCTTGTCTACAAACAGTGTAATTATGAAATTCTTTTCTACGTTAGTTCCATGACTGTACGAGAAACTCACATCATTTTTCTCAATGTGAACAGCTCCGATCGTTACTGCAATACGCCTGCTACACAATATTATCTGCAGTCTTTAGAGTGTGATACCGTGAAATGAACAGGCGGACACAAAGAGGATCAATCACTCAAAAGAACAATGGGTTACAGAACAGAAACCCGACCAGTCCAACATCTGGATGTTCCTAAAACCTATTTTGAACTATTATTTCCCAATTGTTTGTTTATTTGCTGGTCTTTTATTGTAAAGCAGTGCATAAGGCGAAAGATAGCAGGTACAATTCCTTCGTTTCTGAAGTCCAGACGTCGATATTTCCCTACCAATTATCATAATACGGTACATTAGATAGATAATTTGACATAAAATTTATTCGCGTCTGCACGGCTGCTTTTTCAGGTAGGCAGTGCATATCATATGAGATTCTGAAATGCAGTTCTTTATTAACTATAGACACAATCATTTTCCGGCCATGTATTATCAATTAATGTGAAACAGCTGTAAAGAATTGTGAAAGTTTTCCGATTTAAGGACATAACGTGTGGGAATTTGCTGAGCTAACATACCGGAGGGGGGGGGGGGGGGGGAGGACAAACTTAACTACCCGCGTCGAAAAAAAATGTCATGATCCTAAGGAAATTTCC
>Ga0123352_10019000_pt1 | contig 10956 bp, 6 predicted proteins | sample TergutLab28metaG_FD_89700 | JGI IMG/M metagenome (GOLD analysis project Ga0123352, IMG submission 89700) | Labiotermes labralis P1 segment gut microbial communities from Petit-Saut dam, French Guiana - Lab288 P1 | ecosystem: Host-associated > Arthropoda: Insects > Digestive system > Gut ... | reverse complement strand
TTTCACGGAACCCGAAGGTTCATTACCGTACTCACAAGCGTCCGCCACCTATCTCTATCCTGGGCCAGCCCAATCCAGTCCATATACCCACATCCCACCTCCTGTAGATCCATCCTAATATTATCCACTCATCTACGCCTAGGTCTCCCCAGTGGTCTCCTTCCCTCCGGTTTCCCCACTAAGACCCTATACACCCCCCTCTCCTCACCCATACGCGCCACATGCTTAAAATAAAATATATATATTTACTCAATCGAAAGAAGCAATGTTTATATTGCATTAGTAGCCACTAATGCAATAAAAACATTGCTTTGTTTTCGTTTGAGTATATATATATATATATTTATTTATTTATTTATTTATTTTATTTTTATTATTAAGTTCCAAAGTTCATTAAATTAGGCAGGCTTGACGTGTGTCATAAATATTGAGGAATTAGTTTTCCCAGTTTCTGTTACAAAGATTACAAAAACGAATAGAGAAATTAGCCTCGAATCTAAAGCAGTGGAAGAACACAATTTTTGCAGGGAACCGTTCTTCTATACAGAGAAATTTACAAAAGTGAAAAGATACAGAGTTAACTCTATCAGCCTTTACTGCATTTGAGTATAGCGCAAGTGTTTTCGACAAGCCAGGACAGAAAAAAATCAATATAAATTATTTTTGAAAGTGATTTGCAGAAGTAGTAATATCATCAGTACTACATTCTCATATTTTCATTGACATAATGACTTAAGAATAAGATGAAATCTTATATAATAAGATAAATTAGTTAGAATTTCAGAAATTTTGCGTTTTCTATATACATATATATATATATATATATGTAGGCAATATATATATAGGCACACAGTGTATAAATAAAGAAACTATTCCCTTACAAAACTGTAAACATATTTACCTTTGTAAGGACTTTTATGCAAATTAATTATCCTTTTAATTTTTATTAACTCTTTCAGTTACACCCAACAGAATAGTCATTAATTCTCTTATAATTACATAATATAATCAGGAACACCCGGTGGCTCAGTTTTTTGAGGCACTGCGCTACATGCCGGAATGTCGCGGGTTCGATTTGGAGTTTTTCTTTGACATAATCCTTCAGTCCGCACCATGGCTCTGGATTCGCCTCAACCTCTAAGAGAAATGAGTCCCAGGAATATTTCCTGGGGGTAAAAGCGGTCAGTGAATAAGGCTGACAACCCTGTCACCTTTATGTGTTGCTTGACATGAAATCTTGGAAGGTCAGCCTCCTGGAAACCTCGGGACCTGTCCAGGCCTGTACAGTGATTGCTTTATCTTTATAATATAATCCATGAAAAAACTTAAACATTTTCATTACAAATACCTTATTGAGTCGAATTTTATAAGAAGGAATAAAAAAAAAGTATTCTTATGTGATCATATTTGTATACATCCAAGTAAGTTTTAGCATTTCTCCGGAATCCTGGTACACATTAGTACGGAAGCACGAAAATAAAATCTGTTTAATATGTTGCACTGTCTTAACCTTAGTTATATATGTATATGGATCCTCACAACTGACTGTAACAAAATATGAAGTGAGACAAATAAAGATAGGAAATATGCTTTTCTAAAGAGCGTTGGAAGAATAGAGATTAATATGTCATGAAAATGACAAGGATACTGGACCGATAGGCGCAGTAGTAAATAAATACATTAAATATAAATGTTACGAAAGAAGCTTATATTTGATTTACATAAAATAATCACACAGGTTAGTAATTCGAAAAGCGGGTTACACTTTTGTGCGGTTCCACTAAGGTTTATATAAGCCGAACTTCAAATGTCTGCACAGTAACTACATAGCATGTGATTATAAATAATAGAAGATGTCTCGCGCAGGAACTTTAGCCAGTTATAGTAAGCAATTTTACAGAAAATGTCGCAATTTTAGAACCTTTCTTTACGTAATGCAATCAAAGGAAAAAATACATCCTGTAGCCAAATATTAGGCTTGCTGCAGCCAAAATATTGTTGTTTCTTGTCTAAAAGATAGATATTATGGAATTTCAATTTTCTTCAAATGTCTGTCATAAATCGTAGTTTTGAAGACCAATATTTCCTGTTGAGCAGTGTTAAGTTCATTTCCAAAACACAGATTTTTGTATAAGCCCTGTGTTAATATTTATGACAGACATTTGGTTTATTGGAATGCGGGGTGGCCTAAAGTGGCATTATGTTCGTAAAAATTATTGAAAAAAATAAAGAGGGAAAAGACATTTATGTGAACAGACAACGACTTCATGTTTTCCGCAAGTAACAAAACCAGTCTACAAGTAATGAACGAGTTTAAAGTAAGTGTGACAGGGTCATCCTGAATTTCATGACAAGCCGATGACCCAAAAGACTGTCTTACAGATCTGCACTAAAACAGTTACATAAAGTAGAATCAAGCCTAACTAAAGAAAGCAAACTAACGATATTAATGAATGTTTCCTTCTTCAGTTTCCCGCCTTGGTGGCTATATTTACGGCTACCTAGGCCTAAGTTGGACTTTCCCCCCTCGAACCGGGGCGGGTTAGGTGAAGATGAAGGGAATAATGACAGGATTCGAACCGGCAGCTGTTCAGTTTCGAGGATGGACGCGTCGACCACAGCTAAAAGGTAGGCTCTGTGCAGGTTTTAACATTCTTGCTCTCTAAAGGTTACGAAGAGGTACGTCTTCTATATATTCAATTCACACAATACATTTCTTTGGGGCGTGAAGTACATTAATGTTGCTGCTGGTCTGCATACTTTGTGAGACGGTATGTAACAAGGCGTGGATGGACAAGTTCCGTCTATGAACTACCTTCATCATAACATCATCATAATTATCATCTCCACCATCTTCTTCTTATTCTTCTTCTTCAGGTTATCGCCTCAGATTTAGCAACCGGAAAGGAAAGAATTTCGTAATCAAGTTCCATGAAAAACAGTACAGATTTAAGCTTACTTACTTACTTACTTACTTACTTACTTACTCCATGGTGCAGAGTACTTCTTGAGAAGCTAACTGATGTGCAGCTAGTCAAGAAATTCCCCGCATTTTACGGAACCCGAAGGTTCATTACCGCACTCACAAGCGTCCGCCACCTATCTCTATCCTGGGACCGCTCCATCCAGTCCAGATACCCACATCCCACCTTCTGGAGATCCATCCTAATATTATCCACCCATCTACGCCTAGGCCTCCCCAGTGGTCTCTTTCCCTCCGGCTTCCCCAGATTTGAGTCACTAAATCATATATAATTCCTCAACATTTTTACTGTGAATTTCACGAAATGTAACGATATAATTACATGTATATTAATTTTAAAGTCAACCGATTCAAACCCACTCAAATACACGCAATTCCTGTTATAAAATTTAAAACTTTCTTTGTCCAAACAGTGCCTTTATGTGTTCTGTATAATCCGCAGGATAAAAAGCAATTATGTATCTTAACATAAATAACGTAATCACTATAATGAAGGAAGGAGATTGTTCTCCGTGGGGGAGGAATTGAAATTTTGTGTATAGTTTAGAATAATTTCAGTCTTCCTAAACTTATCAAAATTATGTCCTATTACTGCCCACTTACTACAAGATTCATAATTCGCACCAAATGCTGAAATGCTTTCTACTCTTTACTCAAACAGCCCAGTTCCTCCAACTTACTCATTTCACTTCCAAACGCTCCGCCCTGCCCTCAGACTGTCTTCACGAAATGATGAGTGGGAACTGCCTGGAAAATTTCAGAGCTGAGAATTTTCTGTTTCCCTATACAATAAAGGTAGTTTCTCTGTCTACACTCTCTACTTCTTCTTCTTCTCGTCAGTCTTAAAGCCAATTAGTATTAATTCTTCGTAGATCATTCTCTTTAAAGTAAAAAATATCTAATGCTGTAATTATTTTTACACTCATATTTCTAGCAATTTCATAACAACTACTTTTATTAAATTTATGTTCTTCTGGAAGGAACGCCATTCACATTTACTGAGAGGTACAATCATTTGGGAGGAATCTGCACAATTCATCTTCTACGCTAAGAGTGGTAAAAATCTGTTCAAACGCCAGTATTCGCGTACTAAAATAAACAGCGTCATAACCCAGAAGAAAATAAACTTCTTATTTAACACACGAGCACTTCAAAATTCACACAGATGTTCTCGTTTATTTTACCAAATATTACATTAATTGTATTTTACGCTCAGCCCTGTGCGGTCTAATAGTCTAACTCGCACATGGATCCTAGTGCATGCAAGTACATATATACACACACTGTACTAGCTTTCAGACTGGTTATTCAAAAATTTTCCTTCTCATGAATAATTACGCATATCCTTTAGGAATTTTGTATGATTCTTTGGACATGAGATCGATATTTCTTCAAAACAAGACAAATATCGAAAGAGCATTTGCAAGGAAAACTCAAATCTTACGTTCCCAAAATATAAAATCCTAATTCTCCTTATTTCTTCTTCTTCTTCTTCTTCTTCTTCTTATTATTATTATTATTATTATTATTGGTAGTAGTAGTAGTGGTAATTTGGTATATTTCTGTAAAGAACTTATTATTTTTTATTTTTGTGTGACCGTGCATCATTTATATAATAATATAAACAGCCAACTAGATGCAACAGTAAAAAAATTTACTGATAATTACAATAAGCTCAACATGTTTCGGGCGATAATTTCGCCCATCCTCAGGAGCACTAGACTGTGTATACAGCTTGTGGTATAACGCACCAACGATGCGGCCTGCAGACAGCATCGGCGGTGCTTTATACCACAAGCTGTAAACACAGTCTAGTGCTCCTGAGGATGGGCGAAATTATCGCCCGAAACATGTCGAGCTGATTGTAATTATCAATAAATTTTGTTTTGTGGTATCTAGTTGGCTGTTTATATTAACTTATTACTTAAATGCAGATTCTACGTAGATTAACCATATCGCACAGAATCCAAACACTCGTATCTTCTTTGTGTCTGTAAATTTAGACTTGGATTCAACTCTTCCTACGCATTTCAAAAGCAGATTTATAATCTGTACTCGTAGTCAATTGCACAACCCTAGCTCTAACGATTCTTTAGCTTTCGTCATCAGATCCAAAGCTAAATATAGTTCCATTACTGCCGTCAGTTTACTATACCACGTTCCAGAAGAATATTTCTTCTTCTTCTTCTTCTTCTTCTTCTTCTTCTTATTATTATTATTATTATTATTATTCTGCACTACAACTGTGGTAGAGTCTTGGCTTCTCAACAACATCCTTCCATTTAAGGCGATCCTGGACTTGTTCTACCCATTTTATAAGTTCCACCTTTCTCAGGTCGTCCCTGACGCCATCTTCCCATCGGAACTTAGGCCCTCCCACTGGTCTACTTGTAGATGGTTTCCATTTGTATATTTTCCTTACAATCCTGGTTTCAGGCATTCTATTTATGTGTCCAAACCAAATCAATCGTTTGGCTTTAACATAATTTATTATGCTCAGGTGGTTTATTAACTCTTCCAATTCCTTGTTTGTTTTAATTCTCCTAATACGAATATTACACCAGATGGAATTTACGTATTTTCGAAGGTCCAATACCATATATCATTTCAGGACCCAAAATAAGCGAATCTGCAGTCTATCCAGCCTCACAGGTTACGGTGTCCACCATATTGTTTTTATTGATTTTAGGGAATTAAATAAAAAATTTTGTGACAATAATTTTACCAATTTCATAGTCAGTATTAGTCGATTATTTCACACGTTTACAAGGAGAACCTACACACAGAGACACACCATAAGAGAGACAGGGACACAGATAGGCAGACGAACAGACACAAACACACGCACACACAAAAAATAAGTTGGTTTCGAAAACAATCCAGAATTATAACAATTACGTTTTGAAACAATAAATTCAATTGTTTTTATGCTTTCCTGACCGTGCATTTCAGTATAATCTGAGTCCTCTCTCAACCTGTGCACGGGACGGCCACCTACAGGTGTGATGATACCAGATGCTGTGTAATACAATTTTGACCTACTGATGATGAGCACATAGTGCTCGAAACATTTAGAGGCATATAATAAACTTATTATAAAACAAGAATTTGTGCATTAGGTTGGTTAATTACTCAGAAGAAAATAAATTCAGAGTTAGAGCATACAAAACATTATGTTTCTAACACCGTTCGGACACTTTTGATGGATACTAATCTAGTTTTATACGGGAATTCTGTTGAGATATTTACTCCTACTTTCAGGTATGTAGGTTTAGTTTTCTAGCACAATTCAGACTACTGGAAACTACAGAGCATACCAAACGTTAAATAATACAGCTACACTAATATTCCGTTAATTGAAATCAGAAAGTCTTGCAAATGGACATCACTGAGATTTCTAGTCTAATTGAAAATTTAATTAATTTACTTCTCTTTTTCTCGACATAATTAGAAGGATAAAGCAATACTTATACAGGCCTGGACAGGCCCTAAGTATTCCAGGAGGCTGACGTTCCCAGTTTTCAAGACAGTCGACGTATGAAGGTGGCTAGTTTGTTAGCCATATGCTTCGACCGCCTTTACCCGTCCAAGTAATTACGAGTATTTCAGGTACTCATTTCTGTTGTAGGTTCAGTCGACCCCAGGGATTTAGTGCGGCCGGACGGTTTAAGTCGATAAAAAATTTCAATGACACCATCGAGAATCCAAACCGCGACCTTCCGGCTTGTAGCTCAATCTCGAAATAACTTGTTTCCTTGTTTTATAAAGAAGTGTATCTTCACTTACTGTCATGTCCTCCAAGAACGTTTGAAAAAAGGGGCAGATTTTTATGGACATCAATGGAAACAGTATTGAATGTACAGAGGCATCGGAACTTGCTATATTTATATCGAAATTTTTAGTTGCTTGTGATTCTTCTAAACTCTCCAGCATAAAATTCACACTCGTCTTAAATGCGTTACTTTGTCGCTGTGGGAAATAAAATTGTCACACATAAATTTCTATTGCAATGCAAATTTCTGCTATTAGTTGCATATTTTCTTTACACATTGGTGACAAAGTTAATAATGTAACACTTTCGGTTGCCTAAATTTATCCCTCGCCATGGATAAAATAAAAAATTAAAACAAAATAAGTTCCAAATATTTAGTCTATAATTCAATTTGTTTATAAATACTGCAGTAATATGACAGCACAAATATAATATAATATAATATATCATTACGTCGCCAGCACATTTCCTTTGAATACTGGGATTAATATACGTACATTCAGCTCAAAGTCCACAAAGAAATACAAATTGCCATTAGCAAGGTCTGTTATTGTTGTTTACGGAAAAAATTACTGATATTATGAATCTCATAAGAAACTAACTAAATGTGTCCGTGGTGCAGAGTCCTTCCTCGGAAGCTAACAGATTTTCAGCTATTCAATTCCCCTCATTTTTTTTGAACCCGAAATTCCCTTACCACATTAACAACAGCCAGCCAACGGTCCATATCCTGGACCAGAATAATCCAGTCCATGCCTTTCCATCTCACTTCTTGAAGATTTAGTTTAATATTTCACGCAACCCTCTGTCCTCCAAGTGGCCTCTTTCCATCTTGTGTCACCAACAGACTTGTGTCCAGTTCGGGTAACACATATCCCACCCATCTGATTCTTCGGTGATCCTCCAACAATATTTGGTGAAAATTACAGATCACGAAGCTACTCGTTATGCAGTCTTTTACACTCCCCTGTTTCCTCGTCCCTTGTATGCCCAAATAAATTCCCCAGCAGAAAATTCTCGAACACACTCAGCCTATGTTTCTCCCTCAGTGTGAGAGACCAAGCTAAGAAACACATGTGTATATTAATTGGATGTGACTCTGTTTCCTAATTTTATGACGGACGGTGCTTCAATTTAGGTCTGGGTTTCAGAAACGTGATGTGTTCTTGCAGACGACTTGCATTGACTTCTTATTTTTACGAATGTAAGAAAGTAATTACCTTTTCGGGGTTCGGTTTTGATTTGATTTCCCTGGTCATTATGTAAATTAAAATAAATTATATATTATAAAAGCGAAAAGTAAATATTATTGTACTTCAAGAAACGTTGATGTTGAAGGTTTCGTTGTCTTGTCTAAAATCAACCAAATATTCAAATTGCCGGGTCGAATTAACTTCTTAAAAATAGAATGTTTTATGGTTCTTCTTTTTCTGGGAAACAAAGATATGACGATTAACATTCCCATCCAGTAGGTCATGTGGTAATGACTATCGATGCCACAGACCTTCTTCCAAGCAAGAGAGACTCAAATTCTAGCAAAACCAATATCAATGACAAGAAATCTGAAGTAACTTGAGAGTTGTTTGACCGTGCATCTTCCTCATGAAATAATGTGAAATGCCAACTTGATGCAACTAGGTAATTTTATTGATGTATTCATAGCTGGACATGTTTCGGGTACATATGTCCACCATCAGGAGCATTAGATGTTGAGTTGCAGCATGTGGTTTTCTGCACCGAGTTTTTGGATGGGTGATGGTCTTGAGAGCCGCTGCGTAGGTCTCGTGTGTACGGTGCGGATGGTGCCGTGCGTCGCACTCGGTGCAGAAAACCGTATGCTACAACTCCACATCCAATGCTCCTGATGATGGGCGTATGCGCCCGAAACAAGTCGAGCTAAGAATACATCAATAAAATTACCTTGTTACATCAATTTCGCTTTTCACATTATTTCATAAACCCGAATTAAATTTCAGTTACTTCCTTATAAAACTTGTAAGTATGATAAGAGTTGAATGCATTTAAAGCAGCCAATCGCAATAATACAACATGCAATAAATAATATTATGCCAGTCACAACATGACTTCAGTTTCTCGTATTTTGTGTTGTATATTTTTACCTCTAATAAGCACAGTTCGGATTTAATGTCACAGATGTTCCACTATTTTCTGCACTATCCCTACCAGACTGGAGACTTTAAACTTACAGGGGAACGAGCTTCTCTACTCCCACTTGATATCATATCGTGTCCTGTATTATCATTCCTAGTGTCTCGACGGTTTCCACCTCTCGAGATTCTTCAAAATTGTGGCCGCCAAGATTTTTTTAATCAACGCTCGAAACAGATGACAAATGTTCGGCGACGAATGAAGGTTGTAACAGGGACTTTCATTTACGAAATTATGCCAAGAATTTTTTTATATTTCTTGGAAATTCCGCTACCTGTCTTTGTATACTTCCTTGATCTATGCACGATATCTTGTGACTAAGTCACCAATGTAATTGTCTAAGATTCTCATGGTGGAGTTGCTGAAAATTCAAGGCTTGTATTTAGTTACGCCATGCCAGTGGGTAAGAGGTTTTCGACGTTTCTAAGGACTGTAATGATGTCATCTTCAGGTATAAAGCAATCTCTTACCTCCGCTTACTCACTGTCATAACGTAACATCTCCAAAATTTTTAATTTTAAGGTTACCATCCCATTGATTTCGTGTAATTGTCAAACTAGTTTTACTGCCTGTGAAACACGCGGTCAACTACATAATACGACAGATGTACACATTCGCGCACTTCTGCTTGCTTGCGAAAATATAAACTTTACGAAAGCCAAAAATCTTCTGTAAATTTTACTGACGTAGGTCTCTATACATGTGATTTAAAATGGTGGGGAAAATATTATACAACAAAGAAGGAGAGAAAAGGAAAGGGAAAATAAGCTTAATTTGTGAGGACATCGCTTTGCTCTCACAGGAATGTTTAGTGCAGTGCTGTGCCAATCACAGAGATTAACTCGGCTACTTAAGAAAGTGTCACCTCGTCGGTTGTAGTCTGTAATGTTGCAACGACCTATACCGTCTTCCTGTGGACTGAAATTGCTTCCTTGTTTTACTTTATTGTGGACATTCTGGAACACATTATCACTTTATGTACACGACTCAAGTACGGATTAAATACAAGGCTATTTTCATTTCATTATGTAAATATACCTGATTATATTGTCAGGTAACATTTCTGATTGCCATTATCTGGTGTAGGACTTGGCAGATCTATGTCTTGTTGGAAGTTACAAACAATATCGACTGCTCATAAGGTTCATCACCGTTGTGTTTATAATTAAGCTAGATTGGGTTGTATGTACTAGTCTAACACAACTATATGATGGTAGAGATATTATAGAATTTATTACATAAAGAACAACTACATATTTCGGCCCTTTACATTGGCCATCATCAGGTTGAGAAATGAAAAATCTTAGTAAGCAGCTATACTCGAGTTATGTGGGTTGTGTACAATGGGGAGGCAAGAGGTGAAGTGGGTGCGACATGTCGCACCCACTTCACCTCTTGCCTCCCCACTGTACAACTACATGTTTCGGCGAGATCTCGCACCCACTTCACCTCTTACCTCGCCACTGTACACACCCAACATAACTCGAGTATAGCTGCTTACTAAGTTTTTTCATTTCTCAACCTGATGATGGCCAATGTAAAGGGTCGAAACATGTAGTTGTTCTTTATGTAATAAATTGTGTACATGTAATATGTTTTCTTTTGGGTAATTCCCCGGCGTCTGAATTCTAATAGCCGATGTTTCGGAACCCTCTATCAGTTCCATCTTCATAGGCAGGTGGATGAAGTGTGACAAGGGATGGGATGTGTGGTGTATTTATACCTGACAGGGTTCTGGCACGCTGGTGGAGGAGCCAATGGAAGGCGGGTGACCGGATGTGGGCTGATGGGTGCACAACAGGTTGTGGAAGGGGGCAAGTATATAAGTGAGAGTGCGGGTGGGATCAGTGTAGTGTACTCGATGACTGTCTCCTTTACTTGAGTTTGTGTAGCAGTGGTTTCCAGGATTTGCTGAGGTTGAAACCCCCATCTCTGTTGATGTTATTAGGATGCATCTCTATTTCGATGGCTTCTCTGATGAGACGATCCATGTAGCCAGTTTTAGAGGAGAGGAGTTTAGTATCCTGTAATC
>Ga0123352_10018994_pt1 | contig 10957 bp, 6 predicted proteins | sample TergutLab28metaG_FD_89700 | JGI IMG/M metagenome (GOLD analysis project Ga0123352, IMG submission 89700) | Labiotermes labralis P1 segment gut microbial communities from Petit-Saut dam, French Guiana - Lab288 P1 | ecosystem: Host-associated > Arthropoda: Insects > Digestive system > Gut ... | reverse complement strand
TCAGTTCTTGAGTGAAGATCTTTTTGGGCATCCTATCCTCCTCCATTCTCTCTAGGTGACCTAATCAGCTTATCCTTTGCCCTTTTATCCATTTTACTATATTTTCTTCTTTGTTCATCTCTTGTAGTTCTCGATTCGTCCGACTTTTCCATTCCCCGTTTTCATATTTAGGACCATATATTCTTCTAAATATTTTCCTTTCAAAAATTACCACAATGACGAGGAAGTAAAATGTCCTGTGATAAGGCAGGCCGGGCCGGGCCTACGCTTGCATCCCCAATGTTTTATGTGCAATTCTTTGGCCATAATGTCCTTGCCATGCACTCGTTGTGGACGCAAAGCTGCTCTTGAGAATGCAAGCAAAAAAAAATGTTCAGAGGCTGCTCTGCATTTAATAATGAATTCTGCTATATTCAATGCTCACACGGCGGTTTTGATGATTCCTTTCTTGTGGGTATGGCTCTTTTTTCGATTAGTACATATTTATGGACGTTTCGGAGAAACTTTCTCTCTTTATCTTTAGTTTCTGCAGTCCAAGAAGAATGTCTGTTCTTGGCTAGCACTCAGAAATGCATGTGGACCTGTATGTAGTGTCAGGTATTATTTTCAGAATTTAATTAAAACTGGAATGCATTGCTAAAACTTAGCAAAACTCCCAAATTGTTAATTGCGTTGAAACATTTCAACTAATTTCCAGTTAGCACTTATACATGCTGATTGACAGACTGAGTGACATGTTGAAGCTTAATAGGAGAATTTTTGTAGCTTTTCGTTGCAAACGTGTCGAGAGGGTAGTAGCTGATTTTATTCTCATGTGTCAGCGCAGGACATTTAGAATTGTTCGCGACTGATACAGAGCTTAGAGAAGCAATGGCTGCAGCAAGTTCGCTTTCTCTCTCTTTATCCCTCCACGCTCGTTGCCAGGCAACGTCACCCTGCTGCTGTGATCTCCCCATTACCTACATCCCAGCATCCACCACTTGCAGGCCACTACTAACTTTGCCATTCTCCATTTTGAAGCTTCAGAATTTGATACACTTGTTCTACACGAAACTCTATTCCTGCAACAGTGAGGATTTTCCAGCGAACTAAGACTTTAAAAGTTATTTACGACTTCTGCTTTCCATTAAAACATACTTACCTGTGTAATTATTTTGGAATATCTAAGAAGAAGAGAATTTTCGAAAAACCTAACCGAAGATGGGAGGATATTAAAAATTACCTAAAGAAAGGGGTTTGATACGGTTTGATTTGGTTCAACGTAGGATCCAGTACCCGGCATTCCTGAACATCATGATTAACTTTAATCTTAAGGGCCATACCGCAACCAGGCCGGGATAGCTCAGTCGGTATAGCGACTTGCTATGGGCTGAACGGTTCGGGGATCGAATCCCGGGGGAGGCGAGAATTTCTGCACCCATCCAGAACGCCCCTGGTGCCCACCCAGCCTCTTACACAATGGATACCGGTTCTTCGCCCGGAATAAAGCGGCCGGGGCTTGGCGATGACCACCCACCCCCGTCTAGAGCCGAGGTTACAGAAAGAGTAGAGATATGCCTCTACTTCATGGCCTGTTCTGGGGTGAACTTTACCTTATTTTACCCTACCGTAGCAGTGTTATCAAAGTAGTTGGTTACTGTCAAATACAACACATCTGTTGGTCGGGATGAGGATGATGGGCAGCAACTAATGAATGTTTCATCTGATGTCAGCGGACGAAGCCTTTTGTGCATTTGTGCTTGATTTTTTTGTTTTATGATAAAAAAGTTGAATCTGATGACAACTAAGATTAAATGTACAATAACCGTTAAGTTACATGAAAGGCAGGGAATTACTTCTCGTGAGACATTCTTAGATTTTAAAGGAGGAATCTGTAACATGTTATTTGCATTTTGGCATAAGAATTAATATTTATACTTCTTACTGCGTAATATATTGATGTGCATTGTATTCGTTACTGCTTCGTATAATTTCGTTGGTCGGGTAGCTCAGTCGGTATAGCGACTGGCTACGGGCTGGACGGTCCGGGGATCGAATCCCAGTGGGGGGCGAGATTTTCCGCACCTGTCCAGACCGGCCCTGGGGCTCACCCAGCCTCCTGTACAATATCTACCGGGTCTTTCCCGGGAGTAAAGTGCGGCCGAGGCATGACGCTGACCCCTCACCCCCTTCTAGTGACCTGGTCAAGAAAGAGTACAGCTATACCTGTACTCCCCCTATGGGCCGTACGGCCTGTACAGAGCCTCAGTGCCTGTACAGTAGACCTATACCTGTACTCCCCCTATGGGCCGTACGGCCTGTACAGAGCCTCAGTGCCTGTACAAGGGAGCACTTTACCTTTTTACCTTCATATAATTTCACATCTTTGAACGGAACTGACGTATCAGATTTAACGTGCCTGCTTTCCGCCGACGTCGTTATTCAATATTAAGAGACTTTCTTTATTTTTGTATCTCAGTCTATCAGATTTTAACATTTTTTTTTATTTCTAACACAACTACTCGAGGAGGCACTGTAATATACATCTTTCATTAAAAGTGAATTCTGCTTATGTATTGTAAGAGAGATATCTCTTTCATTTCAATAGTACCTTTATTTACATATTTTATGTTAATCCCGCCTGAAGATTGCCTTATTGCGTCCTGAAATATGTAGCGACTTCATATACATAAGTAATATATTTTTTATTGAAATAGAGTGTTGTGTTTTACTGACTTTATTTCTTACTGTATGGTACTGATTTTGTACCTTAAAATTCGCTACAGATATAAGATTTTTTATTTTTAGCACAATAAATATTTTTCTCAATGCAGAGTGTATTTTCAGCTGTTTTTCCCGAGTCTGGTAAAACACGGCGGGTCAGTCACGAGTCGATTCATGTGATAAGCGCATGCAATTGTTTTGTTGTTTTGTTTTTCGTACAGAGCTGGCCTATGTATGTAAGAAATGTTCTATGTTAGCAAATAAATTTCAGTTTTATTACTTTCGCCAAATACATTTATGCCTCGGAAAAAAAATATTGCTAAAATTATGTGAAAAGTATCCCGCTTAAACAGTGTTGTGTAAAAACAATATGTAGAATCTCGGAAATATGTCCGAATAACGGATTCAGTGACGGACATAAATACAGTACGAACACCTGTAGTTTTATGAACCATGGTTTACCTTAAGTTTGAACGTAAACAGCCAAAATAACATGTTTATGTTTTGATGTTTTGCTGACCGTGCACCTCAGTATAATCTTAGTAATTAGCCAACTTAATGGACAAATTATTTTTTATAATAAGTTTATTGTATGCCTCTACATGTTTCGAGCACTATGTGCTCATCATCAGGAGGTCAAAATTGTATTTTACATCATATGGTATCATCTCACCTGTAGGTGGCCGTCCCGTGCACAGGTTGAGAGGGGACTCCTCTCTCAATCTGTGCACGTGCCGTGCACAGATTGAGAGAGGAGTCCCAAACCGGACACACAACCCACGCAGCGGCTCTGAGAACCACCACCCATCTACAGACTGGATGCAGAAAACAATATGCTGCAACTTAACATTTAGTGCTCCTGATGATGGGCGTATGCGCCCGAAACATGTCGAGCTAAAGGAACTTCACTAAATTACATTGTTGAATCAAGTAGGCATTTCACTTTATTTCGCGCTCTGTACATTTATGTGCGGTTTTTTTTATCTGTCTCTGCCGATATTTCGTATTCCTGGCTCTTAGTATTTTGTTGATTTTCGTCAAACTGAAAGCTGAGGATAAATTTAGAGCGAATGTTATTTAAGTTAGTCTTAACCAGATGCTGGTATGGTGATAAAACCAGGAATCTGAGACGGATGGAGTTATGCGGCTTGCATGCGTGAAGGGTAAGGGACCGCTTGTATCCCTAGACACAAATGCGAGAATGTTATTAAACCGAATCCTAGGGTGTGAAGATGACTGAGCTCATTTGACTCAGGAAAGAGTTACTAGGTACTGATTACAGTTCACACCTACTTCATCTCGTGACACGAACAAAATTGCTAAAATTAATGTCTGTAGGAATTCCTTTTACATTCTAACGGGAGCTTTACTGCCGTAGCATTCTGTTACAGTGAATTATGGCGTTATATGTAATGCTGGGCTTCAAAGAACCGTACTCTTTGCTGATGACAAGAGAGTGTCTGAAACAACCCTGTCCGCCACACCTGCAGTTGAGCGCCTTACCTCTTGGTGAATGGAGGAACAATTTATAGCCCTCAGTCAGGCGAGAGATCTGTTCGCACAGCAGCAGTCGAGTACTGACTCGTATGAACCAGAGTCTGGTTATGGCTTGGCGCTGCATCCTTTATTTATATGTCTATAGTACAGACCCCACCAGCAGTACTAGAATCACAATCGTCAGTCCGTATGTAGACCTACCAATATACACGGCGTTACACCCTACAAGACTTGAGACTTAAGTAAAGCTGTTTCTGTTTGAAGAAAAGTTAGAATATCTTGAAGTTGGAGATGAATTACCTTGAAGATGAAAGTAACAAGGTCACCGAAACATGTGTTAATGTATACCACTTTACAGGATTTCTTATCCCAGTAAACTTCATTCTTAATCAACAGTGTTGTGGGAACCTCCAATCTCGCATATTTATTCTGCTTATTTCACGAAGGTGATTTACCGACAATATCAGTGACTTATTTTATAGGCCCTGTACTGTGATTGTAGTGTGATTAGTGTTTTATATACCGGAAAGGATCTGTAAGGAAGCTGTTACGTCTGATAGAGACTTTGTACTGACGTGTGCATAGAGGAACTGCGGGTAACCATGGGAAACCTCGCTCAACCTAGCCATTGCTCTTGTTGAGGTTCGAACCGATCACATATCAAATACAAGTCAATACATCAGTCTGCAAGGTCACAAAAGGATGAGATTATTGGAATCGAAGTCCGTGTGAAATAATAGAAGAGGCCCGCAAATCTTATTGAATTTCCTCAATCCATGCATTTACCTAGTACTTTTGGGGTGATGAATTAGATATGAGAAATATCAACACTAGCGGCCGGACAAGTGGTACTGATTTGTTGTAGAAGAATATCACAGGAAACGTATGCTTGAAAGACCTTTACCTACAAGACAAGGTTGTATTTAATTTGTTTTAAGGCGTGTATGTGCTGAAGATGAATTGAACTGGCTCAGAAGAGGGGCCGAGAGAGTCATTTGTTGATGACGGCTCTGCAACTCCCTTTTAACAAGAGCAGGAAAGTAATTAGTGCTGAGGCGAGACAAAGTATTCTGGAAATACTGGTCTTGTGTTTTGTAATGTCCTACACACAGATATATATATATATTTTTTTTTTAGTCCAACGGAGGCTGATCCTGTTCCATACATACACCTATGTCGGTGAATTTATCACACATTACGTCCGTCCTAGTAGGGACAGAGACAGAATTCCTCTGAAATGCCAGTTCTGTTCGGTATTGACGCGTCTGAATGGCCACTGGAACCCAGCAACGGATGACGGGGATTTTCTGCGACGCACCGGTGCGTTATTTTGTATTGATACGGCTGAGCGATCGAGGAAATCCCAGTGATTGATGATGAAGGCAGTTTCCGAAACGCCAGAGTTTTATTGTGTATTGATGTACGGCTGATCACCAGAGACAAATGCAGTGGTTGATGCAGAGTCTCCGAAACGTCGGAGTTATATTGTGTATTGTGTATGATGGGGGCAGGTAGAGTCTCGGGACAGTTCGCAGTTGTACTGTGTTTTGTATATGCTGATCGGGCGAGAATGATTATTATGCACTTGTCCCTAAAAAATCTCGGATTTTATGTAATTGTAGTGGCACCTGACCTGCAGACGTAACCACTTTCGTGTGGAGGAGTACTTGGGGAGACAGGCATTAAGCAAAGCACGCGAGAGACCTTCCTGATGGTTTAACAGGAGAACTCCGGAATACTTGTAATTTCTCGTGTAAAGCCAAGAGAAGTGTAAGGACTTAGTTGAGAGGATAAAGGATCTATCCTTCCTTAAATGAGTTGTCAGGAGCTGAGTACTGAACGGTTTTAAACTGACAGCTGTCAGCATCGTATGTTGATTACAGAGTCTATAAATCTTACGTAATAGCCTACTTCTGAACGCAGCGTTAAACACCGTACCTCCGAGATCATTTGCTGACATCGTTTCTTAGGGAAGCTATTTTAATACCACACATTTTCGAAACTAATTGTGATTAGACAAATTTGTAAATTCACTGGTTTGGTGATTTAATTCCACAGTTAATGTGTATGGGTGTTCAGACAAGAACTGTATTTTGAAGTGGGTCACGACAGCTTCCGCCTATCATTTCTTGCCCTTTTCGGGAATCGAATGCCTATTCCTCTGTCATCCAGCCCATCGCATAGTGACTACATCAGCTAAATTTCACCTTTGTTGGTAAGTTTCTTTATGCTTGGGACCATCCGTTCTTACGTCATTATCCTATCTTGACACATGTCATCTCTTCGCGAAGATAAGTGTTGTCTGGGATGTAGTGTCGTAGGTATATACCGAGGTTTCAGACGCACCTGCTGCCTTCACCATCAACTTACATGAGTATGCCGCCAGAATATCAAATATCGTTAGCGTATTATTGTTTTTCCTGCCTCCTAAATGACCTACCCTTTTCATATTCCTTTATTGAGATCTAACGGCAAATTACCGTTCGTGTCTTTCTGACCTATTTGTAACTGTGTATCATCCATTCATTTGCTTTCACATTATTTATAAAGCTAATTAGTTGAAAGTTGTGTGTATATATGTCATCTGATGTTCTCTTTATGCATTGCCGAAGCTTTTAGTCTTTTCGATCGTCAGGAAAATTTCTTATTCTTTCCTTCTGTACGCACTTCCGTCTGTCTTGTTACATTTTTAATTGTGTTTAGAGGGCAAGTTGGTCTTACAAGTAAGTAGCAGAAGAAGACACCACGAATAAATTGAAGGTGCTCTTTTTTCTCTCTGAAAGGTACCAAGTACTGAACACATCACCAAGGTGTCTATTTACTTCTGTCCATAGAACTTCAAGCTTTCATTTGACTGATACTTGTTTCGAATATTGGTTGGTTGAAATTTCTCGTGATTTTACAATCAGCTTATGCAAATACCGGAGTAGTGTCATGAGATATGCTAGTATTCCAGTTATCGATGGTTAATTGTACTTTATAAGGCTTTCATCACAGAGTAAAAGACACACGTCTTGTGTGGTCGTATTTGTCCGCCTGTCCATCTGCGACCTAGTACTAACGCCTAAGCCGATGGAGATCTTTCTTGAAATTCGACATTTTAAGCTTGCTGAAAAATTGCCCTCAATTTTTGATGCATAATCAAGTTCTACGTGCGCTTGTATGAGCATCTAGAGTGAAACGCATTAGATATTGCTGACGCGAATTATGATCGGAACAAAAGATATATACAATAATATAACACACAATTCAGGTCCGACACTTTTTTTCTTTCGTCTTGTGGTTGTAAAGATAATTAAACAAAATTTGCGCAATGCAGTAAGCTTTCGTACTTGCGTGCCGATTAATAAACAGTGGCCTTCCGAACATACACGAAAAATTACCTAAGTATATTATTGCTAGTAATAATTAAACGTAATTCTTTGGCCTGAATTTATAGGTCTGAAGTAAGTGTGTACTTCATGAAAGTAGGCATGTGTTTGAAAATCTTACTGCAATAATTGTTTCATTAATATGTAAATTTTGTTTCTTTTGAGACAGTTAAACAGAAGAGAGCGAATTCGTAACAATTATTAGGTTGTGCACATATTTCCATCCTACTTAGTTTTCACCACAATGTGTCTGAACAGCGAAGAATGTGAAGTTCATTGACATTATTTTCTGTCTTCGGCCATCCTGTACCTGTTGGGATCCAACTTGCCTTGTCAGAATATTGTTCCATGGCTGTGTGCACCGAATTCTGGCATGATTCCTTTCAATAGGCTACAGCCCTCGCACTCATTTTTTCCAACGATGTACAGACTTCCATCTGCAGTAGATGTAACTTCATTCCGTCACGCCAACGATCCCTAAACGAAGTGGTTGGTTTTGTATTGTTAGGGACGTGCGTCAGTTTCTGATGTTACTTTACACGGAATAAGATAGACTTTTGAGAGGCTGAGTGTTAGAAATGAATGCAGTGACGTAATGGGGACAGCGGTCGTCCGCTATTTCTGTGTACTCTCTTGTTATTTGAATGTCAGGAAGGCACCTTCCCAGAGGACATTCGAACCACGCTCCTGAAGTTAATTTTATGAAATGCATTACTGGTGGTTATATACTGTCCGTTCATTCGTGGGACTGGAATGATTATCAAATAAATGTTATCCTGGTTTCGTGACATTGAAGTGTCGAAAGGGGAGGCAAATTCGTTTTGGTGTTGGGAGCGCTAAGTAATTTCCAGTGTGTGTGTGTGTGTGTGTGTGTGTGTGTGTGTGTGTGTGTGTGTTCTGTACTCATTTTGCACCACCTCAATTTTGAAACCGCATTGCGGCGTATCAATGAAAATGCAGCAGCGAGGCTATGGTTTCTGAAACTGTCGGTAAAGACATTTGACCTTCGGCTTTACAGGCAGGCCCGTGATTCAACATAAGCAACATGCTTTATATAAAATACTCTCTACAGATCCTTGGAATAGGGTGTTAATCTGATATGTAATAGAATTTTGAAAGAGCCCTCTGACCTTTACTGGGCCACGAACAAATTGGATTAAGCTTAGGGTGATGAATTCAGTCAGAGGCAAAGCTTAGGCAGTATTATTCATTTGTGGGTATTGATAATAATTTGTTCTATTTATAAATTATTTTCTAAGTATATAGTGTTATTTATGAAATTATGATACATTAATAACGACGTAAATAAATAGGAAATAAAAAGCAGTCAATGTTTTGAGCCCGAAAATGCAAGTTCTGTGGCTCCCCAGTATAACCCTTGTGTGTGTGTGTGTGTGTGTGTGTGTAGGATAACTCAGTCAGAACAATGGCAATTCTACTGGCTGGACAACTGAAGAACCGTTGTTTGATTCCGTGTAGGGATAAGAGTTTCAACACTTTTTCCAAGCGTCCGGTGACTTTATCACTATCTCGAGTTCTTAATGTTGTGGTCATTCCCTGTCAGAAAAGTTATATGAACATCGATCCGATTCCAGTAGATTGATTTTAATCTAAAGGTTTTTCATATTGCGAATGGAAACCTAGGCCCATGTACTCAACTTTCTATTTCTTGTCCGATTTGATTACGTATTTTTTTGTCTTATATTTGATATTTCAGTTGTACTGTAACCCATTCACACGAAGGTCTCAGTTCAATCCCGTTCAGTCCACGCGGAATTTATGGTGAACAAAGTGACTGTAAGACAGGGCTTTCTCTGATTACTTCAGATATCGTCTGTCAATTATCTTTCCACCAACGCTCCGTATTCATTCATCCATTATCCAGGCCGATATAATAACACCATTATCGACCGTAGTACCAAGGGACGCACTCTCACCTCACCCGAACACTAACAAAAGCTCTGTCAAAGTAGAAAATGTTTTCACTTAACCTGTGGATTTATTTAACTACTAGCAATTTCCACACCAGGTTTCGTATTTGTGGAAAAAGGTACGTATAATCGTGATTACTGATTTTTAAAAAATATTAAATTTATAATTTTTGGTGTACCTTTTTGTAAAATATGTTTAATGTGTGGGAAAAATTAAAAATGTCTTATCTATATTTCCTGTAACTAGGGATTCTTTTTTCTCAAAAGTCTCCTGTGCCATAATCGGAAATGCTTCTGGCGAAGGGGTTTGCTTTGGTGGGGAGGAATAAAGCCTTTCTTCCTGACGTTGGGTCATCTCATTTCAGCACTAAATAAATTTATGCGGTTACCGGATAGATTTGTAAAGACGTTATGCTGAAGGGCGATGCCCGGTTATAAAATCGGTTTTCATCACCCTTCGATGCGAATTCCTTGAAATAAGAGGACATGACGGTGCTGATGATTCTTTACTTTTAGAATAATGGTACTGTACTTTTAGTGTTCTCTAGAATACGCTTTCGGTCTTGCTGATTGTTTAGACGCCCTACTTGGCCATAATCAGATGACGTTTTACATAAAGTGATAAAATTAAACGAACGTATTAAATTACGAACAAACATAATATGACTTTTTTAAAAAAAAACTTTCCGCACGGACGAGTATTCTTATGGAAGATGGTGTTATGTTACCGTTAAGTATCAATATGTGTTTTAATTCCAAAGGGGAGAGGATATTTCATCTTACGTATCGTTATGCCTGTAGATACTAATTGAAATAAGAAATAAAACAATTTTTGAGCGCCGTTTTTATAAGCAAAACTTTTAACTTTACTTTTCTTTTAAATAATTTCACTCTGATCATTATTCATAATATTAGAGAACACAATGTCATTAGAGCCAATTGTTTGTTACTTTTGGTACATATTTTGCCCTTATTTCCGTTTATTGCAGTACAAATCCTTTGCTACAAAGCTATGGGCCTGCCAATGTCACATCGCTCAGGATGAAGCATTTTGTTCATTTTTGATCTATTAAATCTTTACTGTATCAATAAATGTATCAATTTGAAGTTCCCTATCATAATTTTGTCTTTATTTCACTCTAAAAATACACTGGCTTTTTGTTTGGTTTGTCACAGGCTCAACTAGGGTAAAAGGTTAGAGACCCGGAGGGTTCCAGGAAGTTAAGGTTCCCAGATTTCGTGACAACGGCACGGGATGGTGGTAGGTTGTCAGCCTTACGCACCGGCCGCCTTTACCCCCAGGAAATGCTCCTGGTGCTCATTTCTGTTAGGGGCTGAGTCGACCCCAGGGCCATAGTGCGATCGGAAGGATTTTATGTCAATGAAAAATTCCAATGACACCAGCTGGGATCGAACCAGCGACCTTCCGATTTGTAGCACAGCACCTTAACCACT
>Ga0123352_10018992_pt1 | contig 10957 bp, 2 predicted proteins | sample TergutLab28metaG_FD_89700 | JGI IMG/M metagenome (GOLD analysis project Ga0123352, IMG submission 89700) | Labiotermes labralis P1 segment gut microbial communities from Petit-Saut dam, French Guiana - Lab288 P1 | ecosystem: Host-associated > Arthropoda: Insects > Digestive system > Gut ... | reverse complement strand
GGCTTGGGGTAGGGGTTTAAAAAAAAAAAGCAACATTGTTGGATACCCAATCGTCTTTTTTCTCCCAAATTCGCAACCCCCCCCCCCCCCTAATGTACCCGAATCAGTTTTGAATGTACTAAAATTTCGAATCTGAGTGCAAAGACGTAGGAAACTTATATTCCAACCCATCTTTTCATATCAACGGCGGAAAAAAAATGATTATACGACATTATAATTTCAGAAAGATGTCCGAATTTTTGTAGTGAATTTTGAAGGTGTATCTTCTAAACTATTAATTACACTAAGTCCAAATGTGATACAAAACACACAAATACAGCAAACACAGTATCCAGTAAGGACAAATTTTAATACTGTATTATTTTATTTTGTGTTACGTTGTATTCTACATTAGACTTACAGTAATTTACGTGAACTAATAACGAAACATTTTCTAGCACTATAGAATATTTGCGTTTTTTTAAAGTTTTTAATTAACGTAATTAACACGAATTTGTGCAGAGAGAAGATATCAGGAAGTATGTACTAAAGTTTCGGGGGAAGTCGAAATCCAAAACGACTTGACTGTGATTTAAAAAAAAACCGTAACAGCTGACCGCAATATTATGAAGGCTGTGGAGAGTATGACAGAGGGAATTTTAACGGACATATCAGATCCAGGTCTTCGATACAGGACGCTGGGTGACAAATGTCTTACAAATCTCACCAATTCCATTTACTCTCTTCCTCGGTATGTCAATACAGTCCCTAGCCATGTGACATTTGTCAGTCAGCGTCAATAAAACCAAGTGTTATTATTTACGTAGCCATCTCAGATGCATGTATCATCACGATGATACAAATATAACGTAACAAGTCACATTAATGGAAAGTAATATATCACTTAAAATAATCACATAATCACATAATCATATTATAATAGTTACTCCTGAGTTTTAATTTTTCGTACTTCAGTAATTACCGTGCCTATTATTTTTATATTAATCTTATGAATATGTTTTATTTCTAATAGGCCGTGTTCCCATCTCTTTATTGGCTTCACATTGCCATATCCTCGTGTTTCAGGGGCCTTACCGTTATTCTTCACAATATTCTCTCCGTAATCAATACGAATTTGCCCATTATGTAGACAGTGTGTTGTGGAACGAGGGTTGGGGTGGGAGTGGGGGTTGGGTGGGGGGCCTCTCAGAGGAAACGTGGGGCAGGTTTTGTTTTCTAGCTGAAGGCTTGGACAATACCTGCATGAAGGCGCCCTTCTTATAGTGTTTCACTGTGTTGTGGAACTTATTAGCAAGTTAGAGAAAGAAATTCTGGCCTTTATTTCTTCTTCTTGGAATGACTGAGGTTGCCTAATTTGACGGAATGACTGAATGAGGTACAACAGTAGAAATGAAAAACAAATACAGTATAGATCTTTTGGCTTTGCGGCTGATTCTTTCTTGTTGGTCCGGTCGGTCGCGTTGCTTTCTGTTAGCGCCCTCTGGCCCACCGGAGTATTGCGTCCGCCAGCAGCTCTAAATGGGCTTTTGTCTGCAAAAAAAAAACATAAACATAAACATAAACAAAGAATAATTTATAATAATAGCAGTTACTGCTTCATCGAAAGATCATAAGATATGATGTGGTCTTGTGGGTTAAAACGCTGTGCCGTCTGGTCTGGTACAACCTGAACAAGACGGTGTCATAACCCATAAGAACACAAGGCAGTCGTGTTGATACGCTTCTGCTTGTTCAGCTGGTAGGAAAATATATGTTTTGTGAAAGTAGCAGTTTCGCTGATAAAGTCCCAATTTTGATTTAAATTCTAATAGAATTTTGGAAGTAAGTACAGAAAATGCATAAAAAATGTTAAAACCCGTATAACTATTATTATAATATTGTATCGTGCATATTTTGTTATTTTAATTATTATAACCAACAAACGCACAATTATATCACACAAGTGTATATCACAACTGTCTTTTTTACGTTCATAGGGCCGTGCATCGTAATATTATTTTTATAGTAAAACCAACTATACAATGCACTGGCCCTTCCAGTCTTGTTATGTGGCAGCGAAACTTGGACTGTTAAAGCAAGTGACGCCAGAAGAATAACAGCAGCACAGATGAAATACATGAGAAGAACAGCAGGATACACTTGGACAGATTATAAAACAAATGCACAAATTGCAAAGGAGTTAAAAATAACACCAATTTTGGAAAAATTACTGGAATACAAGAGAAGCTGGATACAACATGTAAATAGAATGCCTCCAAATAGGTTACCCAGGGTAATGAAACACTACTGCCCAACTGGCAGAAGGAATCATGGTTAGGCCTTTGAAGAGACTTCTGGATACGTGAGACCGGAACGGGTCAACAAGTGGCCCAACTCCATAACAGATATGATGATGATGATGATGAACTAGATGCACCAAAGTGTCAAATTTATTTTATTCTGGAATGACACTCTACATGTTTCGGACGGTCTTTCCGTCCATCATCAGGAGTTCGAGACTGTACATACAGTAACAGGCATTTGTCAAACAGATACTGCTGTCTGCTTGCTAGCAAGTCTCGAACTCCTGATGATGGACGGAAATACCGTCCGAAACATGTAGAGTGTCATTCCAGAATAAAATAAATTTGACACTTTGGTGCATCTAGTTGGTTTTACTATAGGAATAATAACACAGCAGTCTCTTTGTGTAATCTACACTTCTACATGTTTCGACAGTTTTGTGTCATCATCAGGGACTTTACAACCAACACCTCGCCAAGCCACACACGTTCTTAAAATAAAAATAAACGAGAGAAAAATATCAAGGCATAAAAAATAATAAACCTTGAATAACCATTTTCATACTGCTCATTCCGCACATTTGAGTTAAATGACAAATTCTGGCAGCACCATAAAATGCACTATTCTATATATTGTGTACATTACTCTTAATATGCTGCTACGTGTTTCGACGCAATTTAAATCTTCAGGGAGCTTACACCAATGTTGTTAAAACATATTTTTCCCTTTGAGGTTCTGCTGCCCAACGCGAGCTATGGCGTCATCATTCATTAGGTTTCTAGATCACACACAACGACGCACCACTGTCGGTAGGACTCCTCTGGACGAGTGATCAGCTCGTCGCAGAGACATCTACCTGACAACACACAAAACTGACAAGAGACAGACATCCATGCCCCTGTCGGGATTCGAACCCACAATCTCAGCAGGCGAGCGGCCGCAGACCCCCGCCTTAGACCGCGCGGCCACTGGGACGTACGGTAATACCGTAATTTTACAATAACCATGCATATCAAATGTGCAGGTTTTAAATTCGTAATTATTGTTAAACTATTTGACTGCTGTACGTTTTAACAACATTGGTGTAAGCTCCCTGAAGATTGGCGATTGCGCCCAAAAACGCAAAAACAAAACAGTAGCAAAATACACACTATATATATATATATATAACAGTGTAATGTTGGTATATATATATATATAAAACAGTGTAATGTTGGTACTGATAGAGTTTGTAATTCTCCATCAAAAGTCCCCAAAATTTATCAACCAACGAATGCAAATATAATTTCATATAAAACACTTTTATAACACTTTCAAACACTCCGACATGTTTCGATCTTGTCAGATCATCATCAGGGAGCTTATTTCCTTGCTAAAGTTATATTATATTATAGTATAGTATAATATAACTTTGGTAAGGAACTAAGCTCCCTGATGATGATCTGACAAGATCGAAACATGTCGGAGTGTTTTAAAGTGTTATAAAAGTGTTTTATGTGAAATTATATGTGCATTCGTTGGTTGATAAATTTTGGTGATTCTACAAAAAATGCACGGTGCTACAATAAGATTTATCTCCATCAACAGGTTTTATCTACCTAGAAGCAACCCCAGTTTCGACAATTAAGTTCCTATATTCATTGTTATTAATAGGAAGTTTTATTTATTCGAAGCTAAAAACATAACACATTGTGCTAGTCAATCATGCGAGAGAAGTAAGAAAGGAATTGCACTCACGGAAGAACAGGAAAATTATTCAGATTTCAGGAATGGCATTACGTAAAGCCTATCTGGCCTTTCAAAACGCGCTGTAATTTAGCAAGGCCGATGTGAAATATTTGAAAGTGTTTACTGAGGCAGACTTGTTGAATGGGGGACATGGCCGTATCCCACCAGTTCATTTTCTCAAGAGGTGGTAAACAGTAGTGTAGCTACTAAAAGTAGCTCATATTACATTCCTATTTGTATTTCATATATGAAAAAGGAATTTAACGGCCGACAGCTCTTCCTGAAAGAAAACCGAGGGGATTTAAATGAAAAGAGATGACGGAGATAAATTTGCCTAACACTAATTCTAAGACACTCCCTCATAATTAATATTATAAGTAAAATTATGTGTAAATTTGCTCCTTGAATTTTTGGAATACATTAGGAATTTTCCAGGATTTATGTTTAACTTTTGACTATCAAAGAATATCTACAAGTAATATAGAAACCGCACGAAATACTTTTCAATAACAAGATGTCTGAACACCTCAATGGATCAGGATCATTGTAAAATTGACGTTCAGGTGACCGTGCATCGTGATAAATTCTTATAATAAAACGAACTAGATGAACTAATTCCTCAAACTCATTTTTGGAATAAAATTCTACATGTTTCGGACAGTTCCTCTGCCCATCATCAGGAGTTTTTTATTGTACACACAGCAATGGTATATGTCATAAAGGTTTACTGACAGCTTGCGAACAGGATCACGAGGGAACTGGTTTGGTTCCGCTGTAACAGAACCAAACCAGTTCCGTCCTGATCCTGCTCGCAGGCTACCAGCAAACCTTTACGACATATACCATTGCTGTGTACGGTGAAGAACTCCTGATGATGGACAGAGAAACTGTTCGAAACATGTAGAATTTTATTCCAAAAATAAATTTGAGAAATTAGTGCATCTAGTCGGTTTTATTATAAGAAAGAATCATTGTAAAATGTAAATAATATTTTCTAAATGATCATGAAATTCTCGCATTTTATGAATTCGAAATTCCGTTACCCCTGTCACAGATTATGCCACTGAACGAGAAGAATCCCATACATTATCTCTAAACCTATTATTTACGATCCATCTAATATTTTATAATTTTCTTTTACCAATTCATAAGTCATCAAAGTGGTCTCCTTTCCTCCGGTTTATCCACCAAAACTCTCCCACTTAGGTGTCATTCGCGCATTTGCATTAATCTTACTTGAACTTCTGCTGTAAAATTATTTAATGTAGATCACGAAGCTGCTCGTTGTGTAGTCTTTCCCACTGCCCTGTTATCTCGTCCATCTGAGGTCCAAATGTCTTTCTGAATACCCTAACCTCTAACACCCAAATTGTACGTACGTTCTTCGCGTGATATAAAAGACAAAATGTCACAACCATACAAAACAGCAAGCAAAATTACAGCTTTGTGTATTTAAATGCTTGTGCCCTAACACGTCACGAGGAAAGACAGTAAATTCTGGGCCGAGTAGTGGAAGGTAAAGGGTAAATCAGTCCCGTTACAGGCCTGGAGTGGCTCAGAGGGTTCCAGGAAGTTAAGGTTCCAGATTTCATGACAACGACACAGGATGATGATAACGTTGTCAGCCTTACGCACCGGCCGCCTTTACCCCCAGGAAATACTCCTGGGTACTCATTTCTGTTTGAGACTGAGTCGACCGCAGGGCCATAGTGCGATCGGAAGGATTTTATGTCAATGAAAAATTGCGATGACACCAGCTGGGATCGAACCAGTGACCTTCGGATTTGTAGCACAGCACCTTAACCACTGTGCTACCGCGGTCCCTTAGTGGTAGAAGGCATTGAATTAAGTTTTACTGAATTTAATTAAAGTAAAATGTAAAAACGTAAAGTGATCCCGTTACAGGCCCGGTGTGGCCCAGAGGGTGGGTAGAGGTATAGCTCTACTCTTCCATGACCGCGGTACTGGAAGGGGATGAGTGGTCAGCAGCACGCCCTGGCCGCACTTTACCCCCGGGAAACACCCGGTACCCATTTTACAGGAGGCTGGGTGGGCCCCAGGGCTGGTCTGGACGGGTGGAAAATCTCGTCCCCACCGGGAATCGTTCCCGGACCGTCCAGCTCCTAGTCATTCACTATACCGACTGAGCTACCCGGCCCACGAATTTAAGTAACGTACTTCAGTACAATTAAAGCTAGGTTGCGTAACAAATATTATTCAGTTGTTTTAAGCTGTAATTTTATTTCGCCTGATGTGTCAGGTATATTTACCAGGCCAGCTTTTCACTCTTGGACACAGCTGTCCTGTACAATATATCTAGCCTTCTCATATCTTTAAGCCGCATGTAAAAGCCTAAGTTACTTTTCCACTTCCCCCTTCAATCACCCCACCAGCCCGCCTACCATCTTCCGTTGCGCTGTCCAATGATATGAACTTCCTCGTGAAGAGTACTAAAGACATATGTCGTATGGAAATGACGCTGTGAAGACCGGTACAGGTGTACCAATGTTTATTCTCCTACTCTTAAAACAGAGGCAGCAGCTTCCTCCGCATTTTTAGTGTCTATCTACCAAAATGCACGGTGTCACATCTCAGAAGGCATCCAATACTACTAGGAAGTTCCTGCGACCGGCCACCTCAACACAGGCTTTTCTTGGTTTCCCTGTGTCTAAAAGCAAATGCTGAGATGGTTCCCAAGATTCCAAGTTGCCACTACATGCTTCTCATGTAGCCCTCCCGACTGAAATTTATTAGTAACCAATTTCATATTTTGTATACATGTAAAATAACCACTGCCACCGGGTGACAACCCAATTGCAGTTAATAATAATAATAATAATAATGTAAGATAACCACTGCCACAGGGTGACAACCCAATTGCAGTTAATAATAATAATAATGTAAGATAACCACTGCCACCGTGTGACAACCCAATTGCAGTTAATAATAATAATAATAATGTAAGATAACCACTGCCACAGGGTGACAACACAATTGCAGTTAATAATAATAATAATATAAGATAACCACTGCCACCGAGTGACAACACAATTGCAGTTAGTAATAGTAGTAGTAATAATAATAATAATAATAATAATAATAATAACATATACGTGCGTTGTAAATGAGGTCTGAGCTCTTTTTAGGGGATTTTACGTAGCGTAGAACGGTAGGATGTGTACCGACGTTTCGGGACAAATTATGGGTCCCTTCTTCATGGTTTAGCAGTCCGAGAAAAATTATTGCTTATCGTTTGAAGACGGGGCAAATAGTTTGTCTCCCGGAACGTCGACAATAAACTGCCATTCTACGCTACTTAACATCCCAGGTCAGCAAAGATCTCGTACGGATGCGTGCTGGGAAAAATTGAGGCGAGTTCGAGGAAGATGTGGAGGGAGTAGGAGAATGGTACTTGTGTCTTTGGCCTCAGTAGGGTATGTTGCAGGGAGCGCTTGATACAGACCGTTTTGTAGAACATGCAAGCATGGCGATCTTCGTCTTCCCCACTGGGGCAGTCTATGAAACCGTCGCACAGGACGTGGTCATCTATACAGAGATATCTCCCCATTCTGTCCGGAGTTGGACACGCAAACCTCTCCATATTGCCCTCCGAGGTTGGGCACTCTGGAACACAAGACAGGTTGCTGTTAGTTGCTTCATGGTGACACAGACAGGACACAAAGATTTGTTTGTAAAGGTTAACTGAATTTGCCTGTTTGCACTAAAGGGATACTGAAACTTAAGTAATATAACCAACAAATACACATGTTTGATTTCATAAAACATATTTTATACATGTACATCTCTCGGTTTTGTTAGAAAATATTAAGCATTCCTCTAAGACATGGATATGGACATATCTTCTTCTGCAAGAGTCTAAACTTTATGGAGCTGAGACAGATATTGCTTAAGAAGATCTGCTTAAATTGTCTGCATGACAAACATACCATCAGAAAATGAAAGCGCCCAATTTTACTCAAAATACAGGGTTATTCGAAATGACTGTCGGGGTTTTAACAACTTGTCACACAATACACTTCAGATAGTAGTATATGTATTTTTTTTTTTTATTTAATAGAACAACATTCCATGTTTTTGTTACATACCGTACAGGTGCTCTATATGTGCACCCTTTGTGATTCTACAGGGTTATTCAAAATGATTGTCGGGATTTTAACAACTTGTCATACACAATACACTTGAGATAGCAGTATATGTATTTTTTTTTATTTAATAGAACAACACTCAAAGTTTTTTTTACATACCTTACAGGTGCTCTATATGTGCACCCTTTGTGATGCTACAGGGTTATTCAAAATGATTTTCAGGATTTTAACAACTTGTCATACACAATACACTTGAGATAGCAGTATATGTGTTTCTTATTTAATAGAACAACACTCAAAGTTTTTGTTACATACCTTACAGGTGCTCTATATGTGCACCGTTTGTAATTCTACAAACATCAACACGATAATCGAGTTCGTTCCGCATGTCAGCGGTGATGGTTTCAATGGCGGTTCTGATTCGTACCTTCAGTTCCGGGATACTTGCGGGAAGAGGAGGAACATCGGTGCAACTACATACTCCTGTCTCAAGTGTATTGTGTATGACAAGTTGTTAAAACCCCGACAATCATTTTGAATAACCCTGTATAAATCGAAGGTTATTATCTAATAAACGATGTCATAAAGTCGTTGGGGAGACGTGGAGGGAAAAGCTTTTAGCAGTAGATATATCGTGTATTAAATGACGGTACTAAAATTCACTCGTCGGCCGCCTTACCTCAACACACACCTGCTTTCGAGACAGCCATGAGGGGGCCACAGTGGAAACAGATCGAAACTCGATCATAAATTCATAAGTCGGCCCCTTTGTGGGCTGAGCGGTTCTGAACCAAAAGGCTTTCGGAGAGGAAGAAGACAAGAATATGAAAGCTGTGAGCAACAGAATAAAAGGTTTATGAAGATTTATGCCCTCTGGGACGTAATGCCACGTAGTCTGGTAGATAAATAACAAAGAGATTTGCCCTTCCTCACAGCGCTGTTTCTAGAGTTTCAACACTACGGGGAGGCGACTTCGCATCGACTTGTATTTCCTGGCTTTTCGAAGGATCGTAATGTCCTCATAGTCAGTGTAAAACAGAAAAAAAGTGCATTTCAAGGAAAAGATCTTTCGAAACGTCGAGAACTATTTATACAGGATGGGCCAAAAGTGGGTATACAGTTGGATATAGTATAGAATTGATGGTCTGTATACCTACTTTTGACCCACCCTATATAAGAACACTGTAAAATGCTAAAATATTTTAACGTTCAAATAAAGACACTTTTTGGATTCTGCTGCTATCGTCGCATTACAATAAAATGTTTATATCTTCTTCTTATTCTTCTCCTTCCATTGGCATTACAGCCCACTGTGGGCTTTGGCCTGTCGAACAATGTCCTTCCATTTTTTCCTATCTGCCACCAACTCTCTCCATCTTCTCATTCCCAGCACTTAAAGATCTCTTTCTACATCCTCTTTCCATCTTTTCCTGGGTCTTCCCCTTCTTCTCGACCCTTCCAGTTCTTGAGTGAAGATCTTTTTGGACATCCTATCCTCCTCCATTCTCTCTAGTGACCTAACCAGCTTATCCTTTGCCATTTTATCCATTTTACTATATTTTCTCCTTTGCTCATCTCTTCTAGTTCTAAAAAATGTTTACATCTGATATATGAAATTGCACTAATTTTATTGGATAAATATGTGTAAATAAGGACTATATAGTAGAATCTTTGTGTCCGTTATTGAGGGGGACGGATAACGCAGCCCCGAACACAGCAATACGTTTTAAGTGCAACATGTACATTTGGCTCCAAGAACTCAGCAGCAGCAGCATTATGTATGCAAAGTAATGTTTGAACTATAGATATCTCGAAAGTTCATACTTAATAAAATAAGAATAGATTTTAAAAGGTATAGAATACGATAAATAAAAGAGAGAACATCTCATTCCATAATGTGTATAAGAAATCAATTATATTTAGTGAAAGACAAGAGTTTGATTTCAGCACAAACTGGTCAGGGTAACAGCTTGGGATTTGAAGAGGCATAATCGCCAGTAACGTGCTCTTATTTTGATACGTCGAAATCAGTCACGAAAGACGGAAACATTGGCATTCACGTACATTGTCACGAATGGTCGAAATCCCGAACTTTGAGACTGTTGTACACTAATTGAGGAAAGCAAATGTGTGATATAAAATACAGCATTTAACTTCAGACTGACTTTCTGTGCCAAAAATATAAAAACGGTGTTTATTTTATGGGCTGTCTGGCTTCATGGCACAGTGATATGGGTTGTCTGGCTTCATAACGCAGGGATATGGGCTGTCTGGCTTCATGGCACAGTGATATGAGCTGTCTGGCTTCATGGCACAGTGATATGGGCTGTCTGGCTTCATGGCGCAGGGATATGGGCTGTCTGGCTTCATGGCGCAGTGATATGGGCTGTCTGGCTTCATGGCACAGTGTTATGGGCTGTCTGGCTTCATGGCACAGTGATATGGGCTGTCTGGCTTCATGGCACAGAGATATGGGCTGTCTGGCTTCATGGCACAGGGATATGGGCTGTCTGACTTCATGGCACAGGGATATGGGCTGTCTGGCCTCATGACACAGGGATATGGGCTGTCTGGCTTCATGGCGCAAGGGTATGGGCCGTCTGGCTTCATGGCACAGAGATATGGGCTCTCTGGCTTCATGGCATAGGGATATGGGCTGTCTGGCTTCATGGCACAGGGATATGGGCTGTCTGGCTTCATGGCACAGGGATATTGGGTGTCTGGCTTCATGGCGCAGGGATATGGGCTCTCTGGCTTCATGGCACAGGGATATGGGCTGTCTGGCTTCATGGCGCAGGGATATGGGCCGTCTGTCTTCATGGCACAGGGATATGGGCTCT
>Ga0123352_10018991_pt1 | contig 10957 bp, 10 predicted proteins | sample TergutLab28metaG_FD_89700 | JGI IMG/M metagenome (GOLD analysis project Ga0123352, IMG submission 89700) | Labiotermes labralis P1 segment gut microbial communities from Petit-Saut dam, French Guiana - Lab288 P1 | ecosystem: Host-associated > Arthropoda: Insects > Digestive system > Gut ... | reverse complement strand
GATATCCATTTCTCACCTAGTCACCATACCAACTGTGTTGTGTCTCTTAAGTTCAATACCTAGTAGCTGCATAAATGTCATGAAAGTTTTGTATGACCATCTTACAAATTGTACAGTGCTATTTTTATTTATATACCACTGTTTGTTCACTGCAGTTTGTGGCAGTATATCGAGTGTGGTGCTAGATCAAAATACTTTACTTTTTTTTAACTTGTACAATTTACTTAAAATTATAAAAATGTGTTATTATCATATAACAACATAACAGAAGAACATTTAATATGATAGTAATGTACAGTACTTGCAAATTTTCCTCATTCCATGTGTGTGAAATATTTCCCAGTTTTTTGTTTTAACTTTTCTTTTCACAAACTTCAGGAACATCAGTTACTGTAGTTACCACATCATGCATTATGTTCTTCTTGACACTGTTCTGTTTAGAATACTGATGATTTTTGCAACCCACATCTGAGCCTCCTTAGCAGTAAATTTTTTGCAGCCTTCTGCTTTCATCTCTGCCATTTATGCTTGTTTTACATGCTCTGGTAATCTGTGATGCTGCTTGAAGCCATGTAGCCATCCTTTGCTCTATATGAAGTGTGCAGTGCTCTTCTATGATTTCAGCCTTTCCTTAATAATGTAATCCAAGCCAACTCAACCCATAGCATGTGGGCAACACGTTGCCTGTGACGCAGTGTTACATTGTTTGGGGAGACATTTGAAATGAGAAAATTCCTTTTAGCCCTCTCCATATTAAAGCCAAGTTAGATGGCAAAGCAGGTTTGAAAACAGAGGGCTATTGATGTATGGAGGCATACACTACATTACTAAATGATTTTGTAAAATGAGCAACACCGTAGCCTAAGTTGTGAATTACATTTTTTAAATAAATTTCTCCTGTTATTAGTATAATTTTATTGCACATGATGTATAGAAAATATGCAGATAAAATTGTGCATATAATTGTATGTGTATTTATTCGTGCTTCATTCTGAATACAGAATTTCATGTTGCCGACATGTAGACCAAATTTTGTCAAAGTTGCCCACACTACATGAGAGTTTGGGTGAGCCTGACTTCGTCTGTTGCTATACCACTTTTAGTATAAAACTATTGTATCCCTGTTAATGATGCTGTGTCCATTTCTTCATGTGTGTAGCTTTCACCATTTTGTGTTAGCACCTGTTACATCTTCCCACTTAATCTCTTCACTAAATATGTCACCATTCCAGTGGGTTTGTCCCACAATAAGGCAGAATAGCTGGCTGCCTTCTGCTGAGAGGCTGTGTGAAATTGGTCTGTATAAGCACAGACCTAGTTCTTTACACTAACAATTAATACTGCTCTTTTCCCCATACTTCACCAGTAAAATAAAGCTAGGATAAATCATTCTGTACTATATATTATATTCTTTTGATGGTGACTTAACAGCCACATTACTACCTTATTGTGCTGTGTAATTATAAAATTCTGCGCACCATCATCTTTAGTAACCAATAGGAAATGAATTGTTAGTACTCACAAAAGAAAAATACAGTACTAAATTGTATTCTGGCCTGAGCTGGGACACTTGGGCAAAGAGAGCAGTACTCTGTTCTCTGTCTAAGGTATTTTTCTTTTGTTTCCCGAAACCCTGTGTCAGTGTGCAGCAAATAACTTGCTGTTCTAATATCTGTTGGAGGAATCAGAAAGAAAATGGTTTATGAAAATTCTTGAAATCATTTTGACATTTGCTGGGCCCCTTTAATTTCAGAGGGTTGGACATGAGTAAAAGAGTTTGTACATTCATAAAGCCTATTTTTAACGGTACATGGTAGAGTTCTGAAAGTAGTTCCACAATTTGCCTGTATACTGTACCTCCCAACAGAAATTGTGTTCAATGTTACATATGGTCTCTTAAAGTGTGTGTTGTTGTGACATGGTACTATATTAGACATTACTTAATGCTTGTGGGCACATTTGTATCACTGAAATCTTCTTTGAATCGTAGCAGGGGTGGCAATATACTGAGGGTTCCCCATTGTTAGTAGAACAGGAAATTCCTGTTCATGGACTTGTGTGGACCTTAAGTGAAGGTGGCACTGTATTGGAGGTTGATCGTATTTTCCAGGAATGGACTTCATTTTATCTCAGATGAAGCATATGCGCTGTCAGTTTATGAAGAGCAGAAACCATTCCAGAGTGTGCTCAACCTGTGGCCCCTGCCAGATCCACAGAAGACTCATGTCATCTGGTCTTTCAGTAAGGTAAGTGATGAAGTAACATCTCTTTATATGGTTTTCTGATTTCATCGTTTGTATGGTGAACCCACATTCTTGTGGACATCAGATTACAGTGAAATTTAATTTTTATGATGTTTGTGAGGTAAAAGTAGAAACACAGTTGTGTCTCAAATTTTTTTTACCTTGACCTTGAGGTGGGTTGGCTTTCCCCACTCTCCTGTTGTGCAGATCACCCTTGGCTCATGAACTTCATGCATTCCATAGCTGTGCGTTAAAGTGTGTTCTTTATTTATATGATAAACCAACAAATGTATATTTATAAATATGTTCAATCACGTATTATTATTCTTCAGTAACATGTTTCAGTCACTGTTGTGACTACCATCATGGTGTCATATAACAAGAATACAGTTAGTGTACAAATATTTGTACAAAATGTATGATAAAAACACTCATTTTTACACTTGATATTCTGTAGCAAATCTTATGGTCTTAAAATTATATGTTTATATGCTTGTTAAAATACAGTAAAAGTGGATGTGTTTATGTTGTTCAGTGGATCTGTATTGCTGGTTGACACCCTGTTAGATAACTAAAGTTGTATGCAGTAGAAGGGATTGCTTGAGATCAAGACTGGATTTTAATTTTGAGATTTTTAGACCAGTTTTCTTAAATGTTACAATTAATATGTTTTTATAGATTAGGTTTCAATGCCGGAGGAAGCTCAGACTCTACTGAATTACTTTAAACTAATTCTTACACCAAGAATAACACATGAGGTTGACTGCCCCTTTACATTGACATATTTTCATGCATTTTGATTGACTGGGCTAATTCATATAGTTATTGTGTAAAAATTAACTGGTCACGCAGGACATGAACCTGGCTGGAATACGGATAGGTGCTCTTATAACTCGGAATGATAGCTTATTGCGTGTTGTGAAGAACACTTCCATGTATACTGCAGTGCCTGCAGTTGTCCAAAAAGCAGCTGCCAAGTTATTGAATGATACAGGTAAGCAGTATCTTGTGTGTTCCCATATGAGATACATGCAAACATTTGTAGAACAAGAAACAAAAAATACAAGTTACTTAAATCTGAAGTACATTTTATTGAACATTTCAGTTACTGTAATGCACTTAAGAAGATGCGGCAGTTGCTTGATTTTGATATGCTGTCTATTTTATATTGGACTTCATGGAGTTGTTTTATGTTTGAAGTAAATTTGCAGTAAATTTGTAGTGAGAACACAGGATGTGCTGAAATGCAATACTTGTGTGTATGGCATTTCTTGTACACATTTCTTGGTCACTATCTTTCATACTCTCGGAAACAGCTGAGTGCTTGACATGAGCCAACATTTCCTTGGCTATGCAGTCTCTAGTCACAGGGCTACTAACTTTTTAAACATGATGAGAAATGAAGATTTTGGTGTAATTGCTCAGAGCATGTGAAGTACAAAATTAAATTTCAGCATTACTTACTTATCTGTCACAGCTAATGTCTTCACAGTTATACACACACCCCATAGTTTCTTACAAGCATACATGAACACTGTCTGGCAAACAGGCTAGCTGCACCCTTTGCTTCCTGGCTAATGCACTGCCTTGTAATGCATTTTACAGCAGAAATGTTTGACAAGAGCTATATACAGTCCAAACAGCATATTTAAGCAGTGGTTATCAAAGTGTCAGTACACTGTGTTTGCAGCACTTGTTGCAAAATATATTTACAGTTGTAGACAAGATTACAAAAATTATTTAAGTACAGATTTTTCTCAATTTTTGGAGTTTGTTTTATGCAAATTTGGATTTCCCTGATTTATCCATTTTGGCATTTTGCCAGTATATGTGGTCAGAAATTTACATTTATGTGGTGAAAGGCACTCTAAAAGTGCCATGTGAGAAATACTGGCAGTTACATTGATAAAATACCCACTTGTAGAACAAGTGGATAAGGCTCATAACTTGTTGCCAGCTGTGTGTGTCAAGTGCAGGCTCATGGTGAGTCACTTCCCATTAGAATGAGCCACAGTTTCCACATGATTTCATAGTGAAGAGACATTGCACATTGTGCAGTCATAAACTGTTTTACCCTTCCATTATTGAATGCAAGATTTCTTCTACACTCTCTGCCAGTGCTGGTGCCACTATATGTAGCAGTGTTTCTGTTGGGGTAAAAATTGTCGTGAGTTGCAAGATGTTTGAAGAGTACTGCATTGACACTGCAGATGAGGGTAGTCTGATATGGAAGGTGGCCCAAACATTTCTTGAAATATTCAAGCAGCAATCAGATGTTAACACCAAACTGTATGAGAGGGAGAGTGAACTTGGAACATTTTTTTCAAAAGGGAAAGTCACCTGCACCTTAAATTATTGTACGCCATTACACTTATTGTGATGTATTCTGTATAACAGTTTTTAAGTTTGGTAAAATTGTTTCTGCTAATATAAGAATGTTATCTCCTAATCTGAACATTTCATTTATTTTGTATGGAAAAGTGGCTCTTGTTTGATGCAAACTTATTGTAGGTGGTAGTTTGAGGAGTGCATTAACCATGCACATTGAAAACTACATGTATGCAGAAAGTTATGTGATTCATAAGTCCTGTCATGCTACCTTCCATTGTAAAGCTGGTCTCTTTATTTCCTAATGCAGTGTGGTTGGATGAAGTGTTCTTGCCAGTTCATCAGCAGCGTCTCCGCGATGCTGCCAACAAAACGCGGGACACACTTGTCTCTCTTGGCGTCCAAGTACGACCTGCACAAGCTGGGTTCTTTCTGTGGGCTGACTTTAGGCCTTTCTTACCTGTTGTTAGCCGTGATGAGGAACTCGGTAAGTCAAGTCTTAGTTCGTTTTTGCAGTCACTTCAAGGAGCAGTATGACGAAGGTGCGTGGTATATTGTCAGAATTGGCAGTACTGCCTGTCATTGAAATGTTTGCAACTTCACAGCTATGTCATGTGGACTGTTTTATTATCATTTTGTAAGATGCCATGGTAGCAGAATGCAAAATATAACTTCTCCAGAAACATGTAGGTGAAGGTTTGTTTCAGTAGAAGTTTTTGCTCTAAGATACTGTATGTTGCATTTCGGAGGTCCACTTGTATGTAGTGGTAATATATTTGTAGACAGTGAAGATTCTTGGGCAATGATTGTGGGGTACTTTTGCTGATAGTGCAGTTGTTGAACAACACAAACCTAAGTAATTTGAAGAGACAAGCATATATAAAAAATGTTACACAAAAGTGTGAAAAAAAATTGACCCTTTAAGTGCTTTACAGTTTACTGAAAGCGATGGTAGATTATTCTGAATGACAGTGGGCAGAATCGCTATTCTGCAAGAAGCTGTTGTTATGTAGCCTTGGAGCCACCCTAAAAAGGAACGTTTATACCACTGTCGTATTTGTTAACTTTCTGCTGTTTTTAATTGCCCATCCACGTTTGTTCTGCCATTTATTATTACAGGTAATTCAGTCTGTTTCCTTTTATGAAAGTATGCAGTTGTGCTCTGTGCTGCTGCCTGCTGCCATTACTTGAGTAAATCAAACTTTTTGCTATCCTGTCTGATATAGCAATTTATGAGCAGAAAAATGTGTAGTAATATATTAAAAGAAGTCTGACAATCATTATACTTAATATTTTTAGTCCTTTTATGAATAATAAATAATTATGCATTAGAAATGTTCCTATAACCCACATGACTAATACTCTTTGTGTTATGCCAAATAACTTGTTTCTGAGCCCATTGATTGTGTCATATCTTGCATCCAGTGTATACTTTATATATTTTTAAACAGTTCATATGCATTAGCTATTACTGGTATTTATAACTTAAGTTAAAAACATGTGGGCTTCCTGCTGATAAAATTGTCCTGTGTGATGCTTATTTTTACAGTTCCCGGCGAAGTCTCATATAGCAGCCTGTTATGTTTCCTGTACTGGTATAATATGATGTTTAGTTAGAAAAGAGTGATCTGCAGCTGATATTTGTTATGGGTGGAAGTAAGAAAGAAAGAGTGAGCCAAATGAATACCTTCGAAGTGGGAACAAAATTGATTCCCTACTCTGTGCAGTTGTAGGCACAGCAAGACATCACATTGGTTAGAAGCAGGTACTTTATATGGGAGATGTGGGATTGTTTTGAAAAATTACAGAGCTGTATCAAACTTATCAGCTGGGGAAAAAGAGTGTTGTCATTTGACTGACCTACATATAAAAGATGGTATTTTTTTATTAAGTTGGTGAGTGAAGGAGGTGCTTTAATTTGTAACAAGTGAGTTCAGAATCACATGGCTAGGAATGACAGTGTTTGTCACTCCAGGCAATTAATGCAGCTGTTTATGTAACTAACAGTTTGTGATTGGGAAAATGACTTGTGCTGTAGTGTCTTTCTACGTACATCTGAATATGATTTGTGCTGTAGTGACTTCCTGCGTATAACTGAATATGTCTTATGCTGTAGTGTCTTCCTGTGTACAACTAAATATGACTTGTGCTGTATTGTCTTCCTACATACATCTGAATATGACTTGTTCTGTAGTGTCAACTTGTGCTGTAGTGTCTTCCTGTGTGCAACTGAATATGACTTGTGCTGTAGTGTCTTCCAGCGTACATCTGAATATGACTTGTGCCGTAGTGTCTTCCAGCGTACATCTGAATGTGACTTGTGCCGTAGTGTCTTCCTGTGTAGAACTGAATTTTGGAATCCGTAACAAAACACTCTAGTAACATTTTACTGTGGGTGTGTCAAATTACTTTAATATATGCTTTTATCACAGCACTCTTCAAAAAGTTTATGGATCATAAAGTGTATGTCACCCCAGGTTCAGAGATGAGATGTGTTGATCCTGGTTGGTTCCGTGTAGTGTTCACTGCTCTACCTCATGTTTTGGAAGAAGGTAATTTGCAGTATAAAGGGTTTGTAATGAGTGTGACAAAGAAACAGCACTAGCTAGAATAAAGGGATAAATGGAGAGACATAATGAAATGAAGAGCAAACAAAACCTGCTGTATTGTGTTTGATAAAGTACACAACAAGTTCAACAAGGTGTTTCTGATCTGAACATACATGCAAGTTTTGAATATGAAGAAATATCTGTATACAGTCCACAGTATCGAATGTCAGCAGTACAGTACTGTGATTTGTACTTGATCAGAAGGCACTGTAAAGGGCAGAATTCTTTAAGATTTTCTATCTAAATCTTTTGCTGTTCCTCATAACTGTCCCACAGTGTATGAGAGCTGAAGCATGTACAGGGCATCCAGTAAAGTAACTGCAGAACCATTTCTTCAGGTTCATGATTTTTTATGAAAGGAACTAATAGAGCATATTATTCTGCTGCATTAACAAATACAGTACATGTTCCAGTTATGCTTTGAACATTTATAATTAAATATTTTAAAATTATGTGCTCTTAGTGCATGATTGCTGTGAGAGAGCATGTGACTAAGCATCCAGCTCATTGCTACACATGCACTTGTTTTCAGTTGGTTTTTATGTTTTCTATCTTTATTATCTTTATTGTTGTGACAACATTTGTGTAGGCAAGTGGTATTTCATACCAAGACTCGTGTTTCCACATGTAGCAGTATTACTGAAACACTATCAGTTGTGTACTGGAACCTTGCAGGGATTTTAAGAATGTTTGCAACTTGGCTGTTTGTTTTGTAAAACTCCTTTTTCCTTTTTATAGTTTAACTTGTTGTCATTATGCCTAATATGTCAGATATTGGTTACTGTTAGCTGTAAATTTATTAATTAATCATTTAATTACTTAATTGAATGCTTTCAAACTTGACACAGTGTAAGATTATTCCTGCATCTTTAATTTGTGTTAATGGGTCTGGGGCTGGTGCGTGTGGGATTTGTGGTGGATAGAGTGGCACTGTGTCAAGCGTTTCTCCAAGTATTTTAGTTTCCTTCTGTCAGTATCATTACACCAGTGCTACATAGTCACTGATTTGTCTATCTGTAATGGTACCAGGGTGCTGATAAGTCCTTAGCCCAACCAGGAAGGAAACAAGCTCAGAAGCATGTCAGGGATGAGCATGATTTCAACAACAACAAGACACGAGCTGTCATCAAGTTGTTGTTGTTGTTGTTGTTGTTGTTGTTGTTGTTTTTTCTTCCCCCCCCCCCCTGCAAGGCAAGGCGCCGAAGGAAATTCACGCCATTCTGGCAGAAATATTAGCTTGTTTCCTTCCTGGTTGGGCTACGGACTTATCAGCACCCCTGTATATAATTTTAGCAATTGACAGCAGTACTGAATAATGTACAGGGGCTGGGATAGCTGAGTCAGTATAGCAATTCACTATGGGATGGACGGTCCAGGGATCAAATCCCGGTGGAGGCAAGATTTTCCGCACCCATCCAGACCGGCTGTGGGGCCCACCCAGCCTCCTGTACATTGGGTACTGGGTCTCTTGCCGTGAGCTAAAGCGGCCAGGGTATGGAGTTGACCACCCATCCCCATCTAGTGCCAAGGTTAAAGAAAGAGTAAACCTATACCTCTACTCCCCCTCTGGGCCTTCATGGCCTGTTCTAGGGTGAACTTTACCTCTTTACTTAATAACATACAAACACACTTAATGAGTGCTGCTGGTATGCCACTCTGCATCTGACAACTTTATTTTAGTAAGAGGTGCCTCCACTCTCTCACATGTTCCCTGTTCATTAATACATATTTTTTGTAGTAGTCACAGTATTATATTTAGAGTATTGTTCCGTTGATTTATTTAATATTTTTCCAGGCCTATCAAGAATTGCTGGTACTATACAAGAGTTAAAAACATCACAAAAAGGGACATGTTGAAGATAATTGTCAACCTTGCAGCCTGAAGTCCATCATTTAGTTCCTTGACCAAGTGTATGTAGTGTTCTATAGCTGCAGAACATTCCATTGAACTGCATGCTAAGTTGTGAGTTCCAAATGTACAAAATGCTTTACAGGGTCCATCCATTGTACTTTCATAAATGTGGTAGTTGTTTATTTTCAGATTAAAATAATTGGACATTTTCTTAGGTGACATTGTTCCATTGGGCTTTGTCAAACATTTGTTTATTATACTTTCTGAACATCACACCTATGCAGATGTTGTATGTTGATTTTTGTTGATTCTGTTGTATGTTCTCTTCTCTCCTCTGCTTTTCTCTTCTCTTATCTTCACTCTTCCCTTTCCTTCCCTTCTCTACTGTACTCTTCTCTTATCTTATCTTCACTCTTCCCTTCCCTTCTCCTCTCTACTGTTCTCTTCCTTCCCTTCCCTTCCCCTCTGTTCTCTTCTAAGCATTTTATTAACATGATGAGAAATCATGGTGTAAGTAAATAAGCGTATGAATTGTGATATAACAGTGTAAAGTATGTGGTTTCCAGTAACATGAGTGAGTGAAAGGTGTTCTCTTTGATTACTGTGCATGCTTATATCCAGTTAGAATGCTGGTTCTCAGATGAAGCAGAAGATTTTCCTTTCACTGAAAACTTGCCATGGTTCTTGGGATTCCTCTTGTTCCATCAAGGCAAATGTCAGGATATGTTAAATTATGCCATGACTGTTTCCTTGTATATCCTTTATGATTCATAATTATCTTCATATATGAGGCTGTATAATTTTAGCATTTTATAACATTTTTAAATAATGGTAAACAAAAATTTGCAAGTACTGATCTAACACAATGTGGAGCACTTCACTCTTCCTCATACCCAAATGTCGTAAAGGAACTGCGGAAGAGGACAGGAGTTCCAGTTGCAATAAAGAACATATATGTCACAGTAAGAAACAATAAGCCAATCCCAGTGACCTAGGAGTCCAAAGGCTGCTGACTTTCTGGGATTGCGGGTTCGAATCCCACCGGGGGCATGGATGTCTGTCTGTTATGAGTGTTGTGTTGTCAAGTAGAGGTCTCTGTATCAGGCTGATCACTCATCCAGAGGACTCCTACCAAGTGTGGTGTGTCGGAGTGTGATTGTGGTGCCTTGATGAGGAGGCCCTGGCCCATAGGGGCTGTTGCACCATGGGGTAAGAAACAATAGCAGTTGAATAAATAAGAACAGAAACTTGTCAGCAGTAAACAACTGGCATCATATACTGTCCCACTTGATAGTTCGCCACCTCTTGTGTAACAAAACAAAGATAAACCGGACAGATCCTGCATGATGGTGTGGACTAAGCAAACACACAAAGCAAAATAACTTATCACCCACAACACCTAAGCAGGGACTATAGCCTGATATCTCCCTGTTCCTGAACAATTTGGAAATGCAGGATGACACTTTTGGTAGGTCTGTCAAGGTTGAGGAATCAAGTAAAAGTAACATTCAGGGGTGCAGACAAATGACACGGGTCGGTGTGAAGATGGTAGGAAGGAGGTAGGAGGGTATGCATGCTTCACAAGTTGCTGTCTTGGCTACAAAGGAGTGCAGAACAGTGGTCCAGATGGCACAGTGGAGAACACTGTATACACAATTTAAATGTTACTATAAAACCATTTGTCACAGCCATTCCAAAATAACAGTATTGTCAAAACATGTCGGACTTCAATCGGAAACATGTTAATTTAAATTATGAGAATATTATACTTTGGAATACATAGGTACTTCAGAACGTTTCCACACTTTTTTGTCTGTAGGGTATTGGTAAGTGTTAGACTGCTGAGAGTTGGCAGCATTGTACACCATATCCTGATTGTCTGACCTTGACTATGGCTGGTCCCCATCCTCAGTGTGTGAGTAGCT
>Ga0123352_10018989_pt1 | contig 10958 bp, 3 predicted proteins | sample TergutLab28metaG_FD_89700 | JGI IMG/M metagenome (GOLD analysis project Ga0123352, IMG submission 89700) | Labiotermes labralis P1 segment gut microbial communities from Petit-Saut dam, French Guiana - Lab288 P1 | ecosystem: Host-associated > Arthropoda: Insects > Digestive system > Gut ... | reverse complement strand
ACTAATTAACTTTAAAATGGAATGAGATGAATTTTGTTCGCACTGCGGTAACAACTGCATATATATATATATATTTATTTATTTATGTATATATATAAATATATACATATATATATACACATACATATTCATATACATATAATGTACATACACATATACATATATATACATATACATATGTACACTATCATTTGAAGGAGGAAGCTCTATATCACACTATGTGGAGAGCTCGGTTTGGGAGAGGCTTTGATCCTGGCGTAAGACAGACTACTATATGAATGAATGATATATATATACAGGGTGTTTCAGGAGGAACAGTAGATATTTCAGGATGTGGTAGTATGGACTGTTCCGAGTAAATAATTTCAAATAAACATGTGTCCAATTTTCAATGGCTGTGAAGATACAGCTGTTTGAATTTGGCGAGTACAGATCAGATTTTTGTCTGTGGGGATGGATGAAAAGCGAAGTCTACAAAGAAGAAATAAACACAAGAGACGAACTGGTCACTCGCGTTATGAATAGTGCTGCCCTCATAAAGCAAGAACGCCAAGACGACCCAGAAGAGCTACACATACTGTTGCCAAGAGGGTTGAAAAGTGCATTGAAGATGATGGTGGGATTTTTGAACACTTACTTTGAACTGTTGCAATTTATTGAGATCATTTACATAACCAGTAAATGCAATCAAGACCTCATTTGTCTTCCCTTCATACATTTTGTAAGGCTTTGTATGCGTAACATTCAAACAGCTGTATCTCCACACCGATTGAAAACTGGACACATGTTTATATGAACTTATTTACTCGGACTAGTCCATACTACCACCTTCTGAAATATTTTACTATTCCTCCTGAAACACCCTGTATACACACAAACACACACACATTCAGTAGGGTCTCGTTTTGCGACGGTTCATTTTACGACGATTCACTTTTACGACCCTTCTCCAGTCGGACCGAGCACTCCCAGACTTGTGGTGCATCACTGTCGCAACTCAATCGTCCTTTCTCTACTCAGTGCGCTTCTAGCTCTTTTCCGGTGTGCATGTGTTTCTGCTTTTTCTATTCTAGTGCAGTTCTTTTAAGCTGACTGTGATTTTTCCACCCATGACGTCCATCAAAAAGACAGAAAAGAAGAAAAAATCACACCAGTTGACGTTACATTCTTTCTTGACGTCTTCTGAACCACGGCCTGGGCCTTCTTCAACAAAATATAAAGTGATTTGATTGATACTTTTTCAATTATCTGTGTAATTTTCTATATACCTAATTCATTAAATTAAAATTGTATGTCATAATGTAAAGAAATATCGTTAATTATAAAATTATTTGAATAATCTGTTTGGCTCATGAACCTATCTCAATTTAAACAATTTAAATAGTACTCGTTTTACGACGATTCGATTTACAACCAAATATTCGAGAACGCAACCCCGTCGTAAAACAAGACCCTTACTTACTTACTTATTTACTTACTTACTTACTCCATGGTGCAGAGTCCTTCTTCAGAAGCTAACTGGTTTGCAGCTAGTCAAGAAATTCCCTATATTTCACGGAAACCGAAGGTTCATTACCGCACTCACATGCGTCGCCACCTGTCTCTATCCTGGGCCAGCCCAATCCAGTCCATATACCCACATCCCACCTCCTGGAGATCCATCCTAATATTATCCACACATCTACGCCTAGGTCTCCCCAGTGGTGTCCTTCCCTCCGGTTTCCCCATTAAGACCCTATACACCCCCTCTCCTCACTCATACGCGCCACATGCCCAGCCCATCTCATTCTTCTAGATTTTATCACCCGCACAATATTGGGTGATGTGTACAAATCATTTAGCTCCTCGTTATGCAATCTCCTCCATTCCTCCGTTACTTCAAAACGATACCCTACCTTAATTATATATACATATAATTTAGCTTAGTAGGGCCGGCCTAATGGTCGGTCCAGCCGAGCAAATTTCCAGGACGCCAAAGTATAAAGGGCGCTAATACGTCACTGGAATAATCGAAAATATGGTGCCGGCAAACTTATTTTCCCACACGCGGAAGAATTTTTTCCGAAAAGTGAACTTAATTTGGCCAAGCGCCCTCAGAATTTTCGGCCAACCTCGTCAAAATGTTTAAAGGTTGAGGGTTTGAAGTGGCATCAAATTATTGACCCAACCTTTGGGTGGGGAGGGAGGCCCACTTTTCTCGTGCCACCCCTAAATTTCACTTTGAAAGAAATTAATTTTACCCTCTCAGTGTTTTGCCTTCTTGCCATTTGGTACTTCTATACAAACATGTTGTTATGCCTGATGATTTCAAAATTTTTTACCTGAATTTTTAAGCGTTAAAGGAAATTGAGTTTCTGTGGACGTCACTGTACTCTGAAATGTGATATATACACAGGTACCTTTGTATAAAAGTCCCTACAGCTTTTAAATTCAGGGCCAACACTACAGTTCCCTGTATCGTATTCTGCTATACTAAGACATGCAAATATTTCTTGTACATCGCTCACACTCAGTTTTGTGATCAGTTATTACATTGATGTAATTCGACCTTTAGGCATTTTTCTTAGATTTTTATGTAGTGGGAGCGAAGAAAAATGGATTATACCGTCGACCTCCCAAAATATGAATGGAAGCGCCACCGGCTACTTCTAAATACATTTTTTCTTTCAATTTATGTGTATTATTCTTTCAAACGACTTATAGGTTGAAGAAAAACAGACCAAATTGATGTTATTAGTTATTACAATTTGTTTCACTTCTTCTATGCTCAACATGTTTCGGACATTAATACATCCATCATCATGAGCCTGCTACTTTTGTATTGTATCACCACGTTGGTCGTGTGTTCTGTTTCGATGTGTGTTGGAGTTTCTGTGTGGCTGGTTAGGAGTGGTATCTGTGTAGCAGGCTTCAGCCTGCTACACCGAAACTCCAACACACATCGAAACAAGAACACACGACCAATGTGGTAATACAATAGAAAAGTCGCAGGCTTCTGATGATGGATGTATTAATGTCCGAAACATGTTGAGCATAGAAGAAGTGAAATAAAACATAATAACTAGTGACATCGAGTTGGTCTCTTATTCTTCAACTATCACAATGATGCACATAAGACTTAGAGGTTGTTAGGACAAATAGCTATTTATTTACTTGGACCTAACTTCCTGATGCTGGGAAGTGTTAGTTATTTATTTTGGACTAAGGGCGTCGTAAAATAATTGCTTTAACCCTAAAGCCCCGTGAATCGAGAAAGTTTGGGAGCCGCTGGATTTTACAGCAGTTCTTCAATAAAATTTTATGGGACGTCCCCTTTGGCGTATGAATTACAAAGATATACAAAACCTCCAGTCACGACCAACACAATTTTATGTACATGTTTATCAAATGGCTAAAAGTTTCGGCTCAAAACTTGGGCTATCATCTCTCCATAATCGTAATACCCAAAACTTGGCCCAACATCTGTCCATAATCGTAACACCTGCTTAATTATTTTTAGTTTCTTTATATTTTCACTGGAACCAAGGTGACACAGTGGTTAAGGTGCTGTGCTACTAATCGGAAGGTCGCTTGTTCGATCCCAGGTGGTGTCATTGGAATTTTTCATTGACATGAAATCCTTCCGATCGCACTATGGCTCTGGGGTCAATTCAGCCTCTAACAGAAATGAGTACCAGGAGCATTTCCTGGGGGTAAAAGCGGCCGGTGCGTAAGGCTGTCAATCTTACCACTATCCTGTGCCGTTGTCATGTAATCTGGGAAGCTTAAATTCCTGTAACACTCTGGGCCACTCCAGGCCTGTAACGGCACTGTTTTTATCTTTATATGTATTCACTGTCTTGTAATATTATGGCCTGATTATCGTCCAAGTTGGGGCCGAAACTAGACGTCCATTAATAATCATATTCATAAACGTATGTTGGTTGTGGCAGTTCATTTTTTACATCTTATTTCCTTAATAAGTATACTTTCTGCCATTTTAATCAGCCTTAGAACACTGTACAATGTTAAAGGGAGACAGCACACCATCTAAATATCAGTATGATGTACAATAAAGCAAGAAACAATGAAATGATAACACGATCAATTTTTCGCGGCGCGACACACTCTGACTGCCACAATAGTCTTGAAAAACCGTAAAGCTGTGCTTCTGAGTGGCAGCACACCTATCAGTACAGTGCGGTATACTACAATGAGCGACTCTGCAACGAACGAATGCTACAAAGAAGAGTTTTTATCAAAAAAATCAGGATGCTACAACGAACACAGATGCTACAACGAAAGAGGAGAAATACTATCGGCCGACGTAGCACGCGCTTGCGCATGACGTGTCGGGCCTTTTCCCGCTTTGATTAGAGCGTCAGTCTTCACCTGTTTGTTATCGTTTGAAAGGTTTCAGTTATTAGTTTAGTTCAGTTATCTGCTTATTTGCGTCTTTAGTAGTGAAGATATACTTTTAAATTGTTCTGCTACATAGTTTTAGCCATGAGCTGGCAAAATAGTGTGAGAAAGCTAATTAACTTAGACATTAGAAGTAAATAATTTACAAGCGAGAGAGTGGAAAAAGTGTAAAGAGTAAAGGTACACCAGTTCCGTTACAGGCCTGGACAGGCCCAGAGTGTTCCAGGAAGTTAAGGTTCCCAGATTTCATGACAACGGCACAGGATGGTGGTAAGGTTGTCAGCCTTACGCACCGGCCGCCTTAACACCCAGGAAACGTTCCTGGTACTCATTTCTGTTGGAGGCTGAGTCGACCCCAGGGCCATAGTGCGATCGGAAGGATTTTATGTCAACGAAAATTTCCAATAACACCAGCTAGGATCGAACGAGCGACCTCTTCCGATTTGTAGCACAGCAACTTAAACACTGTGCTACCGCGGTCCCCGGAAAAGTGTAGTAGATCTAATTGCTGAATATGGTATGGCTAAATCAACGATTAGTACAATTTTAAATAACAAGGAAGAAATAAATTGTGCACATGTACAGAGCATGAAAGCTAAATAAATTAATGTTATATTATTTTTACACATATATTTTTGAATTTGTATTATATTTTTCCTGTTTAAATGGTTGTGTTGGATGTCAACTTTGCTCTAGGCTGTGGGCCTGGAATGGATTACTCATATATATATATATATATATATATATATATATTTATTTATTTATTTATTTAAATGTACGTTAGAACGAACAGATGATATAACGAACGAGGTTCTAGAAATATTTGAAGTTCAGGTGACCGTGAATCGTGATAAATTCTTATAATAAAACCAACTACATGCACTAATTTCTCAAATTTATTTTTGGAATAAAATTCTACATGTTTCGAACGGTTTCTTTGTTCATCATCTGGATTTTTTCACTGTAAACATAGAAATGGTATATGTCATACAGGTTTTCAAACGGAGTTCCGTCCTGATCCTGCTCGCAAGCTGTATGACATACACTACTGCTGTGTGTACAGTGAAAAATTCCTGATAATGGACAGAGGAACTGTCCGAAACATATAGAGTTTTATTCCAAAAACAAATTTGAGAAATTAGTGCATCTAGGCGTTTTTACCATAAGAAAGTTCTAGAAACAATTGGGTTCGTTCTAGCCTACCCCAACGTACCTAAAACTGCATTTTACATAAAGTAGACTCCAGTTGAAATGTGATGGCACACGGTGACGCACGGGAGGGGAAGTGAAGAGGAAACTGGCGAATGGAGTGGGTAGCCAGTACCCTTCACGATACCTCGGAATGTGGCGTATCCAGCATTACTACCGCTGATGCGCACACCTCGGCTGCCAGTAGTCGACTGAACTGACACCCCCACCGATTTAAATGGACACGTCCGTTTCGCCGAAAGACGAAAACTGGTTTCTGTGCGTGTGCCATCACATTTCAACTGGCCCAGTAAGCAGATTACAGGACAGGTAACTCTCCCAAGTGTAGGTGCACCGAAGAATAGGTGGACGGCAAGCAGAACACATCTCGCCCGTACAATTAAATCATGCGTTTATATACACATATTTGGGATGAATTTATAGGGTGTGCGCCGAAACCTAGCACACCTGGGGAAGGCGCCCGATGAAGGGAAACTTTATGTACAAAGAGCCTACTGCTTATACATTGTTATGCATATTCTTCACACTTTCATTGTGCGTTTTCTAAATTACACGGCGTCACATCACGTAAAACCGTAATCTTTATATTCGCTGGCGCGGAATCCTAAAGTTTATTAAAGTGTATTTATCTACCTTAATATTTTGATAAAACGAAAATTACACATCAAGTGACGCCTTATAAACACGTAAAATGTTTCGATTTTCTCTGAAGACAGAGGCAGTAACTTTGTTCGAAACATTACTAAATATTCACCAGACAACACGGCATCACGTTAAACAATAGAATAGGCTGTATTTTTCAAAGCAATGGGGGTCAAAGTTGAGGCTTCATGGCAGAGCTTTGAGGCTGATATGGTATTCTGTTTTTGCTATCACTTGTTAATTTTCACCTACGTCACTTACCTATAAGGAGACTTGTGATGTGTAGCGTCTGGTTACCCCTCACAGAGGGTAATGTAATTAGGTGTTAACTAGCAGTTACTGTTAATTAACTTGCTGGCTTAAAGCAGTTACACACACCAGCCCTGCGATATTTAACGAACACCCGTATTTAGTGTTCAGTTCGTTTTAAAATTAAACTTCAGCTTTAACCCTACAATTCTTCCATAGCCTTCCGCAGCACTAAAAATTGTACCGGAAAGCTTAGAACTCTTTAGCAGCCCTACCACTTCGGATGTGGATAAATCCCTATCCTAAGGCAGCTTAAATAGGGTATTATGTATAGCCTAGTTTCATATTTTTTTCAAACTTTCGTCTGTTTATGATATTATTGGGTTAACCGAATATGCAGAAGCGGGGAAACTTTACAGAATCTAGTAGTTGAACAGCTGGTCAATAAATTTGGCGACTTTTATTGTACCCGGATATTTGCAACAAATTTCACACTACCCAACCCACCCGCTCCTGGATTCTACCATGTAAATTTGTCTCTGTAGCAGTCATGAAGGGGGACCGCTGTAGCACAGCGGTTAAGGTGTTGTGCTACAAATCGGAAGGTCGCTGGTTCGATCCCAGCTGGTGTCAGTGGGATTTTCATTGACATAGAATCCTTCCAATCGCACTATGACCTTGGGGTCGACTCAGTACCAGGAGTATTTCCTGGGGGTAAAGGCGGCCGGTGCGTAAAGCCGACAACCTACCACCATCCTGTGCCGTTGTCACGAAATTTGGGAACCTTAACTTCCTGGAACCCTCTGGAACTCTCCAGGCCTGTAACGGGATTGTTTTACCTTTTTACCAGTCATGAAGGCGTATGAGGAAGTGAAGGCATGGCTCCATTCGTTTTTAATCTTGACACTAGTTGAATCTGCGTGGTGAAATTCAGCAGTCTTCCGCCTTACAGGCAAGAAAAGTGTCCCTTCTACACACTGAACAGGACGGTGGGTGGGCCTCTGGGACTGTGCACGTGTTGTCTCTGCCGGGAATCGAATCGCGACTGCTCGGTTCGCACAACCCTAACCTAGTGACTTCACCGATTGTGCTATCCAGCCTGAATCTTTGAGTAAATGGGAAGATAATATTAAATTGAAGCTGAAACACAGGAATTGCAGGTCCCCGAAATCTTCAGACACATGATAGCCACCAATTACGGAGCTTGGGAAACGTGAAGAAGGTCAATCGGTTGGCTTGATGGTCGGGGAAATTCTGAAGCATTCGAGTAACAACAGAAGGGTTCTTCTGCGTGATAATTCTGCAATTGCCTAGCCGATTAATCACATTATTAGTTAGTTAACTAAGTAGTTAGAAAGGTAAAAGTAAAGTTCACCCTAGAACAGGGCACGAAGGCCCAAAGGGGAGGTAGAGGTATAGCTCTACTCTTTCCTTAACCTCGGCGCTAGATAGGGGTGGGTGTTCAACGCCACGCCCAGGCCACTTTACACCCAAGAAAGACCCGGTACCCATTGTACAGGAAATTAGGTGGACCTCAGGGCCGGTCTGGACGTGTGTGGAATATCTCGCCCTCGCCGGAATTTGATTCCCGGACCATCCAACCCGTAGCTACATCGACTGAGCTATCCCGGCCCATTAACTAAGTAGTTAGCTCTGTTTTATCAGGTAATTATTTACGTATTGAACTTAGGTAGTGGTAACTGTGCTGGCCACACAGATGCGGCATGTTTCGGCCGCCTGTTGTGTTGCTGTACGCCACGTACGCATGTGGTGGGTCAGGCTAGTATTGATTGTGGAGTAGGCTAGCTGTCGAAGGGCGTGTACCTCCTGTAGGCAAGTGAACTGTAAATGGAAATCGCTTCACACGCTACAGTGCCCCTGTACATGTCTATCGTTACATGCGGCTGTCACCCACTCCATAGTTAAATCACTCGTTATTTGGAAAGGCGTGCTGGTAGCCTATCTCCTGGTGATGCTATCCTGTATTCCTTTCCTTATAATTAACATAGAAACGTTCCGAGGAACCTAACAGTCGCTTTTCTCTTTTATTCACTTCATGTCTTACATTTTTCCCCCTTTCTTAACTTTATCTCTTAATTTGCAGGTGAGACAAATCTGGGTGTCCTACAGTCCATAAGTCAAGGTGAAGTGTGCCCTTGTACAGGCACTGAGGCTCTTTACAGGCCGTACGGCCCCTAGGGGGTGTAGAGGTATAGTTCTACTCTTTCTTGACCATAGCACTAGAAGGGGTGAGGAGTCAGAGTCATGCCCCGGCCGCTCTTTACCCCCCAGAAAGACCTGGTACCCATTGTACAGGAGGCTGTGTTAACTCCATGGCCGGTCTGGACAGGTGGAAAATTTTGTCCTTAGCCAGGATTCAATCCCCGTACCGTCCAGCCCTTAGCCAGCCGCTATGTCAACTACGCTACCCGGCCCACAGTAGTCTATAGAATGTATATAATTGTACAGTCTAAGTTACTTACTTACTTACTTACTCCATGGTGCAGAGTCCTTCTTGAGAAGCTAACTGGTTTGCAGCTAGTCAACAAATTCCCACATTTCACGGAACCCGAAGATTCATTACCACACTCACAAGCGTCCACCACCTGTCTCTATCTTGGGCCTGCCCAATCCAATCTATATACCCACATCCCACCTCCTGGTGATCCATCCTAATATTATTCATCCATCTACGCCTAGGTCTCCCCAGTGTTCTCTTTCCCTCCGGTTTCCCCAGCAAGACACTATACACCTCCCTCTCCTCACCCATACGCGCCACATGCCCAGCCCATCTCATTCTTCTCGATTTTATCACCCGCACAATATTGGGTGAGGAGTACAATTCATTTAACTCCTCGTTATGCAATCTCCTCCATTCCCCCGTTACCTCTTCCCTCCTAGGTCCAAATATTCTCCTCAACTCCATGTTCTCAAACACCCTCAGCTTCCTTTCCTCCCGCAATGTCAACGACCAAGTTTCAAACCCATACAAAAAAATTGTACAGTCTAACACAAATCTTTATTAAGTAATTTCAATTACGAGATAGTTAAATCATATTAAACTAAATTAAATTAGGTAAATCATAAAGATTTTTAATGATCTTTTGATTGTAATTTTAAAAAGGTTGTGTTAGACTGTGCAATTATATATATTATATTAATTATATCTTCATTTTAGCGTGTTTTCTTCCATCGAGCGAAAACTTAGATTCATGAGATAATTTTTTCTGTCTGCGTACTTGTTTTAAAAATTTTAACCTTTCAGCTTGGTGATTTTAGTGACAAATTTTGTACTTGCAACATGACATTATAAAGATTGGTGTATTCTCCTGTCTCCATAAGCCCCTGTAACCACTCCACGCTCAACATCATGTACTCTCAGAACAGTGTTGACAAACTACCATCTTATGTCCTACCGGGTAACAACTGAGGTGCAGAATGGACACATCACTTTCACATAGGGTTGCACACCTCAACCCACAAATCCCCAACCCCAAAACCCCAACCTCCTACCAATCGATACCTATGTACATTTAAATTGTAATTTGTCTAGAGACCACAATGCCTTTTTTTTTGTGGTTCGTTCTGTGGAAATTAACAGAAATGAAATTTGATAAATTACTAGTGTGTCTCTGCACATTACTTTCACAGTAACATAATATGTGGCTTAACTAAAAGGTTTTTTCCGAACCGTGAGCACAAAAGTAATGCCTTTTTTGTGGTTCGGTCTGTGGAAATTAACAGAAATTACATTTGAGAAATTACTAATGTGTCTCTGTACATTACTTTCACAGTAACGTAACGTGTGGCCTAACTAAAAGGGTTTTCCGAATCGTAAGCACAAAAGTAATGCTTTTTTTGTGGTTCGTTCTGTGAAAATTAACAGAAATGAAATTTGAAAAATTACTAGTGTGTCTCTGCACATTACTTCCACAGTAACGTAACGTGTGGTCTAAATAAAAGGGTTTTTTTTTCCGAACCGTGAGCACAAAAGTGATGCCTTTATTGTGGTTCGTTCTGTGGAAATTAACAGAAATGAAATTTGAGAAATTACTAATGTGTCTCTGCACATTACTTTCACAGTAACGTAACGTTTGCCCTAAATAAAAGATTTTTCCCGAACCGTGGGTTTTTTATCGGCAGGCGACAATAGCTATTGCTGCTGAGCAAATTCTGTATTTCTTTCAACTAACTGTTTTTTCCCCCCCAAAACAAGTAATGGAGCAAGATTTAGAGACATTCGTGCTGTGTGGGTCCGTGATCCCCAGTTCGATTGCTGCAGCAGTTAAAATATTGCCATGAAAATTGGTGTTCATATTTATGCTTTCCCAGTTTGTTGCTCAAGTATTGTCTGAGTGATTTTGAACTGGTTCCAGTCGCACCTATAATTACTGGAAACTTTTCTGCAAATCAACATTCTTCCAAAATTTGTAATCTTTGTTTTTTTTTTTTTTTTT